>QMCD01001785.1_pt1 | contig 12620 bp, 14 predicted proteins | sample 1821841 | NCBI WGS metagenome assembly QMCD01 (sample SAMN01991225, study PRJNA193472) | Termite gut metagenome, whole genome shotgun sequencing project. | isolation source: worker | host: Macrotermes natalensis | reverse complement strand
CGCCGGCCGCGGCCGATTGAGGTTCCGCAGCCTGTGGCGCCTGCCCCGGCTCCGCGGGAGCTGTATCCGCTGAAATCTGTTTTTTTCGGTACCCGTGTGGGGTTGAAAAGGCTTTCGGCGCCTGCTGTGCGTTTGGCGGGTAGCGGTGAGAGGGAGGTTGCGGACTATTGGATGGGGTTGGCAGAAGCGCCGGGGAGCGGAGAGTGGGCGAATGAGGTGTTGCGCCTGCGGCGTGATTTGCAATTGAATGATTGGGGGATGGTTCAGTTGGCGGGACATCTGTTTTCGGCCTGGTTTCCGCAGGGGAATGAGAATGAGCGGGTTGTTTTTTCGGTTTTTATTTTGAACCAGTTGGGGTATCGCGCCAAGATCGGGCGCAGCGGCGGGGAGTTGCTCCCGTTGATGGCTTTCCGGCAAATGGTACACAATACGGTGTATGTTACCAATGGTCTGGAGAACGGGGTAAAGTATACGGTGGTTCATCCGGCGCACAAAGCGTTGTTGACGGTGCAGATCTGTCCGATGGATTATGCGGGCGCCACGAACAGCATTGATATGAGTCTGGGGCAAATGCCCCGCTTGGCGGTGGATGTGCGCACCCGGACGTTGCAAGGTATGTCTGTGCGGTATAACCAGAACGCGACGGATTTTTGCGCTACTTATCCGTGTGTTGATTTTTCGGTTTATGCCGAAGCGGCGTTGGATGAAACGTTGCGGCAGAGCTTGGAGGGGTGTTTTGTGCCGATGATTGAGAATAAGTCGCAGGAGGAGGCGATTAATGTGTTGTTGCATTTTGTACAGCGTGCTTTTCAGTATAAAACCGACCCGGAACAGTTCGGTTATGAGAAGTGGTTTTTTGCGGAGGAGATTGTTCCTTCTGCTTTTTCTGATTGTGAGGACCGTTCGATTCTGTTTGCGCAGTTGGTGCGTCGGTTTTTGCGGATGCCGGTGGTGTTGGTGTATTATCCGGGGCAGCATTTGGCAACTGCTGTGAGATTCGATGATCCGTCTACTCCGGGCGATTATTTTACGGTGAATGGTGAGAAGTATCTGGTTTGTGATCCGACTTACGTTAATGCTGATTTGGGTATGTCTATGCCTCAGTTTAGAAATGTTGCTGCTGAAATTTTGTTGTTGAAATAGAATTTCTCTTACGGAAAAGGGCCGGAAGCTTGCAAATGGATAAGTAGAAAGCGATTGGCCGGGAGATAGCATTTGGTAACAGGATCGGTCTCAAATCTTCAATTCAGCCCGGAGCATCGCGTATATCTCTTCCCACGGGCATTGATAAAGGCCGGTGCTTTCGTCGGCAAGGCGCGCGAAAGTCTCGGAGGTATAGAAAACGTCAGTTGCTTTTTCCGCGTTCATAGCCGCGTCGAGCATCAGGCGTTCGACGAGCGGCTCGCCTATCCTGGTGATGTGCCACTCCAAATTCCCGCCGCCTGGTACCTTTTCTATCATCTGAAGCGAGCGCCCGGTACAGAAACATATCTGGTGTGTTGACCCTGCAAATTTCAACTCTCCGAGGAATTGCTCGCGGGAAACCTCGCCTTTCAGATAATTGTTGATGCGTGTGGCGATCTTGTCATCGGCCACGGGGCCTTCAACTATATCGTAATCGTGAGTCGGTTGGGGCAACGCCGTGTTGCGGTTCATTACCACGAAGTCAAGCCAATGGTCATCGTAACCGTTAAAACGAAGCGTCTTCAGGTGGAAATAGAGGAACGCATTCTCGTTGAATTCAAACTCGGTAACCGCACCTGTCTGCCGGTAGTATTTCCCTTTGCGCTGTGCCCGTATTTCGGCCTGTTCGCGGATTTTGGTCACATAAAACCCCTGTCCAAAATCTCTGCCGATATCACACTTCGCCAGGTCGATTTCGTCTATTGTCATGTAACTGCCGTGATAAACTTTCATCAGCGCGCTCCCCCGTTTTGATGGCAAATTTCGTACATGTCGCGCACTGCCCAAAACGGATTGTCTGTGTGCAACGCCCACCAGTGTTCCATCAGGTATTCCAATCCGCCGTATTTTTTGAGGTAGAGGTATGCGTCACGCACGTTCATTTTGTACGATTCTGCGAATCGCGGAATGATAAAGGTGATAAAGCTCACCTTATCGCTCGTCTGTTTGTCCAGTGCTGTTCCCATATCCTTGCCTTTCTGCTGCCTTGCAAATATATGAAATAATTGGGAGGGAACAAAACACCGACACATCCGCTTGGAGCCTGAATAGGCATAAACGATTAAATAGTAGTGAGGAGTATGTGCGGGCGCAGCGGCGGGGAGTTGCTCCCGTTGATGGCTTTCCGGCAAATGGCATACAATACGGTGTATGTTACCAAGGGTCTGATCCGGGGCAGCATTTGGCAACTGCTGTGAGATTTGATGATCCGTCTACTCCAGGCGATTATTTTACGGTGAATGGTGAGAAGTATCTGGTTTGTGATCCGACTTACGTTAATGCTGATCTGGGTATGTCTATGCCTCAGTTTAGAAATGTTGCTGCTGAAATTTTGTTGTTGAAATAGAATTCTCCCCCGTTTTGCCGGTTGGAGATAAATCGTTACATTTGCGATGAACGAACACGCAATGACCATGAACAGTACCGTGAAAGAGAAACTACCGCAATTGGTGGAACTTTGCAAGAAGTACTGTGTTGAGCGGATGTACTTGTTCGGCTCGGCGGCGCGGGACGACTTCGACCCTAAGAGAAGCGACGTAGACCTGCTATTCTCATTCAGTCCCGAACTGACGATAGAGGAGTATACCGACAACTATTTCGAGTTGATGTGGGCGCTCGATGATTTGTTTGGCCGCAAGGTAGATTTGGTGGCCGAAGAGACGCTCTCCAAACCCTACCTCATTGCCAATATCAACCGCGATAAACAGTTGGTCTATGGAGCGGCATGATATTACACAGTGTTCAACATCTACAGGCAACAGGTTTTGTTGCGCAACGGGGTCGAACGGCAGTTGGAGATAGTCGGCGAGGCCATGAACCGCATCTTGAAAACCGATCCGTCTTTTGAGATTACTAATGCCCGCCAGATTGTCGATTTGCGCAACAGGATTATAGATACATTTAACTCTTAATCCGGATAAAAATTGTCACTTCACTGACGATTTTTACGTTAAATTTGTCAGTTGTGAAAAATATGGCTAATTTTGTACAGATAACGTAATTGGTTTATGGAACCTGTAAAACGATTGTTGCAAGCCAGGATAACAGACAGAATAGAACCCAATAAAGCTGTTCTGATTTTTGGCGCCCGAAGGGTTGGTAAAACCGTACTGATGCGTCAATTGATCAATGACTTTGCCGGAAAAACGATGCTGCTCAATGGAGAAGATTACGACACATTGGCTTTGTTGGAAGAGCGATCTGTTGCTAATTACAGGCATCTTTTGAGTGGAGTCGATTTACTTGCAATAGATGAAGCGCAGAATATACCGGATATCGGTTCTAAGTTGAAACTGATTGTCGATGAAATAGCAGGTGTTTGTGTGCTGGCGAGCGGGTCATCCTCTTTTGATCTTTTGAATAAAGCGGGTGAACCATTGGTTGGTCGAAGCACACAATTTCATTTGACTCCGTTTTCTCAAAAAGAGATCGCACAAATCGAAACAGCATTGGAAACCCGCCAAAATCTCGAATCCCGTCTGATATATGGTTCCTATCCCGAAGTGGTCACATTGGATAGCTTTGAACGCAAGACCGATTATTTGCGGGACATTGTCGGAGCTTATTTGCTGAAAGATATACTGGCTATTGACGGGCTGAAAAATTCAGGAAAAATGAAAGAGTTACTGCGTCTCATCGCTTTTCAACTCGGTAATGAAGTTTCATACGATGAACTTGGAAAACAACTCGGTATGAGTAAAAATACGATCGAAAAATACCTTGACTTGCTTTCCAAAGTCTTCGTTGTTTATCGTCTTGGGGCTTATGCGCGCAATCTGCGGAAGGAAGTAACAAAAGCCGGGAAGTGGTATTTTTACGATAATGGCATACGAAATGCGATTATCGGCAACTTCAATCCTCTCTCTATCCGACAAGACGTTGGTGCATTGTGGGAGAACTATCTGATCAGTGAGCGTATCAAAGCTAACAGCAACGAAGGCTTGGGAAAAGAGTTCTACTTTTGGAGGACGTATGACCGGCAGGAAATAGACCTTATCGAAGAAAATACAGACACCCTTACAGCATTGGAATTTAAGTGGGGAACTAAAAAACCGAATGTACCGGATATTTTTAAGGAGACCTATCCGAATGCCACATTTGGTGTGGTAAACAGAGATAATTACCTGCAATATCTGCTATAGAAAAAATAACAAGAAAATGGGTTCCACCATCGTCTGTATTTTTTAAAAATTTAAGAAAGAGGTTTTTTAAACCTCTTTTTTTTGCGTTTCTTTAAAAACAGTTTTATTTTTGTCAAATTGTGTGCATACGTTTGAGATGGAGGGTAAGGCAAGAAGAGGAAGGATGTTGCAGATTGTATGCAACTGATTTTTAGGAATTAATATAAAACAGGCTTATGGTAAAGCGGGAAGCGTTTCAGTCTTCTGTGGACGGCAAACAGACGGATCTGTATGTATTGAAGAATAAGAACGGAGTGGAGGTTGCCGTGACCAATTACGGGGCCTTTATTGTTTCCGTGCTGACGCCGGACAGGGCCGGGAATTATGCGGATGTGGTGCTGGGGCACGATACGTTGGAAGAGTACCTGCACGCTCCGGAGCCTTACCTGGGGTCTGTGGTCGGACGGTACGGGAACCGTATTGCCGGCGGCAAGTTTACGTTGGAAGGGAAGGCGTACACCCTGGCTGTGAACAACGGCCCCAATTCGCTGCACGGTGGGTTGAAAGGGTTCAATGCCAAGGTCTGGGAGGTGCTTTCGCACACGCCGCAATCCATGAAAATGAGGTATCTGTCGGCGGATGGGGAGGAGGGGTTTCCCGGGAATCTGGAGACCATTCTGACCTACAGCCTGAATGATGAGAACGGCTTGGAGATCTCGTACGAAGCGACAACGGACAAGACGACGCTGGTCAACCTGACCCAGCACTCTTTTTTCAACCTTTCCGGTCAGGGGAACCCAACCTCGCAGGTAACGGATCATCTGCTGACCATACACGCCGATTTTTATACGCCGATGGACAAAGTCTCCATACCGACCGGAGAGATTGCCAAAGTGGCCGGAACCCCGATGGATTTTCGTACGCCCCGTGCGATCGGGGAACGGATCGATGACTCTTTTGAACAGTTGATCTTCGGGAAAGGGTACGACCATTGCTATGTGTTGAAAAAGAGAGAACCCGGAGAACTCTCTTATGCAGCCCGCGTGGAAGATCCCAAAAGCGGACGTCTGCTGGAGGTCTATACGACGGAACCGGGCGTACAGCTCTATACGGGCAACTGGCTGGGCGGTTTCCGGGGCAAGAATGGGGCCACCTATCCGGAGCGGAGCGCTTTTTGCCTGGAAACGCAGCATTTTCCCGACAGCCCGAACAAACCGCATTTTCCCCCGGTGGTGCTTCGACCGGGAGAGCGGTACCGGCAAACCTGCATTTACAAATTCGGAGTTATTAAATAGAAGAATAGATCACTTAACACTAAATTCAATCGTATGACACAGCCAAAAAAACAAGGCAACATTGCGGCCATTATTGTGATGATCTTCCTGTTCGGGATGATCTCTTTCGTGACAAATTTAGCTTCGCCGATGGGGGAGATTTTGAAACAGCAGTTTCAAGTGGCCAACTGGATAGGAACACTGGGTGTTTTTGCCAATTTTATCGCGTATGCGGTGATGGGGATCCCCGCCGGGCTTATGCTTGACAAATGGGGGTACAAAAAGACAGCTTTGATGGCTATTGCCGTCGGGTTTATCGGTGTTGGCGTCCAGACACTGTCGGGCACCATCGACAATGCATCGGCAATGGTGGTCTATTTGCTCGGCGCATTTATTGCCGGTTTCTCTATGTGTTTGCTGAATACGGTGGTCAATCCGATGCTCAACAACCTGGGTGGCGGCGGGAATCGGGGTAACCAGCTGATCCAGATCGGCGGGTCGTTCAACTCGCTTTGCGGAACTACTGTGATCATTATGACCGGTATCCTGATCCCGGAGATTACCAAAGCCCAGATCAGCGACGTGTTTCCGTTGATGCTTACGGCCCTGGCTGTTTTTGCTCTGGCATTTGTGGTGATCGCGTTTACGGCTATTCCCGAGAAGGAGAAGAGTGCAACGGTTGTTGCGAATGAAAAATCGGCTTACGGGCCGCTTTCGTTCCGCCACTTTGTATTGGGGGCTATTGCTATCTTTGTTTATGTGGGTGTGGAAGTAGGGATTCCGAATGTGTTGCAAAAGTGGCTGCAAAATGATAATATGATGACGGAGATGTTCGGCGCCTCGGCAAATGCTATTGCCGCCTCGGTTGCAGGAACCTATTGGTTTTTGATGTTGGTTGGTCGTCTGGCCGGTGCGGCTATTGCCCAGAAAGTGTCTTCCAAATCCATGTTGGTCGGCGTTTCGTTGCTCGGTTTGGTGCTGGTGGTGTTGGCGATTTTCCTGCCGACGCAAACCATGATGAACTTGCCGGTATTTAAAAATGAACCGGGCGCTTTGTTCGGGCTTGTGAATGTTCCGCTTAGTGCTGCTTTGCTGGTATTGTGCGGACTCTGTACTTCCGTTATGTGGGGAGGCGTTTTCAATTTAGCTGTGGAAGGACTTGGAAAATTTACAGAGAAGGCATCGGGTTATTTTATGGTACTCGTTTGCGGCGGCGGGGTATTGCCTTTGTTGCAAAACGGGATCGTTGACATCACCGGAGGCAACTATTTGGTTAGCTATTGGGTGATTGCCGCCGGTTTGGTATATCTGCTGTATTATGCATTGGTCGGTTCCAAGAATGTAAACAAAAATATTCCGGTATAAGTATGGATACAAAGAAGGTAAGAGAGACGTTCCGGGAGAAATTCGGGACGGAAGGGGTGCTTTATTTTTCCCCGGGGCGTATCAATTTGATCGGTGAACACACTGATTACAACGGAGGGTGCGTACTGCCCGGCGCTATCGACAAAGGGATCCTGGCGGAGATTAAACCGAATGGGAGCGGCAAGGTGCGGGCGTATGCGCTTGACCTGAATGATTATGCCGAGTTTGGTTTGAATGAAGCCGATAAGCCGGCTGCTTCCTGGGCTTGCTATATCTTTGGTGTGTGCCGGGAGATGCAGAAAAGAGGGGCGAAGCTGGAAGGGTTTGATACGGTTTTTTCCGGCGATGTGCCGCTGGGGGCCGGACTCTCTTCGTCGGCAGCGCTGGAAAGCACTTTTGGTTTTGCTCTGAATGAGATTTTCCGTCTGGGGTTCGATAAGAAGGAGTTGGTGTTGATCGGCCAGAAAACGGAGCACAATTATTGCGGTGTGAATTGCGGTATCATGGATCAGTTTGCTTCGCTCTTTGGAAAGGAGGGACATTTGATCCGCCTGGATTGCAGTACGATGGAGTATGAGTATGTGCCTTTTGATCCGAAGGGGTATCGGGTGGTGTTGGTGGATTCCGTGACTAAACACGAGTTGGTGGGTTCTCCTTACAACAAGCGCCGGAAATCCTGCGAGAATGCGGTGGCGGCTATTGCTGTGAAACACCCGAAGGTGAAGTTTCTGGCGGATGCCGATATGGGGATGTTAGAAGAGGTGAAGGGTGATATCAGCGAGGAGGATTATAAGCGGGCTACTTATGCGATACAGGAGAACGAACGGTTGGTGAATACGTGTGAGGCCCTGAAAAAAGGGGATTATGAGACGGTTGGGAAGAATATGTATGCTACTCACTACGGTATGAGCAAGTTGTATGAAGTGAGTACGGAGGAGTTGGATTTTCTGAACGACGTGGCGAAGGAGTGCGGGGTGACTGGCTCGCGGATTATGGGCGGTGGCTTCGGCGGCTGTACCATTAATGTGGTTCCGGAGGATAAGTACGATGCTTTTATTGCTGCGGCGGTAGCGAAGTTAAAAGCGAAGTACGGCAAGGAGCCGAAGATTTATCCGGTAAAGATCAGCGACGGCGCCCGGCGTCTGGGTTGATCTCTTTTTTCCTAAATTTCTCATAGTTAAAGGTGCGGGGAAGTGATTCTCCGCACTTTTGTGTTCGGATTCTCCCGGACGCTTCGGGCTGTTGATTTCCGAAAGCGGTCTCCGCTGCGGTTTTCTAAGCCGCGGCTTTCACTGGAATCCTAACCGCCTTCTTCCCTTCGGTCATTCGGCGCCCCTGCGGGGAGCACGGATTCCGGTCGTTCAGCCACAGCAAGAAAACAATTCGCAGCTCCCGCCCACGCTTTCGGAAATCAACAGCCCGAAGCTCAGCGCGTCTTGGTAAGGACATTTTTCCGGGAAAACGTCCGGTGAACACAACTGTAAGAGCAGTAAATTCTCGTGAACTGGCCTTGGTATAGTGTGCCGAAGCGGTTGGAATGTCGTACAGAAACACTACTTTTGCAAGCGGAATGGGTAAAATCAGAAACGGATGAATATATTGGTAACCGGGGCCAACGGCCAGTTGGGGCAGGCGTTTAAAAAGGTGGGATTCAGTGCTTTGGATGAGGTGTTTTACACTGATGTGGAGGAGTTGGATGTAACGGATCTTGGGGCGGTTGAAGAATTTGTGCAGGCGAATGAAATAGATACGATTGTGAATTGTGCGGCTTATACGGCGGTGGACAGGGCGGAGGAGGAGCCGGAAGCGGCGATGCGGATTAACCGGAATGCTGTGGCGAATCTGGCGGAAGTGGCGGCGAAGGAGGCTTGTCTGTTGTTGCATGTATCTACCGATTATGTATTTGACGGGAGCGCTGCGGAGCCTTATACGGAGAGGAGTCCGGTAAATCCGCAGGGGGTGTACGGCAAAACCAAATTGGCCGGGGAACGGGCTATAAAAACCTCCGGGTGCCTGGCGATCGTGGTGCGTACGGCGTGGCTCTATTCGGAGTTCGGACACAATTTTGTCAAGACGATCCGGAAGGCGGCCCGGGAAAAAGGGGAGTTGAATGTGGTGGCGGATCAGATGGGGGCGCCTACCTACGCGGTAGACCTGGCGCGGGCCGTTGTACGGATACTGGATTCGGCTGACGTGGCCGATCATACCGGCATTTATCATTACTCCAACGAAGGGGTCTGTTCGTGGTATGATTTTGCGGTGGAGATTGTCCGGCAAAGCGGCATTGCCTGCCGGATACATCCGGTCACTACGGATCAATACCCGGTAAAGGCGAAGCGTCCGGCTTATTCTGTGTTGGATAAGGCGAAGGTCCGGAAGACGTTCGGCGTAGAGGTGCCGGAGTGGCGGGAAGCGCTGAGCCGCTGTTTACAGGAGATGGAAGGGTAGCTGTATGTTCAGTTTTGCGGCGATAGATTTTGAGACGGCCAATCGGTATCCTTCCAGCGTATGCAGCGTGGGGATTGTGGTGGTCAGGGAGGGGGAAGTTGCGGAGAAGTTTTACGAGTTGATACGTCCGGCGCCCGATTATTATAGCCGTTGGGCGACGGGGATACATGGGCTGAACCGTTACGATACGGCAGACGCCGCGCTTTTCCCCGAAGTGTGGCGGAAAATAGCTCCTTCCCTGGCGGGTTTGTCTTTGGTCGCCCACAACAGTCCGTTTGATGAGGGTTGTTTGCGCGGTGTGCATGCCCATTACGGGATGGTATATCCGGGCTACACGTTTCATTGTACCTGCCGGATGGCGCGCAAAGCCTTTCCATATTTACCCAATCACCGCCTGGGAACGGTTTCCGCCCACATTGGCTATGACCTTTCCAATCACCACCACGCTTTGGCGGATGCGGAGGCCTGTGCCGAGATTGCACTGTACATTCTTCGTAGCCAGAATCCATACTGTATTAAATAAGTATTTATGAAAATCAGCGCTTAACATACTGAATTCGGTATGGTTAATTTGTGCGATTATTTACCTGTCCGAGCTACTCAATTTCAGGATAAAATTATAGTTTTGTAGAAGCTATTATAATCGGAAATGAGTAATACTTTAAATTTCATAGATTTATTCGCCGGTGCAGGTGGCTTGTCCGAGGGCTTTATTCGGGCAGGTTATACGCCTTTGGCGCATATTGAAATGGATAAGTACGCCTGTGATACACTAAGAACCCGTACCGCTTTTCATTGGCTTAAAAGCAACAGTCAGCTAAAAAAGTACAAAAAATACCTCCACGAAAAACAGGAAAAGGAAGACGGCAGCAAGCTTTGGAAACAAGTCCCGAAATCCGTTATTGATACTGTGATACAGTCTGAAATCGGAGAAAAAACAATAGATGATATTTTTGCAAAAGTTGATAAACTTACGGAAAACAGGCAGATTGACATAATAATCGGCGGTCCGCCCTGTCAGGCGTATTCCGTTGTCGGACGTGCACGAGACCCGCAAAATATGCAAAACGACCCGCGTAACTTCCTGTACAAGTATTATATACAGTTTTTGAAGCGATACAGTCCCAAAATGTTTGTATTTGAAAACGTACCGGGAATCTTGTCCGCGCAAAACGGTGTACATTTAGAAAACATAAAAAGAGGAATAGATGAGGCTGGATACGAAATTGAATTAAAACGACTGAAAGCATCAGATTATGGAGTACTTCAAAATCGTGAAAGAGTTATTATCATAGGTTGGAAAAAAGGGTTAAACATGAAATATCCTGAATTGGAAAAAAAGGATAACCCATACAAAATATTGCCCGACCTGTTTTCTGACTTGCCCGCTCGACAGCATGGTGAAGGAGGTTTGACCGAAACAGTAAAATACACTGCTCCCACAACAAAGTATCTGAAACAGTTCCATATTCGTAACGGATGGGATTTTACTACACAGCATATTGCACGACCTCACAATCCGACAGATTTGGAAATATACAGGCGGGCAATAACCCTGTGGCTGGATAAAAAAGAAAGATTGAATTACGCAAAATTGCCGCCAGAATTGCAAATGCACAACAATAAAAAATCTTTCCTGAATCGTTTTCAGGTTGTTGACCCTGTCTGCTGTCATACGGTAGTTGCTCATATTGCAATGGACGGACACTATTATATTTATCCGTCTTTGAAACAGATTCGCTCAATAACCATTCGCGAAGCTGCCAGAATACAGTCTTTTCCTGACGATTACTATTTTGAAGGCAGTCGTAGTGCGGCATAACAAATTAAAAATGAAAATAAAATGAAATCGTATATTTTAACCCGCTCAACATTTCCCGAAGACAAGGAACGCATAGAAAAAGATTTGGCGTTGAAATCTGAAAAGTATAAATATCCGTTTCGCTTGTACGATGCTGATGGCGAACTGTATTACGAAGGATTGAGCATTGAGAACGATTCGTTTGACCCCTTGGATGAGGAACAGCCAAATTCAGGCGTTACCGAAATTCATTATTTGAACAATGGAAAGTGGGAGCAGTTATGAGAGGCGAAAAATGGACACGCGAAGAAATGATTTTGGCTTTCAATCTGTATTTGAAGTTGCCGTTCGGCAAACTGCACAGAGGAACGCCTGAAATCATAGAACTTGCCAACTTAATGGGCAGGTCGGTAAATTCCGTAGCACTTCGCCTTGTCAATTTTTCCTCCTGCGACCCTTACCACCAAAACAGGGGAATTAAGGGAATGATTGGCGGATTGAAACAGTGTCAGCCAATTTGGGACGAATTTGCAAATAATCAGGAAGCACTGGTTTTTGAAAGCGAGCGGATTTTAGCCGAAAAGCAAAATCAAACCATTGAAACCAAATTTGACGAATTGCTGTTTGATATAAAAGATTTGAAAGGCGAAACGAAAGTCCGAGAAATAAAAACCCGTGTCAATCAAAATGTTTTTCGGCAAATGGTTATTGCAAATTACACTTCAAAATGTGCGATTACAGGTATTGATATTCCCGATTTGCTGTTTGCAAGTCATATAATCCCCTGGTCGAAAAATGAACAGGAAAGACTAAATCCTGAAAATGGAATTTGTTTATCCGCTTTATATGACAAGGCTTTTGATAAAGGTTTGATAGGAGTAAATGCAAATTACGAAATAATTTTATCGGCAAAGTTAAATAAAAACAAAGGCAAAGATTATTTTGTAAAACATTTTGCTCCGATAGAAAAAGTTAAATTACAAATGCCGCAAAAATATTTGCCAAAACAGGAGTTTTTGGAGTGGCATTTGGATTGTGTGTTTGAAAAATAGAAAAACAAATAAAATTATGGCACAACAGGGCAAATATAATTTCATAAAATTAGAAAGAGTGATAATTCGCAATTTCAGCCTGTACAAAAAAGATGGGCAGATTTATGAGATAAATGAACCTATTAGTGAAGGCGTTTTTTGTTTGGCTGGCGCTAATGGCTTAGGCAAAACGACATTTTTGAATGCTATCAATTATGGATTGACGGGAATCGTTTTAGCTCCCGGAAAAGAAGTGCTTGAGCCTTCAGAAATAAGAACTATTAATAAAAAATATACTGATAACTCGTAGTGCATTTAGGTAATACAGGTTTTTAGGTTGTTGATATTTCTGTTTTCCCTCTTGTTTATCAGTTGTATAACCGTCAATGCCATAATC
>QMCD01001782.1_pt1 | contig 12623 bp, 8 predicted proteins | sample 1821841 | NCBI WGS metagenome assembly QMCD01 (sample SAMN01991225, study PRJNA193472) | Termite gut metagenome, whole genome shotgun sequencing project. | isolation source: worker | host: Macrotermes natalensis | reverse complement strand
TCGGTTACCGACTGCGAATTGTCTTTTACGAGAGCCTTGTAAACGTCAGTGTCGGTATTGACCGTGAGGCCGAAACGGATGGCTTCCCTATCCTTGAGAAAATATTTTCCGTAAACCTGATAACTGTGGCCGGTTACGACGGGTGATGTATTGCCGGTATTACCGTTGAACATATTGCCGATGAAGTCGAACAAAGGGGCTGCGTCGATGGTTATCGCGAAGTCGCCTTTGGCCGGCAGTATGTTCTGTCCTTTTTTGTTTGTCGCCTCGTAGCGCTCTGCGTAGTCGTTCTGGGCTGCGGCCGTGAACGACACCAAAAGTGCGAGGCAAACAAGCGATATTATGTTTTTCATGTTTTCCTTGATTTTAATTGTCGGTTAAGGATTTGAAAATCCTGTTGCCGGTGTTAGAGAATAGTGTAGGCGCTCGTGTCGTTGCCGTCGAAATAGTGTACGTCGAAGTAGGTGTTGCCTTCGAGGATCGACATGGTCGTTGTGATGCCTTCCCATGTGACATCGACAGTCTCGGCCGTTCCGGGCTCTTCTGCACTGTCCCTTGTGATCGTTCCGTCGAAATCCTTGATCTTTACGGTAACGTTAGCACCCTGTGCTCCGAGAGGAAGCGTGGCGCTGTACTTGCCTGTCGATGCGTTGCACTTTGTCCTTACGATAGTGTTCGAAGCGCCCACGTCGCTGAGGTTGTTGTTTGGGATGACGAACTCGATCTCTACCTCTGTCTGAGGTGCAGACCATGTCTGGTCGGTCTCGAAGATGTTGTCGTTAACCAGAATTACCCCTTCAACGGTAAGTTTGCGCGAAGAGTACTCGGGAGCTTTCGCAACATCGTCCTGCACGCAGGAGGTCATCGAAACAGCGCTTGCACATACGGCTGCACCGAACAGAACTTTAATAAATTTTCTCATAAAAAGTAAAATAATTAATGATTAAAATGATTAATAAAGTGTTAATTTCGCGGCCAAAGGTATTGCGATTTTTTAAATATTCAAATATAAGTGTTTATATTTGTAAGCTATAACACGAAAAACATTATGAAAAGGACTTTTAATTATAAAAGACTTATAGTCGCGGCCATGCTGTTGTGCATTTCGCTGCCCTATGCAAATATATCGGCAGCCGCAAAATCGTCGCCGTCAAAAAATGCGTCGCCAGCCTCCATGGAACTGCATTCCGGATGGAGGTTCCGTCAGGCGCGCCTGACGAATTGGTATCCCGCCACTGTTCCGGGTGTTGTTCACACAGACCTTATGTCCAACGGCATCATCGAAGATCCTTTTTTCAGGCTCAACGAGCGAGGGCTGCAATGGATCGACAAGGAGGATTGGATATACGAAACGGAGTTCGACCTGCCTGCGGAGATATTTGCCAAAGAGAACATATTCATATCGTTCGACGGCTTGGACACCTATGCCGACGTATATCTCAATGACGAGAAGATCCTCATCGCCGACAACATGTTCCGCCGGTGGAGCGTGGATATAAAGGGTGCAGTAAAGGAGAAAGGCAACTTGTTGAGGGTCTATTTCCACTCCCCCGTGAAGGTCGATATGCCTAAATTCGACTCCCTGCCGTTCCGCTACAATGCCGACAACGACCAGTCGGAGAACGGGGGGCTGTTGGATAAAAAGATAAGCATATTCGCACGCAAGGCGGGTTACCATTACGGCTGGGATTGGGGCCCGCGCCTCGTCACTTCGGGGATATGGCGCCCTGTAAATATAACGGGATGGAACGACGCCCGCATAGGCAACGTTCAGGTGATCCAGAACGACGTATCTTCCTTAAGTGCCAACGTGAAGGTGATTGTCGAGGTGGTTGCCGACAAAGATATAAATGGCGCTGCGGTAAGCATCTATGACGAGGATGGCAACCGCCGCCTCGGGAATGTCAAAGCCTCGTTGAAAAAGGGGCTTAACAGGGTCGAGGTGGAATTTACGATGAAGGAGCCGCGCCTGTGGTGGACTAACGGCCTTGGCAAGCCGCACCTATATACTTTCCGCACCGAAGTGGCGAAAGGTCGACGCACGCTGGACGCCGTCAGCGAAAGGATAGGTATCCGCTCGCTGGAGCTCGTGCGCGAAGACGACGAGTGGGGCGGGTCGTTCCGTTTCGTGCTTAACGGGCAGCCTGTTTTCTGCAAGGGAGCGAATTATATCCCGTGCGACAACTTCCTGCCGAGGGTTACGAAGGAGATTTACGAGAGAACAGTAAAGGATGCCGTAGATGTAAATATGAACATGCTCCGCGTGTGGGGCGGCGGCACCTATGAGGACGACTATTTCTACGACCTTTGCGATGAGAACGGCATACTCGTGTGGCAGGACTTCATGTTCGCCTGCGCCATGTATCCTGCCGAGGGCGCATTGCTCGAGAATATAAGGCAGGAGGCCATAGACAATGTGCGCCGCCTGCGCAACCACCCCTCCATAGCTATATGGTGCGGCAACAACGAGTGCCAGGACGCATGGCTCGGCTGGGGGTGGAAACGGAGGCTCGAAAACCAGAACCCAGAATATGCCGCCCTCGTGTGGAAGCAGTTCGAAGATCAATATTTCCGCGTGCTGCCCGAAGTGGTAGCGGAGCATGGTTCGGGAATAGAATATACGCCCACTTCGCCGTTTGCGGGCAAGGGCGTGAAGAGCAACGACCACCGCGGGGACTTCCATTATTGGGGAGTGTGGCATGGCAAAGAGCCTATCTCACAATACAATGAGGTGCGCAGCCGCTTTTTCAGCGAGTACGGTTTCCAGTCGTTTCCCGCATTCGAGACAGTGAAGAAGTACGCCCCCGAGGAGGAGGATTGGGATATATATTCGGAGGTGATGATGTCACACCAGAGGGGCGGGGCGCACGCCAACGGGCTTATAGAGTCGTACTTGCTCAGCGAGTACCACAAACCCAAGGACTTCCGTTCGTTCCTCTATATGGGGCAGGTGTTGCAGGGCGACGTTATAAAGACAGCTATCGAAGCCCACCGCCGCGACAAGGGCTACTGTTGGGGTACGCTGTTCTGGCAGCACAACGACTGCTGGCCTGTGGCGTCGTGGTCGAGCCGCGACTGGTACGGGGTGTGGAAGGCGCAGCACTACTTCTCGCGTCAGGCATACGGCGACATACTCGTTTCGCCTGTCGAGAAGGATGGAGTGCTGTATGTGTATGTGGTTTCCGACAGGCTCGAAGATGTCGACGCTACACTCGCCGTAGAGGTAGTGCCATTGGGTAACCATTATAGTGAAGTAAATACATTGTATGATTTGACCGTTAAGGCAAACTCCTCCAATATGCTGTTTTCCAAGAGTGTGGATGACTTGCTTAAAATGTTGGGGCACAACGGGCAGAGTGTTGCGCGCGGCGATGTCGTTATCCATGTGGAGCTCACCATAGACAACCACATAACCGGCGATGAGAACGGGGCGGAAACAACAGATTCTAAGGAGGTTTATACCAATAATTATTTCCTATGCCAACAAAAGGATATGAACTATCCGGAAGCAGGTATCTCGCATTCGATTAGGCCTGTCGAGGGAGGTTACGAGGTGACGGTTTCGGCTGACAGGTTCGCCCGCGCCGTATACCTCTCGATAGATGGCACCAATCACTTCTTCAGCGACAACTACTTCGACCTGCTCCCATTGCAGCCTCATACTGTCACCGTATCGACCAGCCTCGATGAAAAGCAGTTCGCCGAACAACTCAAAATAATATCGCTCGTCGACGCTTATTGAATTGACAATTGGCAGTTGGCAATGAGAGAATTGAAAAATGAAAAATAGCGCGATTTTATCGCGCTATTTTTATAGATGAAAATTAATTGTCAATTATCAATTGTCAACTGTCAGTTTCCAATCGGTTTGTAGTTGTATCCGTGGCGGTCGTATATCGCTGTCATGTTCTCCATGCGCTTTTTGAAGCTGTCGTAGTCCTTGCGTTCGTAGGCCCAGCCTGTTTCGCTAAGGGCCGCAAGACGCGGCAGGAGCATGTATTGGGCGTGTTTTATGTCGGCGATAAACTCCGTCCACATATTGGCCTGAACACCCCAGATATTGTCGCGCGATGAGGCGTCGATATATGCGTAGGGATCAAATTCATAGACCTTGCTTACAGGCAGGAATGAGCGGTAGAATGCCAGCGGCTCGGTTTCGGCAGGGCCTTGGTAGTAATCGAAGTAGCAGTACTCCGTGGGCGACATTATTATCCTGTTGCCCGAATCGGCCACTGTCTTGGCCCACTTGGGGCCTGCCCATGCGCGCCAGAACATCAATTTAGCGTCGGGCGATACGCCGCCTTCGAGTATCTCGTCCCAGCCTATCATCTTGCGCCCGTTCTTTTTCAGGAAGTTCTCCATGCGGGTCATGAAGTAGCCTTGGAGCTCGTGTTCGTCCTTCAGCCCTTCGGTCTTTATGCGCGCCTGACACTTGGGACATGCTTTCCAACGCACCTTTGGACATTCGTCGCCGCCGAGGTTTATATATTCGGATGGGAATATATCCATTATCTCTGTCAGCACATCTTCGAGAAGTTCGAATGTAAGCTCATTGCCGGCGCAGAACACATCGTCTGTAACGCCCCTCATCTCCCACACTTTGTATGGGCCTCCGGTGCACCCTATCTCCGGATATGCCGCGAGCGCTGCCACTGCGTGCCCGGGCATTTCTATCTCAGGTATAACGGTTATGCACCTCTCGGCAGCGTAGCGTACTATTTCGCGGGCCTCGTCCTGCGTGAAGTAGCCTCCGTGGGGAGTGCCGTCGTACTGCTTGGGCGGATGTTCCGGGCCTACCCATGTCTGAGCGCGAACCGAGCCTACCTCCGTCAGTTTAGGGCGGCTTTTAATCTCTATTCTCCACCCCTGGTCATCGGTAAGATGCCAATGGAAACGGTTTATCTTGTGTAGCGCGAGTATGTCGATGTAGCTTTTTACGTCGTCCACCGAGAAGAAGTGGCGACTCACATCCAAGTGCATGCCCCTGTATTCGAACGAGGGCTTGTCGGTTATCTCCACGGCTGGGATTATGTAGTCGCCGGCCCCCTCTGCTGTGGGCTGTACGATCTGCCTCAACGTTTGCAGTCCGTAGAGCACACCAGCCTCCGAGCCTCCCGCGACATCTATTCTGCGCGAAGTCGATGTGATACGGTACTCTTCACGTCCCATTGAGGGGTCTATCGAGAGATTGATATCACCCTTGCGGCCTTTGCCTGTGCGGACTTCCATTTCGCGGCCGATGACCGGCTCGAGATATCCCACAAAGAGGCGCGCCTGTACTTCGAGGCCGGCATACTCTTCTGGGACTGTGATCTTTGTCGATGACTTGACAGGGAATCCGCCCAGGGTTACTTCTACTGAAACGGGAATGGGTACTATGTCGGCCGGATACAATACCTCCGGCTTGCCGTTGCACGAAGCCAACAGCGCAATTGCCGCTGCAGCGGCGATAAGCATTGGTTTTTTCATATTATAATGGGTTTGGTAAATCGAACAAATATACAGTATATTAATGATATTATCATGAAAATGTAATATTCCGCATGTTTATTTGAGATTATACCCTTGTTTATATGAGAAATATTGATTTACTTTGAGGTGACTTATCAGCCTGCTAACCATACACACATGGACACATTAAGAAAACTGCTGGACGCCGAGTGCAGCTACCGCATGAAGGACGAGACTATGGACATGTTCCTCGGCTCTATGACGGAGATGAAACTCAAGCGCAGCGAGCCTCTGATACCTTACGGTAAAACCGACAATAACATATACATCATCAAAGAGGGCATATTGAGGGTGGTCTATTTCGACGGGTTCAAGGAGAAAACGTTGGCTTTCGGCCAAGCGGGAACTGTTGCCATCTCCTACAACTCATTCGTTAAGGGTGAGCAATCTTTCTGGAAATACGAAGCGTGCTGCGATTCTGTCATCATGAAAGTGGCGAAGACCAAATGGATGGAGCTTATAAAGCAGTCGCACGACTTTGCCCAATGGGTTATTTCGCTCTCCATGGAACAGCTTTGGGGGCAGGAGATGAAGTCCTACATGGTGAACGGCGATGCAAGGGAGCGTTTCGAGTCGCTAATGGAGAACAGACCTGAGATAGTGGAGAACGTATACTCCAAAATAGTCGCCTCTTATGTAGGCGTTACACCGCAGTACCTAAGCAAACTGAAAAGGAGTTTTTCGCTCAATAAGAAAAAATAATCACTCTTTTTTTCAATCGTTAACATAGGTTCATCTTTTTTCTCATGATCCTGCTATTTTTGTAGTAGGATCATGCTGTTTTACAAATCGGAATAACCTTTTAATTAAACCAAATAATCTATCACCATGAGAAATTTTGCCAAAATCTTTGCATTCGCACTTGCGGCAATGATGTTGCTGTCAGCGTGCAACCCGGAACCTGAAGCCAATATATCGGTAGTTTCCAAAGTACTGCTTGACAATAAGGATATCTACCTCGTGGTAGGTAACGCCCAGACATTGACGGCCACTGTACTGCCCGAAGATGCACCGAAGAGGGGTGTTGCGTGGCAGTCTGAAAATACAGCCGTGGCTACCGTGGCCGACGGCGTTGTGACGGCAGTAGCCGCAGGCGAAACGCGCGTTATCGTAACGACTGACGAAGGTGGTTTTACGGCTATATGCAATGTGATAGTAACGATAGACCCCGTGGAGGTTACAGGTGTAACATTGGATAAAGCCGAAGAAGACCTTATGGTCGATGGCACCGTAACGCTTACGGCGACAGTAGCCCCGCAGAAAGCCACCAATAAGAATATAACATGGATAAGCAGCGACACATCGGTGGCGACAGTAGCCGACGGCGTGGTAGCCGCATTGGCGGCAGGTAAAGCTACCGTTATGGTTATCACCGAGGACGGCGGCAAGACCGCCTCGTGCGAAGTAACAGTAACGGCCGAATATAACGAAGTTACGGGTGTGGAGTTGGATATCACCAATGTGGAACTTATGGTCGATGATACCGCAACGCTCACGGCAACCGTAGCTCCGGCCAATGCTACCAACAAAAATATCACATGGGTGAGCAGTAACGAGAATGTGGCTACTGTAGTAGATGGTGTTGTGACGGCATTGGCGGTAGGCCGGACTACCATTTTAGTCATCACCGAGGACGGCGGCAAGCTCGCAGCCTGCGAAGTGACGGCAATAGTCCCCACTTATGATGTTAAGGTTACAGCCGGATGGGGCGGCAGCGCAACAGCTACAATAGCGGGCGGCGCTCCTGCCACGGGTATCTTAGACGGCACGCAGGTAACTCTGACGGCTACTGTCAATAACGAATATAATTTCGTGAAATGGAGTGCGGCTGGCGTAACTCTGACTTCCGAGACAGCCAATACCGTTACTTTCGAAATGCCTGCCAATGATGTTGCAGTAGAGGCCGTATTCACATATACGGGCACTATCGTTGCAAAGGCGCAGATGAACTACCGCATCACTTGGGATGCCGAGACGCAGCGCTATGCGATGACCGCCGATCCGACCAACGCGGGGCTTTACTTCAAGTTCGGCGGCGTGGTAGGTGTCTACACAGCCAACGGTGCGATACAGACACTTCCCGCTAACGGCAACGACGGTTTCGATAAGGGCGACGTTGCTTGGAGCCCTGTGGAGGTTACCGACTCTTGGACAAGCATTCCTTTGTTCGACGGTGCAGGTGTCGACAGAGGCAAGACAATAACTCCCGAGTCGGGTTACCACTCAGTCGAGTATGTTAAGGCAGGCAAGGGCGACCCGTGCCGCCTCGTAGGACTCGACCTCGACAAGATAAAGACTTCCAACAGCCTCGTATATGCCGACATAGACAACGGCCTGTGGCGCCTGCCCACTGCCGACGAAGTAATGGCCTTCGCAGGCCGTTCGGACAACGCACCTTTTGAAAACCACTGGACGACATTGTCAGGAGTCGAAGGCGGTATGTTCCCGACCAGAACCCAAGGCGATGCCTCCACATTCCTTCCTATCATCGGATATCGCAACCAAAACGCCGGTGTAGTAACATATATGAACAGGAGCGGACACTACTGGTCGAGCACTAATACCGACCCCAATTTTAGCGCTATGTCGGGACAATATATCAACTTCACCAGCTCCATGGTGTATCCTTTCTACTATGGAGGCACTGCAAATGGCTTTACCGTTCGCTGTATACGTCAATAGGGACAAGTATTCGGGGATTGGTACTGAAAATTACCAATCCCTATAAATCACGATCATAATGAAAAGAATTTTCAATATTATTGCAATTGCGCTCGCATGTGCTTTTGTAATCAGCCAGACGGCGTGTACCGACGACCCACTCCCCGCAGGAGATATCACAGCATCGCCCGACAGCCTTATATTCCCTGCCGAAGGCAGCACACAGGATATCGACATCACGAGCGAATCATATTGGAGTTATAAGGTCTCCGAACCGTGGATCATAATTACCCGTTCGGACAACACCCTTTCGGTTACGGTCGGCAAAACCAAGGAGGCAAGGGAGGGCACTATAACCGTCAGTAACAACGACGGCAAAACCAAGGAGATTATTGTCGATCAGGAGGCACCCCTCAGCGATATTACCGCCTCGATAGGCACTCTTACATTCCCTGCGTGGGGCGGCACACAAAGTGTCGATATAACGAGCGATGCCGATTGGGATTTTACAGTTTCCGATACATGGATAGAAGTCGTTAAATCCGACGGTACACTTTCCGTTATGGTAAACGATACAGGGGAGGTGAGAGAGGGCAGTATAACTGTCACCAACACCGACGGCAATAGCGCCGACATTGCCGTAGTACAGGACGCTCCCATAGTAATTACAGCCGACGACCTTGTGGGTACATGGGACGGCTATTTTGTCTATTACAATATTTTAAACGGGTCGTCGATGGAGATATCGCATGTTGTAACCATTACAAAGATCGACGACACACATGTACTTGCCGACAACGCATTTGCATTAGACCAGCTCTCACGAACTATCAACCTGACATGGAACAGGATGGTGATCGCCGTAAACAGCGACGGCACTATAACAACGGAGCCCACGGCGCTGCCCAATTTTACCACAGACCCTACAGTAACGGCGAGTTACATGGGCGGATTGGTGAGCGGTACCCCGAGGGACGACTGGAATAAAGGTTTGGAAAATATTACGGTCAGGGACGGTGTTATCGACTTCTCGGAGGTGGGTTATCCCGACTACCTTATGGGTACGGGTACTGTTAACGGGGCTTTCTGGCCCCTCGGCGAAATAAACGGCGGAGCAGGCGGATACAACCACTTCAATATGGCGTTCTGCGGCAACAAGTGGACTAAGAGGCGTTCTATCACCGTAAATCCGAACATCCTCAAATTCTCCGACGAAGGCGGCACTAAAACAGTTACTGTGACCAGCGACAGCGATTGGACAATAGTTGCCTCCGAACCATGGTTCACTGCCGACAAATCGGGCAACACCATATCCATAACCGTAGGTGCATCGGCAACTGCAAGAAATGGCAAAATCACCGTTTCCAACTCCACAGACAAAGCAGACCTTGTCATAGATCAGAACCCCACCAATGGCAGCGGCATAAATGACCTTGTGGGCACATACAGCGTTGCGAGTACTTATCACAGGTCAGGCAACTATTATAACGCCGACCACACTGCGGTAATTACGAAAGTCGATGCCTCAACGGTTAAGATCAAATACTTCCTCGGCATCGACAAAATATTGGATAACGGCACTGTTGACAACCTCGATGAGGTGACGGCAACTTACGACGACGGACTCCTGACACTGCAACACCGTGCGCCGGTAAGCCTCAACACGGCCGGTTATGCCGCCAACTACATAGTGCCGGCCAGAATGACTAACTATTGCTCCAACGCCAACCTTTATCTGCCAGTATATACGGTAGAGGGTAGCGGCAATAATATAAGGATAGACTTCTCCGACCCCGAAGGGTATGACCTGTTCGGACGTGGCCGTGCCTCGTGTATAGTTCTGGCCGAAAATGCGTCGGGCGGATGCGAAGGCGCACTCTGTACTTTCATTGGCACCGTGTTTACAAAAATATCGAACAGTACGGCAGACCCCGCCCGCAAGATAAAAAAATCGGGCAATAAAGACCTTAACAACCCATTTACCGCTAAGATGTAATATGTAGCGGCGAGTTTTTACCCTAATTTATACTGTGTGTCGGCGGCCATCCATACTCGATATGGGCGGCCGCCGATTTTATGGAGCTACATTGCTATATTAGAGAAAAGTACTACCTTTGGCGCCTTAATATTAATTAATGATAATGGAAACAACGGGTAAAGTAAAATTAGAGGTAGCGGATCCTACCACTCTCGGCCTTTTCGGGCTGGCAATCGTCACATTCGTAGCATCTTCGCAGAAGTTAGGCCTGACCGACGGGCTTTCGTTCGTCCTGCCGTGGGCTGTATTCCTCGGAGGTTTGGCGCAGCTTATCGCCGCCATGTTCGACTTCAAGCACAACAACCTCTTCGGGGCGACGGCATTCAGTGCCTACGGATTGTTCTGGCTCGGCATGGGTACGGGCTGGCTTATTAAAATGGGATGTTTTGGCGAGACGCTTGCCGCAGGTGCCGATACCGCACAGCTCGGATTTGTGTTTACTGGCTACGCCATACTGTCGCTCGTGCTGACGGTTTCGACTGTGAAAATGTCGAAGGCGATGTCGCTGCTGATGTCGCTTATTGTGGTACTTTTCGTGGCGCTTGCGTTGGATGCTTTCGGTTGCGGACATCTGTGGCATGCCGTGGCAGCCTATTCCGAAATGGCCATAGCGTTGGTTACATTCTATGTCCTCGCCGCTAAGTACCTGAGCGGTTTCTTCGGCAGGAGCATATTGCCTGTCGGAAAACCTTTCAGTAAGGATTAAGAGCTTGTTTGAAATTTCCAGTTCTCGCTCTTTCCTGCTCTTTTTACCTCATTTATCACCGTGGACTCGTTACATAGGTCGCTACGGCGACACCGCGATAGCTTGCAACACTTTACCACTACCGACCTCAGGCGTGAGATGTAAGTAACTCCGTGTGCCGGCAGGTACCTATGCGCCTCGTCTCCGGCGAAAAATGAGGCAAAAATTACTAAAAAATAGCTTTGGCGGAAAAATCCAAACAAGCTCTTAATTCCAATACCATATTAGTATATAGGGGATTCTGTTCGGAATCCCCTTTGTGTATTCGACTTTTTTTGCTATGTTTACGGACTATTTATGTTATTAAAATATGGCAGATTGCAATAACGATATTCTGAAATTGATGTGGATGCGCCACAGCAGTATAGTTACCGGCACATTTGTCTCGACAGGCGGCGAGCATGTCAGGGTTATTACGAGGGGTGAGCCGGACGACGGCGGAGCGATAACCGGCGCCGAGGTGGAGATATCGGGCATTGTGGAGCGTGGCGATGTGATAATAGGCCCCAAGGCCACGGCCGGAGCGTTGAAGTATGCCGTATTGCAGGTGTGCGGAGAGGTGTGCGAACCTTTGTTGCGGTTGGACGGCCGCGTTGTTCCGCAAATCGTGCTGGCTGTTCCCGATGGTTTGAAACGTTCGGTGGATTCGCTCAAGTGCGGAGCTGATGCTTACGAATGCGGTCTGTGGCTGTCGGATGTCCCGTCGGCAGTGAGGGTGTCGGTGATGGACGACCTGCTTATGGAGAGGCTTAAGCGCAAATGTGCCGATATAATGAAGGTGTTCTGTGATGCAGACAGCAATTGGGAGCAGGCATTCCACGTTATGCTGTTCCGCGCCATGGGAGGCAACCGCAACAGGGAGCCATACATGAAATTAGCCTCACGCGCTACAAGCACAATGGTGTCGCGCGAAAAGAGTTCGGTCGAGATGCTCGAAGCCTTGCTGTTGGGTGCTTCCGGCCTTTTGGAGGGGTGCTATTACGATGACTACATACACCGCCTGCGCAGCCATTTCGAATATTTGCAAAATAAGTTCGGCATCGAGCCGATGAGGGCGGCAGAGTGGGAACTTTCGGGCATGAACCCGCGCAATAATCCGGTTATCAGAATAGTGCAGTTAGCATCGTTCCTGTCGCGCCGCGACTTCCTTTTCGATACGCTCATCAACTGCCGGACGAGGGACGATGTGCAGCGGTTTTTCAGCGCTGAGGCATCGCACTACTGGACTACACACTATGTTCCCGACGGGTCGAGTGCACGTTGCCCCAAGCGCATTGGCGAGGAGAAGGCAGACCTGCTGGGTATCAACCTTGTAGTGCCGGTAATGTTCGCATATGGAGCATATACGGGCAAGGAGAGCCTTAAAGAGGCGGCGATAGAGTTGTTGGAGCAGATCCCGGCCGAGGGCAATGCAATAGTCAGGGGTTGGACGGGCAGGGGCGTACCTGTCCGCAATGCACTCGATTCGCAGGCTGTGATACAACTGAAAAACGAATATTGCATACCGAAGAGATGCACCGAATGCCGCATAGGAAAGAAAATTGTAAATTCAAAATGCAAAATTTAAAATTGTGAAATACAATAATTTTGCATTTTGCATTTTTAATTTTGCATTTTTGTTCTTAAATTTACCGGATATTTTTGAATTTAATAAATTACTGAAATTAG
>QMCD01002030.1_pt1 | contig 12625 bp, 13 predicted proteins | sample 1821841 | NCBI WGS metagenome assembly QMCD01 (sample SAMN01991225, study PRJNA193472) | Termite gut metagenome, whole genome shotgun sequencing project. | isolation source: worker | host: Macrotermes natalensis | reverse complement strand
ACGACCTGCCCTTTGACGAAAGTTTATGCGAGCAGGGACGTAATTTCAACAATAAAATATGGAATGCTTTCCGACTGGTGAACGGCTGGGAAACAGCCTCCGGCATAGCGCAACCCAAGGAGGCGAAAGACGCCGTAGCATGGTTCGACACCCTGCTCAACGCCGCCATCATTGACATTAACGACCAATTGGAGAAATACCGCCTTTCGGAAGCGCTGATGAGCATTTATATCCTCTTCTGGACCGAATTTTCATCCTGGTATCTGGAAATGGTGAAGTGAAACCCGCCTACGGACAGCCCATCGACCAAATTACCTACGACAAAACGATGGACTTTTTCGACCGCTTGTTGCGTATCATGCACCCTTTCCTGCCGTTCATTACCGAAGAATTATGGCAACAATCGGGCAACCGCAAGGAGGGCGAAAGTATTATGGCATGCGAATGGCCTAAGGCCGGAGCGCCGGACAGCGCGCTCATCAAAGACTTCGAGCGGGTGAAAGAAATTACCGCTACCGTGCGCGCATTGCGCCAGGAGAAAGGCGTATCGCCCAAAGAAGCATTGATATTGTATGCCAAAACAACCATCTCTTACCCTGAAATTATTTGTAAGATGGCGAACCTTTCGGCCATAGAAACGGTGGACAGTCAACCGGAGTGCACCACGCCTTTCCGGCTCGACACCTCGGAATATTTCCTGCGCTTAGCCGTAAACATCAATATAGAGGAAGAACTGGCCAAGCTCAATGAAGACTTAGCCTATCAGCAGAAATTCTTAAATTCGGTAAACGCCAAGCTCAGCAACGAAAAATTTGTAGGCAGCGCCCCGGCTCAGGTGGTAGCCCTTGAGCGCAAGAAACAATCCGACGCCGAAGCCCGCATCAAGGCAATTCAGGAACAAATTACGAATCTTCAGATCGACGAAGTCAATTACAAAGCGCAAATTACGAATTAGAAAATTTGTTTTTCTCGAAAAAATATTGTACCTTTGCGCCCAAATAAAAGGAGGTGGTTGCATTATGATAATAGTACCTATCAAAGAAGGCGAAAACATTGAACGCGCGTTGAAAAAATTCAAACGCAAATTTGAGAAAACCGGCACCGTACGCGAACTGCGTGCACGCAAAACGTTTGTGAAAAAATCCGTTCTACGCCGTGACCAGGTGAAAAAAGCCGTTTATCGCCAACAAATGCAATTGCAAGAAGAATCCCTTTAGGCATTAAAGCAACACATTAATATTCAACGTATTAATGATTAATAAAAAGATGACATTACAAGAATTTTGTAATGTCGTTTTTTTACATAACTTTGATACTTGTAAATATCCATATTTATTTCTATATTTGAAAAAAGTTAATAAGTATGTTTGCCGACTACATCAACTACTTACGCGCTGAAAAGCACTACTCCTCCCGGACAGTAGAGTCCTACCTGCAATGTGTGCAGCAGTTTTTTGACCACGCCGGCATCAAGGATCCCGACAAAGACAGCGGAAAGGTGCGATCCACCGATATCCGCGCATTTTTAGCCGACACGTTGAAAGACGGGCAGAGCGCCCGCACGGCGAACCTCAAGCTCAGCGCCCTCAATAATTACTTCAAATTCCTGCTCCGCGAACAAAAAATTACAGCCAACCCCTTGCAGAAAGTCACACGGCCAAGGACCAATAAACGCCTGCCTTCCTTCTTTGAAGCCAAAACCCTCAATAAAGTACTTGATACCACTTATTCCGAAACGGATTTCATCACCCGCCGCGACCAACTCATCGTAGAATTATTGTACGTTACCGGCATGCGCCGCGCCGAATTGATCGGACTTACTGTCAACCACCTGTTCCTCAACGAAAAGATACTACGGGTAACCGGCAAAGGCGATAAGGAACGGGAAATTCCGCTGACGGCGGAAATGGCACACAAATTGCAGGAGTATTTACAGGTATTGAGGTTGGCTTATCCCTCAGCCGAGTATTTGTTTTTAACGCACAAAGGCAGTCCGTTATATCCCTCGGCAGTGAATAATATTGTAGAAAAATACCTGACAAAAGAAGGAATCAATGGAAAAAAAAGTCCGCATACGTTACGGCATTCATTCGCTACCCATTTATTAAACAACGGCGCCGACCTCAATAGTATAAAAGAAGTGCTGGGACATGCCAATTTAGCGGCGACACAGGTTTACACTCATAATTCATTTGAACAATTAAAAAAAGTATATCAAAAAGCGCATCCGAGGAAGTGACTAAACTAAGTGACTAAGAGATTAAGAGATTAAGAGACTAAGATTTAATACTAAATACTGAGTACTAACTACTAAATACTATCAACTATGGACATTCGTATTCAATCAGTAAAGTTTAATGCAGATGTGAAATTAACCGATTTCATCGACAAAAAAGTAAGCAAATTAAGTCATTTTATGGAAGGCAGGATCATAGCCGCCGATGTAACGCTGAGTCTTACGCCCGACCATGACAATAAAAAAGTAAGTATTCAATTAGACGTGCCCGGACATGATCTACGCGCCGAAAGTCACGCCGCCAGTTTCGAAACAGCCGTCAATGATTGCGTGGACACGCTGAAAACTCAGATCACCAAATTGAAAGGTAAGATGAACGAATAATTACTATTCGAACATTTTACGCATACGTTCGAAGAAATTTTTATCGGCGCTGGTGGGTTTCGGTTTGAAATTTTCGCCGGCGCCTAATTTTTTCAGCGCTTCCTGTTCTTCTTTATTCAGGTTCTTCGGGATCCATACGTTCACGTGCACCAGTAAGTCGCCCATGACGTGACGGTTCAGTTCTGGCAATCCTTTACCACGGAGGCGCAATACCTTTCCGGGCTGCGTGCCCGCTTCCACCTTGATTTTCACCTTACCGTCCACCGTCGGCACTTCGGCCGTAACGCCCAAGGCCGCTTCGCTCACGCTAAGGAATAAGGTATAGATAAGATCATTGCTATCGCGTTGCAGATCTTCATCCGGTTCTTCTTCGATCACTACCAACAAATCGCCGTTCACGCCACGCGCACCGCCGCGGCGCGGTGCATTGCCTTTGCCTGCCACGCTGAGTTGCATACCGGCCATTACGCCGGCAGGTATTTTGAACGACACTTCTTCCTGTTTTTCCTGTACACCGCTACCTTTACACACACTGCAAGGCGTAGTAATTGTTCTGCCTTCGCCGCCGCACACATTACAAGGTGCAGAGGTTTGCATGCGCCCCATAATCGTATTGACTATGGTGGTGACCATGCCGGAACCTTTACAGGCAGCGCAGGTCTGGAAAGCAGTGCCATCCTTAGCGCCGGTGCCTTTACAGGCGCTACAGGCCGATTGCTTCGTGATCTTAAATTTCTTTTCTACCCCGTGGGCAATTTCTTTCAGGGTAAGTTTCACCCGTATGCGGATGTCGGAACCACGCGCCACAGAACGATGTCCGCCGCGGCTTCCGCCAAAGCCTGCGGAAAAACCACCCATGCCCATCCCTTCAAAAATATCGCTGAAATGAGAGAAAATATCTTCATTCGTCCAGCTGCCGGCGTAGCTTCCGCCACCGCCCGCACCCATGCCAGCGTGGCCGAAACGGTCGTAGCGCGCTTTTTTGTCGGAATCGCTCAGCACGTCGTAAGCTTCAGCCGCTTCCTTGAACTTTTCTTCGGCTTCCTTGTTCCCCGGGTTTTTATCGGGGTGGTATTGGATCGCCTTTTTGCGATAAGCCTTTTTTATCTCTTCGGCCGTCGCATTGCGGTCAACACCCAGTATTTCGTAGTAGTCGCGTTTGCTCATTGCTTAATTTTCAATTTTCAATTCTCCATTTTCAATTACTCCCCCACCACCACCTTCGCAAAGCGGATCACTTTTCCGTTGAGGGTGTAGCCGTGTTGTATCACATCAATTACCTTGCCTTTTTGCGCTTCGGTGGGCGCCGGAAACTTCGTCACCGCATCATGCTCATCGGTGTTCAGGGTGGCGCCTGTAGCGTCAAACTGTTTCAGACCTCTACTTTCCAGATATTTCACCAGTTTATCCTGGATCAACGTCACGCCTTCGCGGATAGCCCCGGCATCATCGGCGGTCTGCATGGCCTTCACGGCGCGTTCCATGTCGTCGAGCACCGGCAGCATACCTTTCAGCAGATCTTCATTTGCTATGGACAACAATTCCATGCGCTCCTTGGCCGTGCGTTTGCGGAAATTATCAAACTCCGCCACCAAACGAAGATATTTGTCCTCCACGACTGCCATTTTTTCCTCTATGGTCGGTTCCTTAGGGGCCTCGGGCTCCGTTTCTACTGCCGCAGCGGGCTGACCGCCTTCATTAAGAGACTGGTTATCTTCTATTTGAACCTCGTCTTTTACTTCGTCCTTCATAAGCATAAATTTTCTGTAAGTATAGGAACAAAAAGCCTGCCAACAGGACATAATGCGACAAAATGGCAGGGTTTTCCCCGTCTTACCGCACATCGACCCGCAATGTACACTTTCCTTCCAATGAGGACTCTACTCTGTCGCCCTGCCTTACTTCGCGCGGCTCCTCCTCCGGCACGAAAATATAATCGCCGATTTTCAACGTCAGAAAACGCGATACATACGCAATAATATTCTCTATAGAATCCGAAACCCGTAATTGACTTCGTCGATCTAAAGATTCGCAATTCGTAATTTCTTCTACAGAGATAAACTCCGGACTTACGGCGGCAGAATAATCAAAGCCGATAGCCACATCCCAGGGATGTCCGTTTTGCACGCATTGCGCCAGCACATCGGCTGCGGTAAATAACGCACCGGCGCCCACCGCATCGACGTAACGCGCGGCAAAACGCGGCGCAATGCTGCGTCCCAAACGACCTACACGATACACACGGCATAACTGCGCCGTTAATTGTTGTGTAAACCCGGGATAATAAAAAGCTTGATTATTGCGTAGCAAGGCCGTATCGGGACGAAGATAAAAGCAAGCGTCCTCCCCTTCGATACGATGTATACATATCAATTTCAAAACAAGGTGTTGTTTTTCATTTTTATTTTCAGTTGCAACTCGGTAAACACCCGTTTGGTATCTAACGTAAATGTGCCTCCCATGATCCATGAATAATAGCCGGGGTCTTTTTCCAGCACTTCCAGCGCCAGCTTGTCTTTATACTTGCCGAAATTGATGACCGGCTCGTCTTTGTCGTTCAACACCACACGGCCGGCGTAGTCCAAATTACGGGTCTTCATGGAAAATTCCGACAAGGCATTCACGTCATTCTCGAGCACATCATAACGGTCGAGCTGCGATTGCAGTATCTCATAGGTAGCATAAGTATCCACTGCCGCATTGTGGGCTTCGGTCAGTTCCTTGTTGCAATAAAACTTATAAGCGGCGCTCAACGTGCGTTGTTCCATTTTATGGAAAATAATCTGTACATCGATTAACTTGCGCTTATGGAAATCGAACCACACGTCGGCACGCAGAAATTCTTCGGCGAGGATGGGAATATCAAACTTAATGGAATTATAGCCGGCAATATCACAACCCTCCATAAAATTGGCCAATGTACGGGCTATTTCGTGGAATTTCGGACAACCAGCCACGTCAGCATCCGTGATGCCGTGAATTTCGGTAACATGCCCCGGAATCGGAATACCCGGATTAACCCTGAATGTTTTTTGTTCTTCGGCGCCATCGGGCTTCACTTTCAGGATGGAGATCTCCACTATTCTGTCACGTACAATATCCAGACCGGTAGTTTCTACATCGAAAAAAACCAGTGGGTTCTTAAGGTTCAGTTGCATATTATACTCCTATCGTCATGGGCATGAGTAATGCCAAAGTTTCTTCATGCTCATCGTCTTTTTCCACAGGAAGCACCAGACCGGCGCGCGAGGGGTCGGACAATTCAAGGCTCACATTGGTCGACGGCAGGTTAGCCAAAATTTCACTCAGGAAAGTGGATTTAAATCCTATTTCTATCTCGTCGCCGCCGTAAGTGCAGTTCACGCGTTCGTGGGCGCTCACCGAAAAATCAAGGTCTTGTGCGGAAATCACCATAGTGTTTCCGGATACTTTTAGTTTGATAAGATTACTGGCCTGATTAGAGCAAACGCTTACACGGCGTACCACATTTAAAAATTCCACACGGTCAACAAGGATTTTATTGTCATTATTAGCGGGAATCACCGAACGGTAAGCCGGATAGTTACCTTCTACAAGGCGGCAAGTCAGGGTGTAGCCCGGAAAAGTGAACACAGCATTTTTTTCATCAAAAGCCAGGCTCACGGTGTCATTTACTTTAGCCAAACTGTTTTTCAACAGGCCTGCCGGTTTCTTGGGCAGAATGAACGACGAGGCATTTTCAGGTGCAATATCCGTGCGTTTGTAATACATCAATTTGTGCGAGTCGGAAGCGACCAAGGTGGAACCTGTTGTTTGCAGGTCGAAATATATACCGTTCATCACGGGACGCAACTCGTCGTCGGCAGTAGCGAACAACGTGCGGTTCAAGCCTTCGAGCAACACATCGGCGGGCATCTCAATCTGGCCGGCTTTTACGCCTAATGCGGGTTTAGCCGGATAATCATCGGCCGAAGCGCCCGGCAATTGAAATTTACCACTGGCGTAACTAATCTCCACGGTGTATTTCGACGTATCTACCGTAAACGACAGCGGTTGTTCCGGAAACTCCTTGAGCGTATCAAGCATCAATTTTGCAGGAATAGCTACAGCGCCGTCCTGTTCTACGTTATCAACATGCAGGGAGGTTTCCATCGTTGTTTCCAAATCGGAAGCTGTGATCGTCAGCACATGATCCGCCATGCGAAACAGAAAATTATCCAAAATCTGCATGGTATTTTTGTTACTTATCACCCTCGAAATAGATTGCAGATGACTTAATAAATCAGTACTCGATACTATAAATTTCATAAAAAATTAAAATTAGAATACAATAATACGACATTTCAAGGAAATAAACGGCCTGTTGACCTTACTTTTTATCAACAAAGTCCCCTAAGTTCTTCAATAACAAGTCAAAATTCATCCATGAAGCCAGGGCGGTTTCTCTCGTATTTTCCAGGTATAACAAGCATTTGTCCGTATCGTATGCTTCTCCGCCGGGAAGGGGTATACCAAAAAATTGCACGACGTTGCTTTTCCGGCCGGCAATACGGATAATATGCTGTAGATGACGGCTATCCGCCATTATTTCCAACAAACGATTCTCCGGCAGCAGGAGGCTGTCGGCCCTTACCTGCCGGAAATACGACAGGTAGCGTTGCAGTGTTTCACGGTTAACCGGTCGTTGTTGCTGTCCGCCGAGGTTCGTTACCGACCATGAAGTATCCTGCCGCACTAAGCGGAATGAGGCGGACGAATCGGCGCGGTGCACGACCTCAATAGTGTCCATATCGGCAGGAAGGGCCGCGAAGACCGTCATATCCTGCCAAAAATTAATACCGGCAGAACAGTAGGATAACATATCTGTTTCCTCATACGGAAGGTCGATAAGCCGGGTGTTATTTCCCGACAGCGCAACGATCCCGATATTGTCAAAACGAGCTACATAAAAATCACTCAATATATCTTCGTCACCGGCACGGACTATAATGTGTAAGCCCTCACTGCGCAATGTTGAAGTTATCCCCGGCAAGGTAGTTGCATCGAGATACAGCGGATAAACACGCAGATCGGACAGCATTGTCCACCAAGCTGTCCAACGCCCTTCATCGACCGGCCGCCGGCCGTTCACTATCCATTGGCCGGAAGAGCCTTTGGATATAACGGATGAAACAACGGCATCGCCGGCGCCCGAAGTAAACTCCACCTGCGTAATTTGCGTCTTTTTTTCCGGCAACACTTTGATAAAGTCATCGTTTCCGGCGTCGCCGCAGGCCACAAGCAGGAAAAGCAGGGGGATATATAAGAAGCAGTTTCTCATTTTAATGGAGAATTGAAAATTGAAAATTGAAAATGAGGGGCTGCAATATCTTTCATTTTCCATTTTCAACTTTCCATTTTCAATTATTTAGCAAAGCTCACCGCGCGGGTTTCACGGATAACGGTTACTTTCACCTGTCCGGGATAGGTCATTTCTTCCTGTATCTTGCGGGCGATATCCTGCGACAGTTGTTCGGCTTCCGCATCGGATACTTTTTCGCTGCCCACGATCACGCGCAACTCACGGCCTGCCTGTATGGCATAGGTTTTGATCACGCCCTGATGCGACAAGGCCAGGTCTTCCATGCCTTTCAGGCGTTTGATGTACGATTCCACCACCTCGCGGCGTGCGCCGGGACGTGCGCCGGAAATAGCGTCGCCCACCAGCACCAGCGGGGCTATCAACGAAGTCATTTCCACCTCTTCATGGTGTGCGCCGATGGCGTTACATACTTCGGGTTTTTCCTTATATTTTTCGGCCAATTGCATACCCAACAAGGCATGAGGCAATTCAGGATTTTCCGCAGAAACTTTTCCTATATCGTGCAACAAACCGGCACGTTTAGCCACCTTGGGATTCAATCCTAATTCGGAGGCCATGATAGCGCAGAAGTTAGCTACTTCGCGCGAGTGCTGCAGCAGGTTTTGTCCGTAAGACGAGCGGTATTTCATGGCGCCCACCAAGCGGATCAATTCGGGGTGCAAACCGTGCACACCCAAGTCGATGGCGGTACGTTTACCCACTTCCACTATTTCTTCTTCCACCTGTTTTTGCAATTTCGCCACCACTTCTTCAATACGTGCGGGATGGATACGCCCGTCGGTGATCAATTGGTGTAAGGCTAAGCGCGCCACTTCGCGCCGCACGGGGTCAAAGCCCGATATAATAATGGCTTCAGGCGTATCATCAACCACGATCTCCACACCGGTAGCCGCTTCCAATGCGCGGATATTACGTCCTTCGCGACCAATCACACGGCCTTTCACTTCATCATTATCTATATGAAATACGGTCACGGCGTTTTCAATGGCCGATTCCTGCGCCACGCGCTGCAATGAAAGAATAACAATGCGTTTTGCTTCTTTAGAGGCATTCAACCGCGCCTCGTCCATCACTTCATTCACGTAGGACATGGCCTGCGTTTTAGCTTCCGCTTTCAATGATTCAACGAGGTTATTTTTAGCTTCGGCCGCCGACAATCCGGCAATGCTTTCCAATTTTTCTATTTGCTGGCGGCGTAATTTTTCATATTCATCATTGCGTTTTTCCAGCAGTTCCATTTGCGCCGAAAGGTTTTCACGTATGGCGTCGTTCTCTTTTATTTTACGCTGGGCTTCCGACATCTGTTGTCCCAACTGCGATTCACGCTGTTTGATCTTATTTTCGGACTGGGCAATTTTGTGGTTGCGTTCGTTGATCACTTGTTCATGATCGGCTTTCAATTGCAGGAAACGTTCTTTTGCTTGTAGGAGCTTATTATCCGCTTCTAATTGCGCTTTCTTCTTAATATTTTCGGCCTCGGTCTCGGCTTCCTGGGTAATTTTTTTTCGTTTTTTGGCCAGCAGGGCATTCACTGCAAAGTAGGAGGCGCTTCCTCCCAGCAGTACCCCAAGGGCTATGATAATTACTTGTTCCATAAGATATATATTATATAATTATTATTTAGGACAGAGCGGGTTTGTAAGGCCCGACTCTTCGAATAAATTGCGATCACAAATTACAATAAAAAAAGCCTGCATCGTTACGCTAGATTGGCGAAAACCCCGAAAAATCAAGGCGGAGCCACCGGATTGCTTTTACTTCGAACGTCCAACGTCCCGATAAATCGGAATCCCACCGGCGAACCGGGGTAAAACAGGCCTGTTCTGAGTAACCGAGTTAAACTCCTTTAATTAAATTAGTGTTGAGTTTCGCAAATGAGCGTAAAACGCAGGCTTCTAATGTATAGAACTAAAAAATTATGTACCGACCTCCTGTAAATACTGTGCCAATTGTGTGTCCAAGTCAACGAGTTGTCGGACAACCACACCGGCATCCTGTTGTTCTTCCTGTTCAAGAAGTTTGATAACAAACTGCAGGGCTGCCATAGCCAAGGCGTCATGCAGGTCACGATCGGCATAACGCTGGCGGTACTGCGCCACTTTGTCATTAATAAGGCGAACCGCCGCGCGGATCCTTTCCTCGTCGGATGCCGCAATCTTTAAAGGGTAATTACGGTCGGCCAAATTAATCTTTATGGAAAGTTTTTCTTCTTCCATCTTTGTTATCTATTCAACAGAGCAATACATTTATCAATCTCCCGCACGATCCGTCCTATTTTCATTTTTGCATCATTCGTATCTGTACTCGACGCTTTAAATGCTTCAGCTAATTGTAATTGTTTGTTTTTTTCTTTCAATACTGTAATGAACTCCTGTTCACGATGCAATTCTTCTTTTAAAGATTTATTCTCCATCAACAGTCCAGTCGCCTCGTCTTTGGCTTGCCGGTGTAATTCCATTAAGCGTAAACATCTGTTTTTCAACTGCTCTACTATTTCCTGAATGTTTTCTTCCATAGAAAAACTGCATAGTGTAACATGCAAATATACGAAAAATTCCGGATATGACAAAAAATTCGTACTTTTACCGGACTTATGGCCTCTTTTTTAGATTTGGTAGCCGCCGACCTCTATGCCCGTTACGGTAATGAGCTGTCGCACTGCTGTTTGGTATTCCCTAACCGCCGCAGTCGCTTATTTTTTGCCCAAAGCCTCTCAAAATTGATTACCAAGCCTTTATGGCAGCCAAACTACCAAAGCATCGAGGAGGTGATCGAAGCGCTGTCGGGGCGGCGCACGTCCGACACATTTACCTTATTGCTGGAACTTTACGAAGTGTATACCCGCGTTCTTCAAAGCGATGAGCCTTTCGACCGGTTTTATTTCTGGGGTGACGTCATGTTGCATGATTTCGATCTCATCGACAAGTACCTCATCAACGCCGAAGCCTTGTTTAAAAACCTGAAAGCGCAAAAGGAGCTGGAGGGCGACCTTTCTTTTCTCAGCGAAGAACAAATAGCCCACATCCGTCAATTTTGGAGCAGTTTCAGTCCACAGGAAAGTGAGTTGCAACACCGTTTTATCACGGTGTGGGAGGCACTTTGGCCGATCTATTCGCAGTACCGCCAACAACTTTCGGCAAAAGGAATGGCCTACGAAGGAATGCTGTATCGTGAAGCAGCCACTGCCCCGCTGCCGGAAAAATTACATTGCGAACGCTTTGTGTTCATTGGGTTTAATGCCTTAAACGAATGTGAAAAAGCACTGTTCCGCCAATTAAAACAACTCGGGAAGGCCGATTTCTACTGGGATTACGATATTTATTACCTTAATAATAAGCAACAGGAGGCCGGATCATTCTTGCGCCGGAATATCGCCGAATTCCCCTCTCCTCTGCCGGCCGAAGGCTTTGCCAATTTTCAACAGGCGAAAGAAATTCATATTATCGCAGCCCCTTCCGACGCCGTGCAGGCCAAGCTGACACCGCAACTGATGCGAGATATGGAGGCTCCGGCCGACAGACGTACCGCCGTGGTACTGGCCGACGAGCAATTGTTGATCCCCACCCTGCACGCCTTACCGGCAGTAGCCAACGATATCAACGTGACAATGGGTTACCCGCTGAGACAAACGCCTGTGTACGCGCTGATCGAATTGCTGCTCCGCCTGCACCGGAAAGCAAAAACAACCAACCAACATACACGTTTTTATTATCAGGATGTGCTGCCCTTGCTCCAACATCCATACATCAAAGCCATATCGAATAATGCCTCCCAACGTTATGCCGATGATATGGTGAAGAACAATAAAGTCTACGTTTCACCGGAAGATTTTTCCGGGGATCCTTCGCTATCAGCCATTTTCACACCGGCCGGCGACCATACCGAACTGTATCAGCGGCTCAGCACGCTGCTGGACAACATTGCCGCCGCACCGCCCGACAGCGAGAATGAAAAAATGGTGCGCGCCTACGTGTTGCATTGCAGCCGTCAACTGAACAAGCTAAAAAAAGCCATCGACGAAAGCAACGTGAGCCTTTCGCTTCAAGTATTTAGCAACATGCTGTACAAACTGTTCGCCCATGAAAGCATTCCTTTCACCGGCGAACCTTTATCGGGATTGCAAGTGCTGGGGATCCTCGAAACCCGTAACCTCGATTTCGAAAATGTAATCCTTCTGTCGGCCAATGAAGGCGTGCTGCCCCAAAGTTTCAACGTGCCCTCATTCATACCTTATAATCTCCGCCGCGGCTTCGGACTGCCTGCCATTGAACAGCACGAAGCGGTGTTTGCGTATTATTTCTACCGGCTCCTGCAACGTGCCCAAAAAATCACCTTGGTATATAACACCAAAACCGACGAAGCGCGCACGGGGGAAGCCAGTCGTTACCTTGCACAGCTCCTCATGGAGTCAGGACACACCGTGCGGGAAAGCAGCGTTTCTTTCCATATCAACATACAGGAACCCGCCCCTATCACGGTGCAAAAGGACGAAGCGGTGATGCGGGAGCTGTATAAATACATAGTTGAGAGTGGAGAGTTGAGAGTTGAAAATGAAAAACACTCATCACTCATCACTCATCACTCATCACTCTCTCCCAGCGCCCTCAATGCCTACATCGCCTGCCCGATGCGCTTTTATTTCCGCTACATCGCCCGGCTGAAAA
>QMCD01002052.1_pt1 | contig 12633 bp, 10 predicted proteins | sample 1821841 | NCBI WGS metagenome assembly QMCD01 (sample SAMN01991225, study PRJNA193472) | Termite gut metagenome, whole genome shotgun sequencing project. | isolation source: worker | host: Macrotermes natalensis | reverse complement strand
CCGAAGAAATGAATCCCGACCATATCGGTGACGCCAACGAAATGGTTTTGAAGCCGTGTCCATCTTGCGGAGCGTCGCCAAGGTCGTCTTCGCTCCGGATTCCCCGACAAGATTGCCTTCGCTGACCAGTTTCCGGCCTATCATTCCCGACATCGGGGCATAAATCTGGGTATAATCGAGATCCAGTCGCGCGAGGACGACTTCCGCCTCGGCCTGCTTGACTTGCGCTTTGGCTTCCTCATGCTGGGCCACCCTGGTCTGGTATTCCTCGATGGGGATCGTATTCGATTCGATCAACTCCTTCCCGCGTTTCAGATTCTCGTTGGCGAGAATCTCCTGGGCCTTGGCGACGTCGAGCATCGCCGACTTGGAATCGAGCGTCGCCTTGTAGATGTCCTGTTCGATTAAAAAAAGCGGGGCCCCCTGTTCGACGATCCCGGATTCCTGAAAAAAGACTCCCTGGAGAAATCCTTCGACCCGGGCGACGATATCGACCGAATCGCTCTCCTGGGTCATCCCCGGTGCGGTTTCATACAATTGAACGTCGCGGGGAACGACTTTGGAAACCAGGACTTCGGGGACGGCACGCGGAATTTCCACCGGCTTCGGATAACAGCCCGGCAACAGGAAAAGCAGCGTAAACGGCAACAAAAAAACGGCTGATTGTTTCATGGGAAAAACTCCACTAAAAGACCGACGAATAACGTGACGAACGGCGACACGGTTCAGCACGCCCTGGGGCAACGGGAATCCACGTATACTGGAAACGCGACGAAAACGTCCGAAATAACAGCCGGAAAGCGTACGAAAGCCCGGAACGAAGCGTAGCGCAGTGACGGGAGACTACGCCGAATCCCCGGTCGCTTCACGTTGTTGCGCTCTCGGCTTGCATCAAAACCGTCAATACGGCTGAGTACAGCCTTCGTTCCGGCTGTTATGGGAAACGACCGTTTACCCCGCTTACCGTATATCATGCCGTTCGAGGTACAGTCTACCCAATCCCGAGTTGCCGAACAAGTATATCGGCAAAAAAACGCTCCCCAAGAGTACGCCTTTATACCGAAGCCGGTTGAGTCGCGGGTAAACACAGCCCGGTTGAACCGCCTGTTTACCTTCGGCAGTGTCGTGCAGGCGTTCCGGTACGGCGTCGAATCACGGGCGACCGCCGTGTACTCACAGCCGGGAGCCTACCGCCCGTCGCGGCTCGCGACCGGCTTCGGGAAATGTCAACTGCCTTCAGTATAACCGGTGAAAAACGGCAATCAATCGAAAACCCGCGGATCCAACGATCAAATCTCGTGCACGTAAAACAAACGCCTGTTTTCGGTACCGTTGCTCGGGTCGGAGAGAAGCACGATCCGCTCCCCCTTCTTGAAAAAACCGTCGTTCCGGCCTCGCTGGAGCACTTCTTCGAGCATGGAGCGCGGCGTGCTCGCGTTGAGCCGGGTCGGAATGACTCCCCAATACAAACACATCCTGCGAAGGGCGACCTCGTTCGTCGAACACCCGATGGTCATCGCCGCGTGCCTGATTTTCGAGAGCAACAAAATCGTTTTGCCCGATTCCGTCACGGCAAAGACCGCTTTGGCGCCGCTCACATCGGAAAGGTAAACCGCGGCTTCCGCGGCCGATTCCGGGAGAGACGCCTTTTTTCGGCCGTTCCGGGCCAACTTCAGGTACCGGTGGCCGGCATCTTCGAGGAGTCTTGCATAAACGAGCCGTTCCGTTTCGATGGCGATCCGATGCATCATCTCGACCGCGAGCACCGGGTGTTCCCCGACGGCCGTTTCCCCGGAAAGCATACACGCGTCGGTTCCGTCGAGAATCGCATTGGCGACATCGGTCGCCTCCGCCCGGGTCGGCATCGATTCGGTATGCATGCTTTCGAGCATCTGTGTCGCGACGATGACCGGCTTGTTTTTACGTCGGCAGGCGCTGATGATCTGCTTCTGGACGACGGCGATTTTCGCAATATCCGTTTCGACGCCCAAATCGCCCCGGGCCACCATGATCGCATCGGCGGCGGCGACGATATGATCGAGATTGGCGACCGCCTCCGGCTTTTCGATTTTCGCGATGATATGCGGAACCGGCTTGTCGGGCCACGCGGCTTCCTGGAGAATCTCCCGCAGTTCGCGAATGTCGTCGGGAGAACGGACAAAACTCAGGCCGAGAAAATCGACCCCCGCAGCGACGGCCCATTTGGCGTTTTCGATATCGGCGGGCTGAAGCGTCTTGATGCTCAATTTCGAGCCGGGCAGATTGACCCCCTGGCGGCTGCGAACCGTTCCGCCCTGGATGACGTTGCACAACACCGCGTTTTCCGTTTTCGAAACGACCTCGCATACGACCGTCCCGTCGGCCAGCATGATCTTGTCGCCCGGGTGGACGTCGTCGATCAAAGGATCGTACGTGGTCGTGAACGCGTTCGGTTCCGTCGTCGTCTCACCGTGAACGAAACGGATCGGAGTCGCCGGGTCACAGTCATAACTGTCCCCGGGAATCGCCCCGAGCCGCATCTTCGGGCCCGCGAGGTCGGCGAGAATGCCGATCGGAATTTCGAGTTCCCCGCTGACTTTGCGGATACGCTCAAGACGTGCCTGGCTTACATCGGTTGTGCCGTGGGCCATGTTGAGGCGGAAAACGTCGACGCCGGCACGGACCAGATCCGCCAGCATTTCTTCACTGTCGCTGGACGGTCCGACGGTTGCGACGATTTTTGTACGGGAAGGCTCGTTGCCGGGGTACATCAGTTTGGCGCGGGGAGAGGAATTGCTCATGGCATTTGCTCGCAGGGGTGTGGACACTTCGGAAAGAATAACCGCCCGTTATTCTAACGGAATCCGGACACGCGAGCAATCAGCCCCCTATGCCGGCCCCGCCACCAGTCCCCGACGCACGAAACAACCGGGATACCGGGAACCATTACGATTTCCCGAAACCGACCACTTCGGGAAATTTCAACAGCCTTCAGTATACCGACGGCTCGACCGGCTTCGGTCTAAAACGCCCTCCCGGTTCCGGTTTTTCACAGCGGCCGACAGATGTCACGCAAATTCCGGGCGTCGTTCGCCGAGTTGCGATTGAAGGCGTTCGAGAATGCTGCTGTGCATTTGGCTGACCCGGCTTTCGCTCAGGTCGAGGGTCATGCCGACCTCCTTCATGGTCATCTCTTCGTAATAATAAAGGATGATGATCAGGCGTTCGTTCCGGTTAAGCCCCTTGGTTACGAGCCGCATCACGTCGGCTTTTTGAATCCGGCCGGTCGGATCCTCGCCTTTCTGGTCCTCGACGAGATCGATCTCGCTGATATCCTTGGAACCGTCCGTTTCGAACCATTTTTTGTTCAGGCTGACCAGGTTGACGGCGTTCGCGTCGAACATCATCCGGTCGAGTTCCGCGGGACTGAGGGCCATGTGTTCGGCCAATTCGTCGTGCGTGGGCGGCCGCCCGAGCCGGTCGGCGAGTTCCTTGCTCTTTTCCATGAGCCGTTTCGCCCGGGAACGAACCAGACGCGGAACCCAGTCCATGTTCCGCAGCTCGTCGAGCATCGCCCCACGGATTCGCGGGACACAGTAGGTCTCGAATTTGACGCCGCGTGAAAGGTCGTATGCGTCGATCGCGTCCATGAGACCGAAAACGCCCGCGGATACCAGATCGTCGAGTTCCACTTCGTCGGGAAGCCGAGACCAGACGCGGTCACCGTGATATTTGACCAACGGCATGTAATGCTCGATGAGCGTGTTGCGCAGTATTTGGTCGGTACGATCCAGGATGAACTCTTCCCAAATTTGCGCAACATTCTCGGGCGCCAACTGTTGTGTTATAGGCATCTGCTGAATTTCCTCCTTGATGGGATCACTTGCCGAGCATCCTTGTTCACGGCGATTTTCCCGTTGCCTGCCGAACGCATCCCCATTTCGGACATGACACGTACGAACATTTCACGTACCGAAAACCGTTGACATTTCCCGAAGCCGACTTTTCGGGAGCCGGCCCACCGGAAACAACACCGCCCCCGGACGGCCGCTTACTCTGCGGGCGACCATGCGGCGCGTCGGAAAGCGACCCGGCATGCCAGGGAACATCCACACGACGACACACCTCTTTCGAAGCCGGTCATCCAAGTCGAAAAACCGTCGAAAACCCACCGGCCGACCAATCCTGAAATGGTCGTTTTCTTCGCCGCAACGGGCATCTTCAATGCGCCGGTTCAACGAACAAGTCCAACGCGCAACCGACGCTTTTTACGGATCCGGCATCAAAAAAGTTCGCCTCCGAAGACGAGCGGGAAAAGCTAAAAACACGTAGAGGCTCTATCGGACAAACGGATGGAGAAATTCAATTTTCTTTTCCATTTTTTCGCATCTCGACATTACCCGTTGTACATCGTAGCGAATAAGGGACGGAGGCGGATTGTCGGATACTCGAAAACCGAGTCGGCGCCGGTTCGGCAGCCTGCCTGTCCCTGTTTCATTAATCGGAAAATCGCTCCTCTTCGCCGACCGACACGCCGTACATGGCCAAGATTTCCGCCGCATTTTCTTGACATGCGCCAACCAGCGTGTATCTTTCCGGTGATACTTTTTTTTTGCCGAAACCGGTTGCCTTGTCCGTTCGTTCCACCCTCCCCTCAAAACACAACTCTGTCCCACGGGAAAGGAGCAAAATCATGCCAAAGTACACGGGCGCTTTGCTGTCGTTCCTTTTCTTGGGCGTCTGCCTGACAACCAACGTCGTGCGGTATCCCGGTTTTTGGGAAATGCTTGGACAGGAAAAAAAATGGGCAAAGACGGAAAAAGAATCCGCCGCCAAATACCCCAAGTACGCCATTTCTCCAAAACCTCACGTTTTAACGACGCCTCCTCCAACCGCGCAAAACGATTCGGTCACCATTTCTCCACGTTATCAGGGAGCGACACGCCGCGAAAACCTGCCGATTCCGAACAGATTTCTTCAGGAAAATCCGGCAGAAAAGCCGGAAACAGCACCGCCGGGCGAAACAACGGCAAAGGAAACAACGGCGACGGAAAAAGCGACAACGAAAAAACCCGTCGATGAACGACCGGCTGATAGAAAATCGGTTCCAGAGAAGCAAAGCCAGCCGGAACCTGTGCCGCATTCCGCCGAAAAGGCTCCGTCAACCAAATCCAACGGCAGAAATAAAATCGACGCGGACACGCCGAAAGAACCGAAAATCGGGTCTGAAGAACCATCGGCTTTCCTTCCTTCCCCCATCGCCTCTTCTCCATCCGACACAACAGCGCCGCATGAAGGGTCGCCGTGTGCTGAGCCTTTGCCGTTGCCCTGGGACAACATGCCGTCTCCGTCAATGAAAAATGCGGAACCGATTCCGTTAAAACAAGATAACGACGTCGCACCTCTGCCGGATTTCAGAATAAACCCGTCTGAAACCGAGAATTTACCGTTGCCGACGTCACCTCCGACAAACAGGATCGGCTGCGAATTGCCCCCCCTGATTCCGGAAGATCCGCAAATCGGCTCCCTGTTTGCGGACAACCCAAGCCCCCCGATCAAAACAGGCCCGATCAAAACCGTCCCGGTGGAAAAGACGTTGACGCGAAGCGAACCGGCTCCGGTTTATGCCTCGAACAAAGGGGATGCCTGGCCGAAAGACACGCTTCTCCCGCCGGGAACTCAAAAACACTTTACGACAAGGGAATACGCCGAGTCCCTTATGAACCAGCCGTTGCCGTACGACGTCCCTCCGCCGACCTCGCACGGCTGGGGAGGAACCCGGTTCATTGCCCAATAAGGAACGTCGTCTCGTGGAAAGATGGAAAAACAAGGTCAATCAGGCACTCTTGCCTCCCCGACGAAAGAGCGGATGAGAGCGTGTTTTTTTCGCCGGGTCCCCTTGTAGACGACGGAAATTTCGCTATCCTAGATCATCTTATACTGTAAACGGCATGACAATCCTCCCGCGCACAATCGCCTGCCGCGCGAACGACCAGCGTAAATGCTTATGTCAACAAAAGTTGGGAGCGAGTGAGTGCGGCAGGCAGATTTGACCAAATATCCGTTTTCATCGCGTTTCCAGTATAATCAGCAATTTCGTCGTCTGAAGGTCTATCCACGACTCATGGCGGCAAGGGAGGGATGACAAGCCCTTGCGACCGGCAGTGTGCGACCGCTAGTGTAGCTCAATCGGCAGAGCAGCGGTTTTGTAAACCGCAGGTTGTGGGTTCAAGTCCCTCCACTAGCTTTTGAAAAAATTAAAAGTTGTAAGGTGCCGGAATCGCGGGCAATACGTGTGTGCGTACCGAACTTTTGGTTTCCAACTTTTAACAATGACCGGGGGGGATTTCCCGAGCGGCCAAAGGGGGCAGACTGTAAATCTGCTGGCAATGCCTTCGGAGGTTCGAATCCTCCATCCCCCAGTTGGGAATTGACGATTGACAAGGGAGTGACAACGGAGGAATCGTCCTTTGTCCATTGCCAGTTCAGCCATGCGGGTGTAGCTCAATGGTAGAGCCACAGCCTTCCAAGCTGAAGACGAGGGTTCGATTCCCTTCACCCGCTGTTGGGAATTGACAATTGATAATGGATAATTGACAACGTGGGATATTCTTCGTTGTCAATTGCCAATTGTCCATTGTCAATTTCGCTGGCTGTCGTAGCTCAGTCGGCAGAGCACGTCCTTGGTAAGGACGAGGTCGTGAGTTCGAATCTCACCGACAGCTTTTTCGTGCGGGTTCTTACGGAAGAATCCGTGCAGTGGTGCTGCGCCGGGACCCATTTTATCGGTTGTTCGTTTAGCCGGTGCATCGAGGATGCCCGTGCCTTCAGGATTAATTTTGGAAGTTTTTAGTTTTCAGTTTCCCGATTTGGGAGCGAATGACTAAAAACGGGTGAACTGAAAACTTTTTCAATTTCAAAAGGGAGATTTTAGCAATGGCTAAAGACGTATTTCAGAGAACAAAACCACACGTCAACGTGGGCACGATCGGCCATATCGACCATGGCAAAACGACCTTGACCGGTTCGATTCTCGCCGTCCAGGGGGCCAAAGGGCTGGCCAAATTCAAATCGTATGCCGATATCGCCAAAGGCGGTACGGTTCGCGATCAGACCAAAACCGTGACCATCGCCGTCGCGCACGTCGAATACGAAACCGAAAATCGGCATTATGCCCACATCGACTGCCCGGGACACGCCGACTTCATCAAGAATATGATCACCGGGGCCGCCCAGATGGACGGCGCCATTCTCTGCGTCTCGGCCGTCGACGGCCCGATGCCGCAAACCCGCGAACACGTTCTTCTCGCCCGCCAGGTGAACGTTCCCCGCCTCGTCGTCTTCCTCAACAAGTGCGACCTGGTCGACGATGCCGAACTCCTCGATCTCGTCGAACTGGAAGTTCGCGAACTGCTCAGCAAGTATGATTTCCCGGGCGAGGAAGTCCCGGTCATCCGTGGTGCGGCACTCCCGGCCTACCAGAGCCCGAAGGACCCGGCGGCCACGAAGTGCATCGACGACCTGATGAATGCGATCGACAGCTACATTCCGGAACCGGCCCGTGAACAGGACAAGCCGTTCCTGATGGCGGTCGAAGACGTTTTCTCGATCGAAGGGCGTGGAACCGTCGCGACGGGTCGTATCGAAAAGGGCGTGATCAAAGTCGGCGAAGAGGTTGAAATCGTCGGTTTCACCGATGAAAAACGCAAAACCGTTTGCACCGGCGTCGAAATGTTCAACAAGACGCTCGATCAAGGGCAGGCCGGCGACAACGTCGGACTCTTGCTCCGCGGCGTCAAGCGGGAAGAAATTCAGCGCGGCCAGGTTTTGGCCAAACCCGGCAGCATCACCCCCCACACCGAGTTCGAAGCCGAAGTTTACGTGCTGTCGAAAGAAGAAGGCGGCCGTGCCACGCCGTTCTTCAGCGGTTACCGCCCGCAGTTCTACTTCCGTACCACCGATGTCACCGGTTCGCTTCACCTGCTCGGCGACGCCGAAATGTGTATGCCCGGCGACAACGTGAAACTTCGCGTCGAGTTGATTTCCCCGGTCGCCATGGAAGACGGCGTTCGGTTCGCGATTCGCGAAGGCGGTCGTACCGTCGGTTCCGGCGTTGTCACGAAGGTGTTGAAGTAAATGGACAGTGGACAATGGATCATTGATATCGCGTTTCCGGTATATGTCCGGCTGTTTTCCCGTTGCCGACGATCCATTGTCCCCTTCGTAGGGGAGTAGTTTAGTGGTAGAACTGCGGTCTCCAAAACCGCTGGTGGGGGTTCGATTCCCTCCTCCCCTGTTCGGAACGACGATCGGCCGGAATGATCGGTTGTTCGTTTCGCAGGTGCATCGGGAATGTCCGTGTCGCGGCTTGTGCGTCGCCTTGGTATAACGTCGCCTTGGTATAACATAGCATTCGAGGTACTGAAAGTGGTCGATTTTTTAGCAGGCATGTTTCGCTTCGGTCGGTATAAATCGACGCAGGGCAAGATCGCGCGTCAGTTGACGGCCCTGACGGTTACGATTCTTTTCGTAATTGCCGCATGGAGATTTTATCAACTCCAGATATTCGGGGTGCAGGCCTTTCGCGGGTTGATTGCCGGGCTCATCGCCTTGTTGGGCGCATGGTTCGCCTATCGCCTGGTCCAGTTTCCTCCTTTCGCGGATTTCCTCGTTTCCGTGGAAGCCGAAATGATCAAGGTGTACTGGCCGCCCAAAAACGAACTGTATTCCTCGACCATCGTCGTTTTGGTCGTTTTTCTGCTTTTGTCCGTATTGATATTCGTATTTGATTCCTGTTGGCATATTATTTTTCAAATTCTCAACATCCTCCCAGGTTGGTATGGCGGCGGAGGAGGCGGAAGCGGGGCATAAGAGTGGAAATTTGAGGACGATCCGGCAAACGGTTCTTTGTCGCGACCGTTTTACGCAAAAGGATTTGGATGGGAACAATGACCGACGATCATAACAACGATGAACAAAAAGACCTCTCGACGGAAAACGAAAGCCCGGGTTCCGTTCCCGCGGTAGACGCGGTGGACGTTGCCGATGAACCCAAAAACCGGAAAGCCTGGTATATCCTCAAGGTCCAGGTCAATCGCGAAGATGCGATTCGGGAAAGCCTCAAGCGTCGCGTCGAGGTTGCCGGTCTTGAGAGTTATTTCGGCGAAACGCTTGTACCCACCGAAAAAGTGACGGAAATTCGCGGCGACAAGAAGAAAATCGTCAAGCGAAAGTTGTATCCCGGTTACATTATGATTTATATGGAAATCACCGATGAAACGTGGTTTCTGGTTCGGGAGACGCCGGGAATCGGTGATTTCACGGGCGCTTCGGGAAAACCGACCCCCATGTTACCGCATGAAGTCGAACGAATTCTTGCTTCCGAAAAATCCGAAGCAAGCGAAGCCCCGAAATTAAAAGTCGGTTATAAAGTCGGGGATTTGGTCAAAATCAAGGCCGGACCTTTCGAAACACAAGAAGGAACCGTTGACGCGATTGATTACACCAGCGGGCGTGTCACGGTAATCATCAACATGTTCGGTCGCAGCACGCCGATCGAAATGGAATACTGGCAAATCGAGACTCCATCCTGATATGCGCAGCGTATCCTGTGTTATTCCAATCGTTATACTGGAGGCCGTTGAAATTTCCCGAAGCCGACTTTCGAGGAGCCTGCCCACCGGAAACGACACTGCCGAAGGTAAACAGGCGGTTCAACCGGGCTGTGTTTACCGACGACTCAACCGGCTTCGGTATAAACTAAACTGTTTTCAAGCGGACGTTTGTTCGGATTATCCTATTTTATCGCAAATACTTTCATGGCAAAGCAATTAGTCGCAACGGTTCGGTTTCACGCAAAGGGCGGTCAGGCGACGGCGGCTCCGCCGGTAGGTACGGCCCTTGGCAAGTACGGTCTCAATCTCGGACAATTCGTTCAGCAGTTCAACGAGCGTACGAAGGCCGACCTCGGAATGCGTATCCCGGTCGTTGTCAAAGTGTTTAATGATCGTACCTTCGACCTTGAAACAAAAAGCGCGCACAGTTGCGATCTCCTCAAGCAGGCGGCGGGAATCGTTTCGGGAAGTGGCAATGTTCCCAAAGTTAAAGTCGGGCAGGTGACGGATAAACAACTGGCGGATATCGCAGCGAAAAAAGTCAAAGACCTGAATGCCCGCAATGTCGATGCCGCGAAAAAAATCCTCGCGGGAACAGCCCGGAGCATGGGGATCGACGTTGTCAACTAGATCGACGTCGTTCATCCCGTGATGTTGGAGCCGGTTTGCCGTCACCTCCGGTCTCGACTTTCCATTTGCGTCATCTTTGCCACATCATCCATAACAATTCTCTTATACCAATTATCATCATGGCTCGGACTACGAAACGAATGAAAGCGATGAATGCGGCGACGAAAACGAGCGAACCCCTCCCGTTGTCGGACGCCGTCACCCAGTTGAAAAAATACGACACGACGAAGTTCAATCAATCCGTGGAAATTGCCATTCGACTCGGCATCGATCCCAAGCAGGCGGATCAAATTGTTCGCGGCAGTGTCGTTCTTCCCCATGGAATCGGTAAGACGTTGCGGGTTTGCGTGATAACCAAGGGCGACAAAGCCTCCGAAGCTACGGAAGCCGGGGCCGATTTTGTTGGAGATGCGGATCTGGTTGACAAAATCAAAGGCGGCTGGATCGATTTCGACGTTTGTATCGCGACGCCGGACATGATGGGGCTCGTCGGACCGCTTGGAAAAGTGCTTGGCCCCAGGGGCTTGATGCCTTCGCCGCGTGCCGGTACCGTTACGATGGAGGTTGCCAAAACCGTCAAGGAGTATAAAGCCGGTAAAGTCGAGTTCCGTAACGACAAAGGCGGTGTCGTGCATGCCATCGCGGGAAAGATCAAATTTGAGCAGCAACAACTCGTTGACAACTTGGAGGCTTTCCTTCAGTTCGTCAACAACCTCAAGCCGGCCGCGGTCAAAGGTCAATACATCAAAAGCATTACGATTTCCGCGACCATGTCGCCGGGTGTCAAGGTCGCCCTTTAGTGCGATCGCCGGCGCGTCGCGGCGGTTCATCACGATCCCCTTATTTCCAAACGAGAACAGCATTAATCGGTTTCCCTATTTCCCATGAGTAAATTCGTCAAACAGTTGTTAATGAACGGCGTTAAAAACCGCCTTACCGATGTCAATTCCCTGATGCTCGTTACCTTGACCGGGATCAGCGCCAAAGTGACACATACCCTTCGAGGCGCGTTGGCGGAAAAAGGGATCCAAGTGATGGTGGTCAAAAATAGCGCCGCCAAACGGGCGACCGAAGGAACGCCGCTTTCCGTTGGCTTTGACGGTATGGCTGGCAGTTACGCGCTCTGTTGGGGAGCAACCGATATCGTCGCCTTGGCCAAGGAAGTGGTGAAACTTTCGAAAGACAAGGCGTACAAGGGTTTTGAAATCAAGGGAGCCGTGATCGACGGTGAAGCGTACGATGCGGTAACGGCGGCGGAAGTGAGCAAATGGCCGACCCGAGAAGAACAAATCGCGATCATCATGGGCCAAATCGTCGGCGTCGGCTCGAAACTCTCCGGACAATTGATCGGTTCCGGTGGCGCGTTGGTCAGTCAGTTCAAGCAGCTTGCCGAAAAAGAAGAGGCCCCGGTCGCGTGACACAACGAGCGATTTTGTCATTCGCAACGCTGTGTCGGATGCGTTTTCGTCTGACCGGCTCGATGGAAGTTGTACCGTCTGCATGGCTTGTGTACGGCTTCAGACGTTTTGGATGTTATTCATCGTGAGTGAACATTTGTCGGATTGTCCAATCCGCAAAAGATATATTTTTCCCCATTTCAACCGAAAGGAACTTTTTTCATGAGCGAAACGACGAAAGAATTCTGTGAAGAAATCAAAGCGCTGGGCGACAAAATCGTGGCGATGACGCTGAAACAAGCGAAAGAACTGAGCGACTATCTCGAAGAAGTCCACGGTATCAAGGCTGCCGCCGGCGGTGCCGTGATGGTAGCCGGTCCTGCCGCGGGCGCGGAAGCGGCTGCTCCGGTCGAAGAAAAGACTGATTTTGACGTTATCCTCGACGATTTCGGTGCGAACAAGATCGAAATTATCAAGATCGTCCGTGCCGCGACAGGCGCGAGCCTCGGCGATGCCAAATCGCTCGTGGAAAGTGCAGGCCCCAACTGCAAGATCAAGTCCGGCATTCCGAAAGAAGAAGCCGAAAAAATGAAAAAAGAACTTGAAGAAAAAGGCGCCAAAGTCAGCGTTAAATAGCCGACATCGTCTTTTTTCTCATCCCTTATACCGAGACCGGATGCAAGCCGTGAGGGCATCCGGTTCCCGGTTGAGTTGCGCCGTGCGCAAGTTGCCTGTAGATCGACGCCGTATCGAGCCGTCCGCCCTAGGAGTCGTCGTTGACTCTGAGGGCGGTCCGGCGCATCGGGTGTATGACGTCCGTGCGGTTCGCTATCGGATAATCTCATTGGTGTTCAGCTACATCTTTCATACCGAAGCCGGTTGGGTCGTTGATAAACACAGCCCGTCCTATCCGCCTGTTGACCTTCGGCAGTGTCGTTTCGATGGGCGGGCGTTCCGGTACGGCGTCGAATCACGGGCGACCGCCGTGTACTCACAGCCGGGAGCCTACCGCC
>QMCD01001779.1_pt1 | contig 12634 bp, 11 predicted proteins | sample 1821841 | NCBI WGS metagenome assembly QMCD01 (sample SAMN01991225, study PRJNA193472) | Termite gut metagenome, whole genome shotgun sequencing project. | isolation source: worker | host: Macrotermes natalensis | reverse complement strand
ACGCGGCATTAAACAGTTTCATTTCCTCAATCTCTTCGGAAAGTTCGGCTTTGGTGGAAACAAACATTTGGTTTGCAAATTGCTCGGATTTCGCTCCGATGGGCGTGCGATGGGCGTTACTGTGCTTCGCGCCGTTCACATTGTTGAGTTTTTCGTACATTTTTACAATGTGTTTTTTTTGTTTATAATAAACAGTGTGCCTGTCCTGTTGTACTTCACCAACTCAAGGCAGGAGGCGCATTAACGCACTCACACAGGGGTGCACACCGTTAAATTTGTAGGCATAAAAAAAGCCTGCAACGAATGTTTTCGGCAAGCGGACTGCTCGCCTTGAGTTGATAAGTACGCTACAAAGATACGAAAAGTTTTTGGATTTGCCAAATTTTTTTGAAAAAAGTTGTATATTTGGCAACTTTTTTGTATCTTTGCAATATCAAATTAGAAATTATGGAAATTAGAGGTTATGATCTCATTGAAATTTTTTGCAAAAAACATGCCGATGCACTTGAGCCATTAGAGCAATGGGTAAGAATTGTTGAAGCTGCACAATGGAAAATGCACAGTGATTTGAAAGCGGATTTTTCGTCTGCAGATTATGTCGGGAAGCGACGATATGTTTTTGACATCAAAGGAAATCATCATAGAATAATTGGACTTGTTATTTTTTTTGAAGGAGCAGTTGATATTCGATTTATTGGAACTCACGCAGAATACACAAAATTAAACAAAACAAAAGATATAACGACATTATGAAAACACTTCTCACACCCGAACAGTACAAGGTTTATCGTGAAAAAAACGAGGAACTTTTGAAAATCATTTGTCAATATGAAGATGATAATGATATTCCGGAAGATATTCGCAAGCAATACAAAGAAGTTTTCGATGCGCTTGTTGCCTACGAAAAAGCCTACCATCCGTTGCCTTGGAAGGTTAGTACGCTTGTTACCGATGAAGTCAAATCTCAAATGAAAAAAAGACATCTCAAACAAACAAATTTAAGTCAAATACTTGGGATAGACAAAGGTCGTGTGAGCGATTTATTGAACGGCAAACGCCCATTAAATTTGAACATCGTGAAAAAACTACACAGCGAATTGGGTATTCCTGCGGATTTTCTGTTGGCGCACTGCTAAAAAAAATGCCCGCCAATCAATGAAAACAGCCCATTTAGGGCTGTTTTTTTTATGAAGATACAAAAAAATCTTGGAACTGCCATTTTTTTTTGAAAAAAAAAAGACCGCCGGAGTGGTCTGTCTTTATTTATCATCGTAATGTCCTTCCACGCTGAGAACTACAACAATTTTTTCCTCTTCGTCGATACTGTAAACAAATCTATTTTTCTTATCAATCCGGCGAGACCAAAGGTCGTTGAGTTCGCCCTTCAACCGTTCGGGCTTACCTGTGCCTGTTTTGGGCGTGGATTTGATCTCTGTTACAAAACCTTGTATTTTCTTTACAATTCCGGGATTTCCACTCTTACGAAAAGCTATGATTTCGGCTTGTGCCGATTCTGAAAAATCAATCTCATACATACTACCCGAACAATTTTTTTTCCAATTTAGGGGTTAAACGAGTTTTTGGTCCGGCTTGTGCGGCTTTGATTTTTTTTACATATTCCGGATTGTACGGGGACTCTGCTGTTGCTTCAACAGGTTCTTTTATTTTCAAAAAACCCGAATCTAACATAACTTGAAGCAAAGACCATGCTACTTTTTGCTTGCTATTAAATTCTAACACGAGATTCATAATATACGTTTTTTTCCGCAAAGTTACGAAAAAATATTGAAACCGCCAAATTTTATTGCAGTTCGTTCATTAAGCGAAGAGAGCGAAGTGTTACGGAACAATCGCCATCTTCGCCAAAGGGGAAAACTATTTTTTCTATCAAACAGCGTTGCCCAAGCAGCAAAACAGGTTTTGCAATATCAAGTTGCATAAACTCAATTTTACTCAATCTTACAGTGCATTCGTAGCATTCGTTGGCGTGATGCAAGAATTTGTCGTATTCTTTGAAAAAATGTTCATATAGTCCGAAACTTCCATGAAAGATTAAACCGAATTTCCAACCGTCAACAGGAGCGTTATTTTGCATAAATGGCATAAAACTACCAAGTCGACCAGTAGCAATAATTTTATCGGTCACCTTGTAGTCAAATCCAAATGCGAAAATTATCGGATTTTCTTCGGCTTTTTCTTCTTGTAGTTTTCCGTTAATATTCAAAAAACTATTTCGGTGTCGAAGTTTCTTCTTTAGGGTAGGATAAGGAGAGGAATAGGTACTTGGATTTAGCATAAAATTCTCATCTTTAGATTGTAATTCTTCATTTTCAAAGTCTTTGCTTTCAGGCAACCATGGCAAATGTGCCGATGATAATTCAAAGATGCCATAGGGACTATTATTTGGGTCAGACTCATTGAAGCAAAATTGTATATACATAGCATCGGGTAGTTGTAGGTAAACAGTGTTGGGTAATAGTGATGTTTTGGAATAATGACATGTTATTTCTGCAATAGCATCGGCATCGACATTGCATTGCTCGTACATTTCTTGAATAGATTTGTATTTTACGGCATCGCTGATTGATTTTGTATTTGGAATCAAACAAAGCTGTTTCGGAACGGCGAAAGAGCGAGATATTTTAGACGATAGTTTGTGGGTTAGGTCTATTTGTACCTCAGAAGCAAGAATGTCTTTTATTAGACGGATTTCAACTTCTTTTCTGTCGGAGTTGATATGTATGACAGCACCAAATTTGGCGAATAAACTATCCATGAAATCGTTGACCGTGCAGTCCGGAACGATGTGTTTATAATTGACTACATCGTTCATTACAGTGTCTGCAGTATTATTAAGTACAACGAGTTGTGATAATTGCGGGTGTTCTGTAAATGGGTTTTTTGTTACGTCGAAGCCTATACTTTTGAAGATAATACGAAGTAAGGCGTGGACTCGCAAAAAAGGAGTTATGCCGTAGTTTCTTTCGGTTGTAATTACCAACGAATTACCTTCGCTATCGGTTGTTTGAAGCGTTTGTGGTTTATTTCTGAACATACTCCCAACTATTTGATTGAGTAGGTAAGAATTCTTATCATCTCTCTGGACAGTGAGGGAGAACATATCAAAATCAAAGTTGTAAATATCGAAGCCATTCCATGGCTTGCGGGCGATAAATATTTGATGAAAAACCTCCATCACATTGTTGGAATACCCAACAGGGTTTTCTATTGTTTCTCCAAGCCCTTTGAACCCACCTAAATCCAATTCCGTCAACTTCACATTCTTGATTTTCTCGTAAGCTTCGCCCTCGTCGAAATAGATTGTCCCGTTGACTTTATCTGCGCTTGCACCACTGATTTTCAGCGTTCCGCTTTTGCGGAAAATACCGTCAATAACCGTTATCGGAATGCTTGTTCGGGGTTTGAAATAGCCATCAATCCGTGCAGGGAAACCAAACGCAAGATTGTTGCGTGGCGTTAGCGGCAATTCGAGCGGTGCGGTTTGACTGCCCATTTTCGTAAACAACGGATTGGTTTTGTTCATCGCAAAGGCGAAACCTTCCGGCAGGTCAAATGTTCCAAATTCACTTTCAATGTGTGCCATACTTATCGGCGTTTTAGTTTTTCAATTTCGATTTTGGTTTGTTCATCTTCTTCAATTTTGGCTTCGAGAACGTGATACACGCGGTGCAACAGCGATTGTTCAACAGCAGTTTCTTTCACGATGTCGCCACCGGCGAGTTTGTAGATGATGTTGCGATGCGCATCGAATGGGTGCGTTGGCTCTTCGGTTTCGTCGGCATTTTGCGAAAAACAATTTGGATATTTTGTAGTCATAAAATCCATACAACCCAACCAAAATAGATGAACTAAATGCAACGCAGCGGGCGAAGCGTGAGATACAAATTTTTTGGCATTGTTCTCAAGTTTGCTCACATCAAAACGTTCGCCTGTGTGATAGAGTGCACTCACAAATTTGTGCAAATCCGCCACATTTTTTGATTGGTTGAACGCAAACAAATAGCTTTCAGCCTCGATCGCCTGTTCGTATGTCAAGTCCGCCAAACCGTCTTCCGCACCCTTCAATCGAGTAGAGCATTTGCATGGCAGAACCCGGAACGGATTTTTCGTGAGTTTGGACTGCAGAACAGGAACGCCATCTTCACGGTTAACAAAGAGGAAGTCGAAAATGGAAGCCATTGCCGACACATCTTCCAAAGTCAAGTCAAATCTGTGTTTACGGCAAATTAATGTGTAAGTGCCGTTGGGTTTGTTGTGCGAAACGTGTGCCTCCATTGTCGTGAACAACATTTTGACCTTGATTTCGTCAACCGAAACGCCGTCTTTAAGCAACAGATTCGACAACACCAACAGTTGAACGGTGGTCATTTCGTTCCACGTTCCGGGCAAAGAAAATTCAACATCATTAAGTTTCAGTGTTCTCATAAGATTGCGGAAAATACTTTTTGTTCGGGATTGTTAAATTCGGTAGCCTTATAGATTGTAACGCCGAGTTGTTCGGCGTTATCGACCAAATAGTTTTTAAACTGATCAAAAAAGGCATCAGCATCGCCGGAGTAGTCGCCCGGAGCAATTCCGAGCGGTTCGAGATTATTCCCGTTTGCTTTCAGATATTGCGCTACTGCACGATTGGTGCAAACACGAGCGATTAGCATTTTGACGTGCGCAAACGTTTTATCAAGGTCTTTGTTTTGCAGGAGTTTATCCATGAGTTCCTGCCCTGTCTTGAACACAATATAGCGTTCTTGCGCTCGAATAATACCCTCGCGGAGGGTTTCATACGCAAGATGGATATTTTTGAACCTGACATTGCCGTAGCGTGTTATTTCCGTAGCCGATTGGCAAATGCACTGCAATCGGCGTTTGTACACTTCGGATTTTTCGTAGTTCGGATAATCCGAGAGGTTTTGCTCCAAAAAAGCGAGTAGTTGTTCGGTGGCGTGAGAAATGCGGGTTTTTAGTGCATTTTCGTAGTTTTGGATTTTAGTTTCGGATGCCGGAAGCGAATTGTCGTCTTTCAGCACCGAATGCCCTCTGTCGCCAATGCTCATACTCATTTCGGCAGAGATGTTCAACATAATCATCGGAGCCATTGCAAACTGAACGTAGGGCAGGAGTTTAGTCATAGTTTTGGTTTCAGTTGGAGTTTTCGCAAAGCTCTCTACTTCTTCGAGCAGTTCCGCAGAGATATAAAAAGCAAGTTGCTGTTTGGCTTCCGGGACACCCGGTCGCCAAGTGTCGGGTGCAACAGCTGCGTTTAAGCGTGTAAACTTGCGAAGATCTTTGGTGTCTTTAATGATATTTGTTGTGATCATGGCTTAAATTTGTTGATTTCCGATGGATTTCACGGCACCGGTGCCTTTGTCAAGCGTGGTTAGCATAATGTTTGGGATTTCAAATTCGAGGTCGGCATCCCAACCATTTATCGCCTTAATCATATAGAGCGGTTGCAAAAGGCGCAAACGTTTGATGCGTTGCATCGCCTGTTTGATGATAAACAGTTCGCGAGCTTCTGTGCCGTTGATGGTTTTGTTCTTGCCCGGCGATGCACCGATGAGCGACGGATGAATACCCATCGAGTAGCACATCATATTTGTAGCCTCCTCGTTGTCTTCTATCCAATCGCCACCTTCTTTGGCGGACTTGTCGAGTTTGTCGATGACAATGTCTTTCTGCTCAACACCTTTTATCTGATCATAACAAAACTCCGAGATAAAACTTTTTCCCGCATTCTCCGATCCGGCGAGGAAGTCGTTTAGTGTTTGCAAAAATTCGCTTTGCGCTTTCTTTTGCGCATCTTCTGTTGTCGCATTTTTGGATTTGAACAGTTTTGCCCAAAACGAATCCCGGATATACACCATGTGTGCCACTTGAAATTTGTTGGTCATTAGGGCTTTTTTGGCTTTGGGTATAAGCTGTGCAATATCATACCAACCGGAAGAGAAGATAGCCCACCACGCAGGGTTCATATAGTATAAACGTCCGGGTGTTGGCAGGTATAAGCTCATCATATAACGGAACCGATCCTTTTCAGCTTTCATTTTGCCGTCTTTACCGGGACTTAAACCACGACATATCTTCAGATCCTGCAAAGGTGCGGAATCCGAAAGCAGGCGTGTTACAGATGCCGTTCGTGCGCTTTTCGCCCATTTGTAGGAATATCCGTGCCACATTATTCTGCCATTGTTATCCATTTGCGAAACACGAGAATACACAACCTCTTTGGACGATAAACTTACAATTTTATTGTTGCTGTTGAAAATAAATTCAGCATAAGCATCTGAAAACGTTGCCATATCGTTAGCCCATTCCTGCAACACTCGGTTCACATCATTATCTTGCAGGAATGCGAACACTTCGGGCTGATCGCTTGGCAGTTGTTCCATCAATTTGACTCCTCCATCAACATTGTGAATACGCTTGAATACTTTAACACCTTCGCTCATAATCATATCGGCATTGAACGCAATGTTTGATCCAACGGTTATACTTGGTGCGATGGCTTCCAAGATTTTATTTGGCACATCGTTCTTTTGTCCCCAAGGAACAAACTTGATTTTTTTGTCGGTTGGATTATTCTTTTCCGTCTTTGGCTCGACTTCTATCGGCGACACATCGGAATCTACGAAGATAGAACTTGTGTCCGTTACGACCAATGATTGACTTTGGGGCAAATAATGATATTCGCCAACACTTACAATTTGGTGCGATTCTTTGTTAGATATAGACTTCGACATTGTTAACTTCTGTGATTAGAATCCGCTTGAGTTTGCGGACTTCGTTATTAATTGGATTTTTAATATTGAGTGTTGTTCCGCTTGAATGGATAGACGTTACCGCCCACTTGTCGAAGACAATAAACTTCTGATCCTTGAGCGAATAGTATCGCAACGAAACTGTGCTGCCGGGCTTGCACACGATTGGGATTTTGCTGTGATGTAAAAGTTTTCTTTTCATAGCACAAAATTCGGCAAAAAAAACGGCAATGCAAAGGACAAAAACCGACAGCATATAACACAAAAAAAAGTTTGCAAGGAAACATTTGGGTGAGGGCGTCGCGTGGGGAGGCTACGCCCGATTAGCAAAATTTTTGACTTATTGACATTCATTTATTTGAATTATAGTGCATTAACTTTTTTCTCATTAGAAAGTCGTGCGAAAATGGGTTGAAATAGGGGGTTAATCTTCACGAGTTCCTGCGCTACGACTATCTTGTAGCGTTTTTAACTTCTTTTCAAATTCATCGAAATACATATAGGCTTCAATACCGTTTCGACGAATATCTTCCAAGATTGTGAGCAATTTAATGTTAATTTCTTTATCTTCAACGGATAATCCCTGCGTTGGTGCGGACGTGTAGCCACCATCAGCGAATCCGGGTTTGTGGGAAACGATGTGTCCGGAGCTGTGATATTCCTGCCGGAGTGCTTCAAGCGCACGCACGTGGTTGAGCGCACGAGGCGAGGCAAGCACGTAGCTTGGCGTAACATATTCGCCTTTGTGAACGATTCCGGCGGGTTCATAACGTCCGCCGTTCCCGGTATATCCTCCATCGGAAAACCCTGCATCTCCTGTTGCAACACGTTCGCCTGTTGCCGTACTGCCCGCATCGCCGGACTCGCTACTACTACTTTGGAAGGTCATTGCCTTGATACGTTGACGTTCTTTGTTGGCGGTTGACAACTGTAGGACTGTTGTAGCGGCGATAACTCCGGCGGCGATGCCACCCGCAATCGGACCGAGTTGAGCAAACGCTTGAATCACCGCCAATGCTCCTGTAGCCACAATTTGTGCCGCTTGTACGGCAAAATTTCGATCGGCTTGACTTTTTTGCAACTCGAATTTTTTACGCTCAAAATCTTCTTCAATTTTCTCACGTGCTGCTGCGTTATCTCCGGCAGCTGCAAGTTCACGTTCTTTTTGCAGTTCCAAGTCCGCCATCTGATTGTCGTTGTAGGCTTGGTTTGCGTTGGCTAAAATATCCAATCCGGATTTTACGCCATGAGCAACTTGTTCTGCACCTTTCAACCATTTTTCAAAAGCCTCTTCACGCGCTTTGGTTTTAACGTTCTCATAGTATTCCGTTTGTTCGGCAACCCATTTTTCAAGTTCAACCTTCGACTCGGCGAGGGCTTGGATTTGCTCCTGTTCCAAACCGAGTTTTTGTCCGAGAGCGTTTAGGTCGATATTGTCGGCATCGGTGGCGTTCCCGTCGGCAGCTTTAAAAGCTTTGTCTTGAAACTCCTTCAGCATTTGCATTCGTGCAGTAACAAGCTCCTTTGCTTTCTGAACATTGCCGGATTTCACAGCATCAAGAAGGATATTTTGAAACGACTGCTCCATTTTAACAAGCTCTTCTTGGCTCATACCGGTCAACTTCGCTTTTTCCATCCAATATTTGTAATCCAAATCAATCAACTCTTGACGGTATTGTTTTTCTTTGATGATGCCCGCATTGAAGCGATTAACGATGCTTTGTTCTTCGGCTTTGTGGCGTTTGTCGAGTTCTTTGATATTGATGGACGCAAGTTTCTCGTGGTGTTCCTTTTCGAGAAGTTCCAAAGCTTGGAGTTGTTGATCTGTTAGATTTTTTCGGTCTTCGCCGTATAATCCCAATGACTTCAATCGGATGGCGTATTCAGCATTTTCACGCTCAATTGGGCTTAATCGTTTGGCGATGATTTTGTCTAATTCTTCTTGCTGTTTGATTTCCTTTTCGCAAAGTTTGGCGCGTTTTTCGGCGATTGTAGCCTCGTGTTTGGCAACTTCCTTTTGTTGTTCCTCTGTGAGTGTTCCGTGCTTTTTTAAGGCATCTATTCGATCCTGATAGGCGAGAATCTCAAATTGCGTGATCCATTCCTCGCGTTCTTCAACAGTTTTGATTATTCCACTACTGTATTTTTCGTAGATTTCCTTTTTATTTTTATTGAAATTGATGTCTTTTTCGAGGCTCCATTTGGTCTTGTCGTCGTCTTCTATGACAGGAGGAGTGGTATTGGATGAAGAACCTGCAACTGTTTTCGGATTGTTTAACTTATCAAGCTCCTTTTGTAATTTTTTAACTTCATTTTTGGTATCTGTTATTTTCTTTTTCAATTTGTCAACATCTGACTGATTCGCCTCTCCCAAAGCGACAGAGATATTCATTGCCCCTAATTCATTTTCGTAATTTTTCAGGTCATTTTGCAAGGTCTCAATCCTTGATTTTATCCCGAAATCACTCATTTGCGAGGCATACTTTTTATCTATTTTTGCAAATTCCGCCTGCAATTTATCTTCGGTATGAATGAGATTGAGGACAACGCCATTGTATTTATTATAAAATTCATCGGTAGAAACACCAATGCTATGAAAATAATCGCCTATTTTCTTAATCCCTTCGCCATTCCGAACCATCGAAAGGATTTCGTTTTTGTAAATATCGCCAACTGCGGGAAATTGTTTAGTCAGCGTTTCGCCCAATTTTTCCGCATATTTAGAACTTTCTTTCATTGATTCTGTAAAGATCGCCTCTTTTTCGCTTGCGGACATTTTCTTTGCGAAATTTTCCGTAATGGCTGCCGTTACACGCTTGTAGGCTTTCTCTATATCCGTCAACTCGCCTTTTTCATCAATCAATCCGGATAAATAACTTCCATATTGGGTAATGATTTTATCCTTGATTTTCTTGTACTCATCACTCCCTTTTTCGGCACGTTTCAAAGCACTGAACAGATCATCACAAGATCGTTGCTCCTTTTCCATTTCTATACGCATCTCTTTGGAAGCTTTGGTGGCTTCGTTTGTGCGATTAAACAAAGAGAAAAAGGCTGTCCCAAGTCCGGCAATAGCCGTCATCATCAATCCGACAGCACTTGATTTGAAGGCGGTGTTAAACGCTTGCCACGCTACTTTAGCTTTGGTAATACTGCCTGTGGCAAGGTGCATTGCCGTTGTGAGTAATTTCCAAATAGCAAGTACGGAATTGGCAATCCTCTGCCACGAAGTCTTTATAAAAATCAATGCTTTCTTTTCTGCGATTAATTTACTCACAGCGATAGTGTAAACACCATAAGCAACAGCCAAAGAAAGAATAATGCCTTTATTATTAATTGCAAATTTCGTTAATCCTAAAAGTGTACTTTGCATTCCGAACAACGTTGGCAACAATCGCTCGCCCAACTCCGTGCGAAGTTTGTCTAATTCCTTTTTATGCTTTGCAACCCGCGCAGCAGCATTGTTGTTTTTTACATCAAATTCGTTGAGCAAAGAAGTTCCTTCGGCGAACGCTTGGTTGGAAATGGATTGTGCGGTGGTTACGGCATCGATATTTGTTGCCAACGTTGATAAAACACCCACAGCACGCGCACCATCCATTCCCATTGCTTGAAAAACCGGAACCAATTGAGCAAAGCCACCGCTACTGTTGAGTGATGTTAGCACGGAAATAATCGCTTGGTTGGCATCAGTTTTAAGTAAATTGCTAAATTCCGTAACATCTTTCTTTGCGAGTTTGGCAAACTTTGCCGGCTCTTCGTAGAGTTTCATAATGAATTTCTGCAAAGTCGTTGCCGACATTTCCACGCCTTGTCCGGATTGATCCAACGCTGATGCAAAACCGAGTATGTTTTGAATTGAAATTCCGGACTGTGCGGCAACACCGCTCAAACGTTGCGTAAAATCAACCAAATAACTTTCGTTTGCGGTTGACGATTGCCCCAGTTCATTGATAGCCGAACCGATTTTGATATAAGCGTCTTCAATTCCAAGTTCTTTGGTAATACCGAACACATCCGCCATTTTTCCGATGCTCCGAATAGCACCTTCGCCCAAATCTTCGCCAAGTGCCACGTTGATTTTGTCTGCAGCATTCACGAATTGCAGGATGTTTTCCTTTCCGGTAATACCCAATTTTCCCGCATCACGAGCCAAGTTTAGCAAAGCCTCGCGTGATGTTCGGGTGTCGATTTTCATTAACGATTCATCCAACGAGCGGATTTCATCTTCGGTTAGTCCTGTGGTTTTGCGCACATCGGCGAAGGTGTCGGAGAGTTTCACGGCAGAATCGGTAATTTTACGAAAGGTAAAAACTATCCCTGTGGCAATTCCTGCTATTGCAGTAATATTGTTTTTTACACGCCTCCAATTCGTGTCGTTTTTTCCAAGTTCAGAATTTTGCTCTTTTTTGGCTTTCGTTACTTCCTTTTCAACATCTGCAAGCAATTTTGCTTTTGCTTTATAGGATTCCGTACCTCGTTCGGTATAACCCAATTGGGCGCGCAATTCTTTTTGCGCTTTAATTAATTCATTATATGTAGCTCCTGAAAGATTGTCAAGAACTTTTGCAGTTGTGTCAATTTTTTTCTGATATTTATCAAGTTTATCTCGACTTTGGTCGTATTGTTTCCGCAGTTCTGCTTCTTGTTTTGCATAGTTTTTAGAAGATTTAGGTAGCTCATCAAGTTGTTTTTTGAAACCTGCAGCACTTTCTGTCAAATTTTTTAATGTTTCTCCTGCTTTTGAACCATCAAGGAAGATCTGTATTCTGCGACTTATATCACTCATGTCTTTTTTTTTGCAAAATTGCTAAAAAACAAGAGTTTTACAAAGGACATAAAAAAAGGCTCTACTTTTGTAGAGCCTTTCTCATCGGATTAATCCAATAATGTAATTACCGTTCTAACTCGGCATCAAGCGCATCTTTGATCCGATGAGCCTCCTTTATTGATTCATGCCCCGTATATGCGAAAGTGGCATTTTTAGGTTCTCCGGTTTCACAAGTCCAGCATATTTTCAAATTTGCAGACTCATTTTCCTCTCCCTCGGAAGTCTCATCTTCCACAAAAATGTAAATAACATCTTCTTTTTTCATCGAAAAAATAAATTCTTTACCCGGCATTGAATAAAATGATATTTTCTTTTTGGTCGCAGTATAAGTAATGTCAGTTCGATCTTCTATCACTATTGGCTCATGACTCGTTAGTATATGATTATTTTCCATACTCGCCCAATATTCAGGCGAAGCGTCATTTATGAACGACTGGATCTGCTCTTCGGTAATCTTCGAAGATTTTCCCGATCCGACATCATCATCGTTCCTGTCTTCGCCTCTTAACCAATTGTATAGCAGAAGTGCTGCGCAAATAGCAAAAATGGTTTCTAACATAATCTTAACTTTTTACAAAGATACAACTTTTTTCCGAATTAATCAACAATTTCAAATTCAAGTTCCATATCGGGATTGTTTGCACTGCTCATACTAATTTTGAATTTGACCCAGTCGGAATAAATCGCACTTTCGGGTTCAAAAAAGCATTGTGCTGCATCCGTTTTTACAAGGTCGGCATACATCTTTTTGCCGATCTCGCCGGAGGTTAGAAAATTCTTTGGAATACTCCGTTTTGATAAATGAACACGATACAAATACAATAGCCCTGCAAAGAATTCCACGTCGTTACTTAGTTTTTCCGGCATTTGGGCAGTGTTGCTGTGATTATCGTTACTGTTATTTGCGATAACCGCTGTTTTTTCTGTTGTTTTCATTGTTGTAAGTTTTTTTTAGATTAACTGTTTTTTTTCGCATATAAACTATCTTCGATAGACTGAAATATACAATTCTTGAGAAAATCAAGCA
>QMCD01004614.1_pt1 | contig 12637 bp, 8 predicted proteins | sample 1821841 | NCBI WGS metagenome assembly QMCD01 (sample SAMN01991225, study PRJNA193472) | Termite gut metagenome, whole genome shotgun sequencing project. | isolation source: worker | host: Macrotermes natalensis | reverse complement strand
AAAAAAAGTGGTTCTACATCAATACCGAATGTAAGTTATAAAATAAATTTTTAACTTCTACTTTTAATAATATGAGTGCCTGATTTTTTTTAACTTAGCAGTATGAACGATCTTTTTTTTTAATATGATGTTATATATAGATAGAAACAATTCTTCAGTTTTGTACAGATTTCTCATCGATCCTGTGTTTCGAATATGGAGGCACCTTATACTGATATTGAGTATCTCGATTATATCAATCAACCAGGCATTTAGTGTATTCGATTACGGTATTGTTAAAAGCAGATCAGGTATATTTTTTCTTTGTATCATTTACATGATATCTTATTGTACAGTGGGATACTTCAATCTATTTGTTTTAATTCCGAAATATTTTTTAAAGAAAAAATATATTTTGTTCTTGGCCTTTATGTTATTATCAATGACATTGTTGTTGTTGGTTCAGTATAGTTTTGAATATCTCGCTTTATTATTCTTACAAACGGCTCCGGCACCGACCTCAATCTTCAACCCTGAGAATACTATGTTAATAGATATATCGTCTGCATTTATAACTATTACATTGTGTATTGCGGGTGCGTCTGTCAGTGTGTTAATTAAGCATTGGGTGATAGATAATCAACGTATTTCCCGTCTCGAAAAAGAACATATAAAGTCAGAATTGGAACAACTGAAAGATCAGATAACACCTGATTTTTTATTTAAAGTACTCAATCGTACAAGTGTTTTAGTAAAATCCGAACCGAAGAAAGCTAATGAAATGCTGATGAAATTGAGTATGATACTCCGTTATCAATTATACGACTGTGGCAGAGATAAGGTTTTATTGAATTCGGAAATAAATTTTATTCAGAATTATTTGAATTTACGACACTTGTTTTGTGATGACTTCATGTTCGAAGTTGTAATAGAAGGAAATGTTAACAGGACATTCCTTCCCCCACTTTTATTTATACCTTTTGTTCAAAATAGTATTAGTCATATATCAAAAGGGGAAGGGGGAAATTATCTATTGAAGGTTCGTTTTGAAGCAATTAGTAATACCATCAACTTTTGGTGTAACAGTACTAATGAAGTATCAGTAAATAGTCCTGATTTGTCAAATATCAAACGACGTCTCAATCTCTTATTCCCCGACAAATATTCTTTAAATATTGTCAACTCCGGAAATGAAAGTAACATGATAAAATTAGAATTGAACTTAGAATAAATGAATAAATTAAAAATAGCGGATGACATAATTCCTGCGCTTCTGGTAGATTCTCGTTTCAGAATTTGCAGGCATATATTACTATTCATTATCATATCGGTAATTACACTCAACTTTATTTGGTATATACCTGAAAAATATACAGTTAATTTCAGTATGCTTTATGGCTGGATAATCTACATGCTGGTATTTGTCGGTGCGATATATGCTAACTTATATATTTTTGTTCCTTATTTGCTCTTGAAAAACAGGCTCCTGTTATATCTGCTTTCGCTGATATTTATGGTATTCCTTACTTTATTTTGCATATTATTTGTACAGCAATATTTTTTCAAAATAAATAACATGGTGGAAACGGAAAAACAAGTGCTTTCCATTGATATACTTAACATTTCATCAGCAATAGTAGCTTTCAGTCTGTTATTTATGGGGACGACAGCATTTTTTCTCCTGAAAAATTGGATAACTTATAACCAACATATAGATGAACTGGAATCTGCAACACTCAATTCTGAACTGAAAATACTCAAGAGTCAAATCAATCCGCATTTTTTGTTTAATATGCTCAATAATGCCAATATTATGGTGGATGAAGATCCCGATACGGCATCGGAAATACTGACCAAACTGGAAGACATGTTACGTTACCAGATAGATGACAGTTCGAAAGATAAAGTATCTCTGAGTGCCGATATCCAATTTCTTACACGATTTCTTGATTTGGAAAAAACACGTCGCGATTACTTTGGTTATACAATATCGGAAGAAGGGAATATAGGTGCAATAGAAGTTCCCCCATTGTTATTCATCCCGTTTGTGGAAAATGCAGTGAAGCATAATTCGGATAGCGACAACGCTTCCTACGTGCATTTACACTTCAATGTAGATCATGGCTGTTTATATTTCATTTGTGAAAATTCAAAACCGAAGAAACCGGAGGAAAGGGCAGTCGGAGGATTGGGACTGATAAATATTCGCCGTCGCCTCGACCTTTTGTATGGTAAAAATTATGCATTGGAAATAAACATTACAGACTCAACATATACTGTAAACCTTCAACTGAATTTATTATAAATACTAAAATTACACGGAATATGAAATGTATTATAGTCGATGATGAGCCGATAGCTCGCAAAGGAATCAAAAATCTGGTAGATCAGGTTCCGCAACTGGAACTCCTGGATAGTTTCAATAGTGCTGAGGCTGCCTCTCTATTTTTGTTGAACAATCCGGTTGACCTGATTTTTCTTGATATACATATGTCCGGAATTACCGGAATAGAGTTTGCGAAAAATGTAAATAAAAATACATTGATTATTTTCACAACAGCCTATTCGGAATATGCATTGGATAGTTATGAGGTGGAAGCCATCGATTACCTGGTGAAACCAATCGAAGGTGAAAGGTTCAGGAAAGCAGTTGATAAGGCTATCGCATATCACACACTGTTAGTTTCGGAAGAAAAGAAGAGTGTGGAAAATGTAGAGGATGAATATATATTTGTGAAATCGGACAGGAAGTATTTTAAGGTAAATCTTTCGGATATTCTTTTTATAGAAGGATTGAAGGACTATGTAATTATCCAGCTTGACGGACAACGTATAATAACGAAACTTAACCTGAAGACTATGCATGACCTATTGCCTAAAACAATATTTCTGAGAGTGAACAGATCGTATATTGTAAATATCAATAAAATTGATTCTTTTGATAATAACGATGTTTTCATTAAAACATATGAAATTGCAATTGGGAATACTTACAGAGAATCTTTTTTTAACGATTTTATATCAAAAAAGAGTAAGTGAAATTCCGTCAGAAGAATATTCAATGTAATAACGATTAATTAGTATAATATTTAGATCGGAGTTAACTTGTTGTTAAATAGATGTTAGTACTGAAATTTACTCATAATAAATACTCATACTATTTAGGTATTAAATGCACTATAAATACCTATTTGTGGTGATTGTGAGGAGAGAGGCTGTATATTACTTTTACGCGTTCGAAAATGAAAGATAAATTCTTTCAGAAATGATATTCGCACATAAATTAAAACAGACTCTAACAACAACAATGAGTAATAAACTATCCGGAGCTAACTTTTTATGCTCCTTGCTTTTATTGTTTTTTATAAGCAATACATTAAATATATCGGCCCAGCAATCAAAAAGTGGAACTATCACCGGACGTGTAACAGATTCACAGAAAAAAGCTGTTTATTCGATAGCTATATCGGTAGAAGGAACCACAATTGGTGAATATACAGATGAAAAAGGAGATTTCAAGCTGGTCAATGTTCCATCAGGAAATCGAATTATTGTAGTATCGGGAGTGGGGACAAAGACGACCAGAGTAAATGTATTGGTTGAGCCGGGTAAAACTACCCGTGTCCCTGATATTGAAATAGACAATTCCGTAGAATTACATGAAGTAGCTGTAGAAGGGAAAACCGAAGCCCGCCAGAAGCAGGAGCAGGCCTATGCTATAACTGTGGTCGACCTTAAAAAGTCATACAATACTGTAGCCCCTCTGAGTAAGATGCTGAGCAATATCTCAAGTGTCCGTATCCGGGAAGACGGAGGAGTAGGGTCTAACTACAACTTCAGTCTCAATGGCTTTTCAGGAAATCAGGTGAAATTCTTTCTGGATGGGATTCCGATGGATAACTTCGGCTCTTCGTTCAATCTGAGTAATATCTCTGTGAATATGGCAGAGCGTATCGAAGTTTATAAAGGTGTCCTGCCTGTAAGCCTAGGCGCCGATGCCTTGGGCGGAGCGGTGAATATAATCAGTCGCAAAGATGCCAACTATCTGGACGCATCATACTCTATCGGGTCATTCAATACGCACCGGATATCCCTGAATGGAGCATATACTGACCTGAAAACAGGCTATACCGTCCGCGCCAATACATTCTTCAATTACTCGGATAACGACTATAAGGTATTCGCTCCTATTAAGGATTTGAATAACGGAAAAACAATCGAAGAACGATGGGTGAAACGTTTCCATGACGATTATCAGTCGATGGGGATAAAATTTGAAACAGGGATAACCAATAAATCATATGCTGATTATCTGTTAGCTGGCGTTATTTTGTCAAAGAATGATAAAGATGTACAAACCGGCGCTGTGATAGATGCTGTATACGGTGGTGTAAAATCCAAAAGCGAATCGATGATACCGTCTATTCGCTACAAAAAGGATGATCTGTTCGTTGAAGGATTATCCGCTTCATTCTATGGAGCATACAGTATGGTCAATTCATTCAGCACAGATACTCTGGCACGCAACTATAACTGGCTGGGTGAATGGCAACCTTCCGATACAAAGGGCGAACGGGGAACTAATTCTTATACCGATTCCAAAATAAGGAATAGGGAGTGGGTCGCCAATGCCAATATCAGCTATATGATAGATAATCATCAGTCTGTTACACTCAATCATGTGTTTTCATCTTTAAACCGGAAAATTCATGATAAGGTCGATCCTGACAATGAATCGAACAAGATACCTCAAAAGTTGACGAAGAATATAACAGGTCTGGGCTGGCAGGTAAAATATGACAGATGGAATGCCAATGTCTTCACTAAACTATACAGTACAAACAGTTCTACCTATAAGATAGTGAATCAGTATATGACAGATGAAAGGCTTGATAAAGTAGATGATGATAAAACAAATGTTGGATATGGAGCTGCATTTACTTATTTTATTTTACCCAAGTTACAGGCTAAATTTTCTTATGAAAAGGCTTACCGCTTGCCGGAAAGCACCGAAATGTTCGGTGACGGACTTAATCAGTTGCGTAATCCCGATCTGAAACCGGAGAGTAGTAATAATGCGAATCTTGGTTTTATATTCGAACAGAATTTAAAAGAACATACTATCTTCCTCGAAGGTAACTTTATATACAGGGATACGAAAGACTTTATATTAAAGGACCTGACAGAAGCCTCGGCTGTTACCGGTTATAAAAATATGGGGAAAGTTCTTACCAAAGGTGTAGAGGGCGGAATAAAGTATCAATGGAAAAACCGCCTTCATGCGGGAGCTAATCTGACTTATCAGGACATAAAGGATAATCAGAAGTATGAAGAGAATACAGGCACTTATGTAGGAAACGGAAAATCCGAGAATCTCAATTATAAGCGTCGCCTGCCTAATATCCCGTACTTTTTCGGTCATGGAGATATAGGCGTGCAGTTTCAGAATATAGGGCTAAAAGATTCAGAATTGTCTTTAGACTATTCGATCAATTATATGTGGAAGTATTATCTGTCTTTTCCCGGTCTTGGGGCAAAGTCGACCAAAGATGTAATTCCCGAACAGACTTCGCATGATATCTCCCTGGGCTACACGATGCAGAACGGGCGTTATAGCGTTATGCTGGAATGTACGAATTTCACGGATGAAAAATTATATGATAACTACAGATTACAGAAGCCGGGTAGGGCATTTAATCTGAAATTCCGTTATTTCCTGAAATAAACTAAACGTGGACAATATGGCGGGCTCCTACCAATGCTAGCAAATGGATATATATATAAATAAAATTACAGCATATATAATTATAGGATGCATCGTCTTATTTGCTTCGGCATGCGACGGTGATGAATTTGGAACTGAAGAAATACCTTTTGCGCCTTATGTCCTCAGTTTGGGTATTACATCCGGTGGTACAACTGCCTATTATCTCGTTACAGCGGAAGACCTGATGTCGGGGAATATCAATGCCGTAGGGAAAGGGATAGAGCAAAGCGGATTCCATGATTATGAGCAAGGCAATCAAACTATTTTTTGTGTAGGCGGTCTTGGAGTTACTAATACTACCGGAGTAGTAAGGGGAGGGGATGGTTACTTATTTGAAAAAGGTGAATTCACCTTCAATCAGTCCCTTAGTGCTTTTACACAGATTGACAATAATAGTATGATGGGAGTAGAGATTCCCGGTAATGCCGAGGAGGGAAGCAATATAACATTTTATAATGTTGATATTAACAGTGTTGCTATTTCCAGTCGTAAGACTGCTTCGATAGCGCCTATTTCCCAATTCGAATGGCCGAGTATTACAGGCTTGTGTATGAGCGGTAATAAGATTTACATGACTTACTTCCATATGAATCCGAAGACGTATGAAACCAAATATACCGATACTACTTATGTCGCTGTATATTCTTACCCCGAAATGACATTGGATAAAGTAATGAAGGATACGCGTACGGGTCCGGCCGGATCGTGGTATGCGCATAACGGTATATTCAAGGTAGAATCGGGTGATATGTACATCATGTCTAATTCTGCCATTGCCAACGGATATTCACAGAGCACGAAGAAAGCCGGATTCTTGCGTATACCGGAAGGTACGACAGAATTCGATGATTATTTCTTTGATTTCGAGACTAAGTCGGGAGGCTTGAAACCTGCTCATGTAAAGTATATTGGTGACGGTCTGGTATTCGCCGAGGTTAGTACCATTAATCCCCAGACAGCAAATGACAGATGGGGAGATAAATCACTGGCATGCTATATAATAGATCTGAACAACCAGTCATTTAAAAAAATACCGGAGATTCCTGTACATGACGGGGATGGAGGACGCCGCTTTTCTGTCTTGGTTGATGGTGGATACGTTTATTTCCCCGTAAAGGTGAAGGATGAAGGCGTCTATATTTATCGTATTGATCCTAAAACGGCGACAGCCCAACGGGGAGCTAAAGTTTCTACTAATTTTGTCGGTGGCTTTTTTAAACTTAATTGAAATATTGTTTGATCTTTCTGATCCGATAAACCTGAGATATGGGTGAATAAATCAGGTTTATGTTGTTAAATCGATTATTAGTCTTACCTTTGTGGCGCAAAACAATTTGTGTCGGTTCTATCCTGTGATTATTTCCCCCACGATTTTGCACATTAATAAATTAAAGATGACTGCTAAGAGAGCAGACTGAATATTAGATGACATTTCAAGAATTAAATATCATAGAGCCGATATTAAGGGCTCTGCAAGAAAAAGGATATACAAATCCTACACCTATACAAGAAGATGCAATCCCCGTAGTTCTCAAAAATCAAGATATGCTTGGCCTGGCGCAGACCGGAACAGGTAAAACGGCAGCATTCTCAATTCCGATTATACAACATTTATATCAGAATAAAATAAGCGGAAGGAAAAGAGAAATAAGGGCGTTGATTATCACCCCCACCCGTGAACTTGCAATTCAGATTAACGATTGCATCAGGGAATATACCCTGTACACAGGATTACGCCATTGTGTGATATTCGGAGGTGTGAAGCAAAAGGCCCAGACCGATGAACTACATAGAGGCATCGACATCCTTGTTGCTACGCCCGGACGGTTACTGGACTTAATGAATCAGGGCTTTGTAAGCCTGAATGCTATAACTCACTTTGTACTCGATGAAGCAGACCGGATGCTGGATATGGGCTTTATACATGATATAAAGCGTTTATTGCCCAAACTGCCAAAGGATAAGCAGACTCTGTTCTTCTCGGCTACAATGCCTCCGGCTATAGCTGCACTTTCACGTTCTATATTAAGGAATCCTGTCAGGGTGGAAGTTGCTCCTGTTTCGTCCGTAGTGGATGTGATCGAGCAAAGTGTTTACTTTGTAGAAAAGCAGGATAAGAAAGATTTGCTTATCAATTTACTGAAAAAAGATAAGAAGCAATCGGTTCTGGTATTTTCCCGTACAAAGCATGGAGCCGATAAGATAGCACGTCTGCTATGTAAAGCGGGAATTGGTAGTGAAGCCATTCACGGGAACAAATCGCAGAATGCCCGTCAAAGAGCATTAGCTAATTTCAAATCGCATAAGACCCGCGTACTTATTGCTACTGATATTGCTGCCCGCGGAATAGATGTCAATCAGTTGGACCTGGTTATCAATTATGATTTGCCTGATGTCCCTGAAACCTATGTGCACCGTATAGGACGTACAGGAAGGGCCGGTCATAGTGGTACGGCTCTTACATTCTGTGCTGAGGATGAACGTCCGATGCTTAAAGATATTCAAAAGCTGACAGGTAAAGTATTGCCTGTAGCTATTTAAAATGTATTTCCGGACAGGAGTCCGAAGATAGAACTAAAGATCAGGACTGGCTACTTAGATGTAACCGGTCTTTTTTTCTCCATTAGTTTATTCAGGAATGATACGGTTTGTTCCTGTGTCGGCAGGTTGTATAATGCTGCATTGGAACTCTGGCCAACTTTAATTGTTATCGCATCTTGTGGTAATGCCAGAAACATTTCTTCATCGGTGGTATCATCTCCTATAGCCATTATGAAGTCGTAGCTTCCTTTTTCTATCAATCTCTTGGCTTCTGAACCTTTGCTGATATCGCCGGATTTTACTTCTACTATCTTATTGCCTTTCATTATCTGCAAATTGTGACGGGCACAAGGGTTTAATAATGCATTGATAAGTTGCGTAACACGCAGGTCTGCAAGCCAGATGTCTACATTCCGGTAGTGCCACACCAGTGCCGTATCTTTTACTTCCATTTTCGAACGCGGAGTTCTTTTTACAGTTTGTTTGATTATGTTTGGTATCTCCTCTTCCCATTCTACTTTCTGGGCAGTTTGATACCATATCCCTTCTTCCCGGTAAAAGGCGCCATGTTCGGCTGCCAGTCCTATTGGCAGATGCCCAAGCCATTTATCGAGAGTTTGCTTGTCGCGTCCGCTACTTATGACTACATGATTTCCCGGATAGGTGCTTAACTCTTCCAATATTTTGAGCAGGTCGGGTGTCGGATATGCTTGCATCGGCTCTTTTCTGAATGGCGACAACGTTCCGTCATAGTCGAGTATAATCAGCCTGTTTTGAGCTTTATCATATGCTTGTTTAATAATATCAAAGTTCATTTTTTCAACTATCTTTTGTTGCAGTGCATCATTTTTAGATTTTATGTCGGTCAGTTCTTCTATGAAATCCTTAGCCCATTGATTGACTGTTTGGGTAGATATGATTTCCTGCATAGATGCTATCGTTTCTAACTGTTCATTAACAGGCATCTCCAACGCCTGTGCTATTGCATTCTCTATCTCTTTGGTATCTGTAGGGTTCACTATAATGGCATCAGATAATTCTATAGAAGCGCCTGCCATTTCACTCAGAATAAGAACGCCCGGCTCATTTCTTTTGGTCGCTAGATATTCTTTGGCAACAAGATTCATACCGTCCCGTAGCGGGGTTACCAGAGCTATGTCTGCTATATGATAAAGGGCAGCCAGTTCTTCGAAATTGAATGCCCGGTAAAAATAATAAACAGGAGTCCAGTCGATCGTTGAATGCTTCCCATTGATTGCTCCCACTTTCATATCTATATCCTTCTTTAGTTCGGCATAAATATCCACATTGTCGCGCGAAGGGGCTACAATCATTACCAATGAAACTTTACCTGCATATTCAGGATGATTGTCCAGAAACTCTTCAAAGCTTTTGAGACGGATCATGATTCCCTTACTGTAGTCTAATCTGTCTACAGATAAGATTAGCTTACCTGTGCCGAAGCTGGCTCTCAGCTCTTCTGCATTTTTGTTTATATCGGGATCTAATAAAGCATTGTGGAACATATCATAGTTAATGCCCATAGGGAAGGCATCTACATCGACTACACGCCTGTCCATTTGTATTTCATCCAGATTACAATCCAGCTTCAATACCCGGTAAACAGCACTTATAAAGTGGCGCATATAGCTGTGAGTATGAAACGCCACTAAATCTGCGCCCAGTAGTCCGTTCAGTATTTCAGCTCTTTCGGGCAAACCACGAAACAGTTCGTAAGAAGGGAAAGGAATATGATGGAAATACCCGATGCTGATATCGGATACTTTATCCCGTATCATTTTGGGCAATAACATCAACTGATAATCCTGTATCCATACAATATCTCCCGGTTCTATAATATTCAGAGCCGCTTCACAAAATAAATTATTTACCTCTTTATAAGCCTCCCAGTATTTGTTTTCATAATGCATATAATTGGAGAAGTAATGGCAGAGCGGCCAAAGTACACTATTGCTGTATCCCTCGTAGTAGTTTTCTATTTGCTCCGGGGATAAATACACCGGATGGAAGTTTTGCCCTTCGAGCTGGTTATCTATAATTTCTTTTTCTTTACAATCATCGAGGTACATTCCCGGCCAGCCGATCCAGTGTTTTTCCATCTTCATTTCCAAAGAATCGAGGCCTGTAGACAATCCTCCCGGACTGGATATTACTTTATATATGTTATTTTTTTCAACTATTTTGAGTGGTAACCTGTTAGATATAATAATAAGTTTCATCTTTTTGATTTTTAATAATTAAAAGTTGACGGAGTATCCGGAGATATTCCTGACAATGCATTTCTTCCGGGACAAGGGAAGAAATAAATGATAGCAAAAATGTGAATTAATACTAATTAGAACAGAAAAATAACGTATTTGGTTCAAACAAAGGCTATATTGTAACATAAAGAACGGCATAAAGACTGAACAAAAAAAATAAAACATGAATAATCTGAATTACGGAGTTATAGGGAATTGTAAATCGGCGGCATTAGTATCTGAAAACGGAAGCATAGATTGGTTCTGTGTACCTAATTTTGATTCACCATCGGTATTTTCTAAAATTCTGGATGAAAAATCGGGAGGAAGTTTAGCTTTCATAGTATCAGAAGATTATAAATGTTCTCAGCAATATCTGAGAGGGACTAATATTCTTTGTACAAGATTCGTCTCGGAAGAAGGAAGTTTCGAAGTACTTGATTTTATGCCCAGATATAGGACTATGCAAATGGATTACTTTTTTCCTGCTGAGGTTTACCGTTATATCCGCTTAATTGGAGGCAAGCCGCGTTTCCGAGTCAAATATGAACCTGTAATGAATTATGCAAAAGAAACAGCCGTTCATCGTAAATTTGAGGATTGCATAAAAACATCTTCATGCGAGAATGTAAAGGATAATATGTATCTGTATTCGAGTATTGATTTTGATACGATACTTAATGAAGAGGAAATGATACTGGAAAAAGAGGAATTTATGATGTTATCTTACAGTCAGAAACTTGTCTCCATAGATATCGACCGGGTTTATCTCGAATACCAGCGGACCAAAGTCTACTGGCTCAACTGGAATAGCCGGTCCCGTAAATTTGTTCAGTACAATGATGTTATATCCCGTAGTTTATTGATATTGAAATTGATGTCTACTCAGGATTCAGGGGCGGTAATCGCCGCTCTGACGACCAGTATGCCCGAAACGATTGGTGAGGTGCGCAACTGGGACTATCGCTTTTGTTGGATAAGGGATGCTTCCATGTCGATAGAAACCTTGCTGAAAATGGGACATCAGGCTTCCGCAAAGCGATTTATGGGATTCATAAAAAGAATATTGAAATCCAAATCTGATTCTTTCCAGATTATGTACGCGATAGATGGCAACCGCATTCTCCGGGAAGAAATACTGGAGCATTTGTCAGGATATGAGAATTCTCAGCCTGTAAGGATAGGAAATGCGGCTTATAATCAGCGGCAAAACGATTCGTTAGGATATCTTATGGATGTTATCTACAACTATTATATCCATTTTCCGGGTACTTTGGACGAAATTGAGGAGATGTGGGAAGTCGTGAAAACTATCGTTAAAACGGTAACTGTAGAATGGCGGAATACCGACCAGAGTATCTGGGAATTCCGGAATACGGAAAAGCATTTCGTGTTTTCGAAAGTAATGTGCTGGGTAGCACTGGATAGGGCTGTTAGTATTGCCACCTTCCTGAATATGCCTGAGTATGAGATGGAATGGAAAGAGCAGGCTGAGCTGATAAAAAACGATGTTTTAACAAATGGATGGAATGAAGATATACAGAGTTTTACGCAGGCTTACGATAATTGTGATGTAGATTCTTCTCTTTTGCTAATGGAACAGTACGGATTTATTGAACCGGATAATGAGAAATTTATCAAAACCGTGAAGAAAATAAAAGAAGAGCTTTTTCACAACGGGTTGATGTACCGTTATAAGAATAAGGATGATTTTGGTTTACCGTCTTCTTCTTTCACTATTTGTACATTCTGGCTGATACGTGCATTGTATGTTACAGGAGAGAAAGATGAAGCGTTGAAGATATTCAATGAATTACTTACATATTCAAATCACTTGGGTTTATTCAGTGAAGATTTGGATTTTGATACGAAGAGGCAGTTGGGTAATTTTCCACAGGCTTATTCGCATCTGGCATTAATAAACACGGCATTGTTGTTCTCAGATGAGCGTCCATTCTCTAAATTTGTCAGGGCGTGATTTATAATAATTGTATAAGAGATAATTTCGTACGCGATAAGATCAGGTCAATGTTCTTGCTGTTATTATATACGCTATTTTCTTTGTTATATATGTTATTGCCACATTTAT
>QMCD01001778.1_pt1 | contig 12641 bp, 18 predicted proteins | sample 1821841 | NCBI WGS metagenome assembly QMCD01 (sample SAMN01991225, study PRJNA193472) | Termite gut metagenome, whole genome shotgun sequencing project. | isolation source: worker | host: Macrotermes natalensis | reverse complement strand
TTGTAAATAAAATGAAAAAAACCTAAAAACCTAAAATGAAATCGCTGCAACGTAGTCTGTATAAGGATTACAAGGATTTTAGGTTTTAAAACACAAACCTAAACTACCTAAAACACTATGCCTGAAAAGCTAGTAAAATCAAGGCTTGTACGGGTTTTAGGTTTTTTTAGGTTTTTAGGTTTTCTTGAGTTTTAGATTCCCAATAGAAAACCCTGCCGGTTAAAGCAGGGCTAAGTAAAATTCTGTGGAGTTTCCGTATGTTCGCCATTTGCAGCCTGTATCTTTGAGCGTTGACGTGATAGATTTTAAGGTTATAAATTTTGTGTCAAGTCCGGCAGAGCGGAGTTTTTGTAAAATTGCGCTTGCTTTGAACCATTTACCTTGCTCTGCCCATGAGTCTTCCTCATCCGGCAGGAATAGGTCAAATATTTCAGCTATTGAAAGCTCAATATCTGATTTTACTCGGAAAAGCCGATTATCAGCAAACAGTTCTTTTATTTCGGCTTCCGTAAAGTAATAGAAGTCATTACCGCTTAAAAATTCGTGATAAATTTGCGCCCATAACTTTGTTATATTTACATCGTGAAATTGATTGATACTTTCACAGGGTATTACGGCAAAACGACGGTCGCCGGTGGCGTCTCGTAAAAATTCCCTGTCGTTGGTTGTGGCGCATAAGCACATGCGGCGTTTCTTTTCAATAGCTTCTTTGCCGTAGGGCGGCCTTACTTTATCCAAGGCGGCGGTTATATATTTTTTCAAGTCTTCTTGGTCTGACTTTTTGAATGTTGCCGCGATTTCCCCCATTTCGCAAAGCCATACAGTAGCTTGCTCCAGTATATCGTCCTTTTTGCTTAAATCCATACTGCGGCCATCAAGGAAGTATTCACTCTGTAAGTGTTCTGGCAGTAGGTTTCTAAACCATGATGTTTTCCCTTGTCCCTGTCGGCCTTGCAACGTAAGGCAAAATTCACTATGATGTCTCATGTCTTTTTCGTCTCCGCACGCAACCCACACCATCTGCAGCAAGAAGCGGAATATGTATGTGCGCTTTTTCATCGCGCCAAGGGGAGATTGTATTGTGTCGCAAAGCTCCCCAACATAGTCGCCGCTGTCATAGTCCTTATAACATTTGCTTAAGTACTCCGCTATAGGGTTATATTTATTCATTTTGGATATGGCCATAAACTGGCCTTCCAGCGTTGTTTGTGTTGTTTTGTATCGTTGTACAGTACATCTGTCCATCAGGTAATTTATTTTTTCCTCTAACCGGTTTTTGATCTCGCCGCGCTGGTAAACATCAGCTCTGTTTTTAAGCACATTGTATTTGATTTCTATTGAATAATGCTTTAACAGGAGCTTTAAATTTTCCATTATAGGCTCTACCCGTTCAGATTTATAGTCGCCGGGGCTTCCCATTTCAAGGTAATCTGATTTTCTGCACGACATTTTTATTTTGTCTTCTGTATAAGTAACGATGACATAATCATGGTCATAATCGACATTACGTAAATCGTATCTTCGGTCGGAATAATCAAGCGTATCCTCCTCGTATTCCTCGGCTTTAAGATTTTCACACGGAAGGTTGTCGATCTCTTCTATAGAGTGTCCGGCTTCTAGCCAGTCGTAAACATCGCCTTTTTCGGGAAGGCCGGGAAGTTTTATTATCTTTGAGCCGGGAAGTTGAGCCGCTATATTTTTAGCGTAACTTATTCCGGGTTTATCGTTGTCGGGAAGAATAATAACGCTTTTACCTTCAAAATAGGCTGTGTATTCGGGAAGCCATTTGGATTTTGCTCCAGCGTCTAAAGAAGTCGCTACACGTCCGGTTTTTATAACTGCGTGCGCGGCTTTCTCTCCCTCGCAAAAATAAACGGTATCGGCTGCAATAACGGCAGGAAGATTAAAAGGTACGCGCTGGATGCCGCTTACTCCTTTTTTACCATTTGCATCATAAAAAGCAAAAGACTTTGATCCGTCATCAAGTTCAAATCTCTTTTTTTTATATGCAATACTGCCGTTAGGATTTTTGTACTCATATTCAATCGTATTTATTCGTTGAGGTTTTTTCCGGGGGGTTCTTTCATATGTCTTTTGGGTATTCAAAAACAATGCCGACATTGGAATGCCTAACGCGGCAACAATAGCCTCTGTAGTACACCCGGTGTGACAATGTAAAAGAACCTTATCATGTTCTATTTTAACAGACAAGGAAGCGTGGCGGTCGTCATGTGCGGGGCAACGGGCGGTATATTGACCGCCCGAACCCTTTAAGTTTTCAAGTCTGTGAATATCAAAGGTATTGCCATATTCAAAATCATGTGTTATCCTTGAAACATTAGAGACGTTTTGACCCGCGTCTTTTTTTGCCTCATCCTTCGCTACGTTGGCGCGTAACGGAGGATTTTCTTTAGAATTTTCCATTAATTATAACACTCCTCCTGCATAGGGCGTATTTTTAAATGCTTGCCCAATTCCGTTAGCTACTTCATTGCGCACGTGCGGCGGCTCATTTTTCCAATCACGAACATATTTTTCTAGCCAGATTGTACGAGCCTCTTCTCTGTCGTCATGATATTCAAGCGCATTAATTATAGCGTTCTTCACCTGTTGGTTAATAGACATTTCTTCTTTTTCGGCTATTTCTTCAAGTCTCTTACGAACCCATAAAGGAATACGAATGGTGAAATTATCACTTTTCCTTTCTTCTGAGCTTCGTACAGGCTGAGGTCTCATATCAAGTAAAGGACTTGAAATGTGTACGTCATAAAAAGTAGCGTGCTTTTGCTTGTCTGCCGCCTCAGATAATTGCAACTCATAATTATTATTAGGATGCGGTTCGGGGAATGTAGTTTTTGTGTCATGCTTAATCAAGATAACATCTCCTCTATTATATTGCATTGCGATTGCAATATAATTATATAATATATTCCAATTCTTGTCAATGAATATTTGTCCAAAAAATTTAAATATGTTTCGGGTAACTAATTTTATAAAGACTATAAAAGGCATATTACGCACTTATCAAACCTTGATTTTCCCCGCTCCATCTCATATAATTAGTCCGAAGGGTGTGTACATGGGTATGGACGGCAAAACTATTTTACAACTGGCTGCTGAAATGGATGTGTCAAAACAGGCAATACAGAAGCGTATAGCACGGGAACCGTTAAAAACAATGATAGAGCCGTATATCAGCATAGTAAGAGGCACAAAGTATATAGACGCGTCCGGGGAATCCCTTATAAAAATAGCTTTTGGCAGCATTGACAAGCTTATAGACGAACCTATGGACAAGCCTATAGACACGTCTATGGATAAGTCTATGGACGGCGATAGACAAGCTATAGACGTGTTGATTTCAATATTGAAAAATGAGCTTGAGGCAAAAGACAAGCAAATTGAAGATTTAACTTCAAGTGTCAGGGAATTAACCGCTGCCCTTGAAAATACTACGTCTAGTTTAAAAGCCGCTCAAGCGCTCCACGCTGGAACAATGCACAAACAGATTACAAACGGGCAAAGTGATGAGGTACAGGAGCCCGTCGAATTTATTATGAATCAAAAAGCCCCGGACAAAAAACCGGGGCTTTGGGGGCGCTTATTTAAAAAAGGGCGTTAGCGGTTATCTGTATGGCCTAAATAGCTAGCAATTCTGCGTTACGCAAGGGTTTTAAGCAGTCCAGGTAATGAGACTCCTAAAATACGGTTTATTCCTTTTTTGAAGCGTCGTTGTGTTGTAGGGTTTAAATGTTCGCCCTTTATCAGGGGAACTGACAACACATCGTAATTGGTTGGCTCTTTACCTTTCTCAGTCTTCTTCGGATCCTGGGCGAATAAATAACTAAACCACTTACGGCCGCATCGGACAGTAACCGCATATATATTACTTTGCCATTCATCGTCACAGGTAATATCTTCGTCATGGCAGATACTCATGGATACGCCCTGGTTGCGCAAGAAGTTGTTGAGGTTTTTTTCTTTCTCCTTTCTCTTCCTTGTTTTTCCATTTTGCGTCTCCCATGCCCGAAACATCGGTGAATACCAACGCAATAATTCAAGATCAAAGGGCAGTTCAAAAGAAAGCAATTCAAGCCCATGCTCCGTTATTTGGAGATAACCGAACATGGATTTATTCTTGTGCTTTCCACGTTTCAGGGGCAAGGGGCGTACGGCAAGACCTGCGGAGACTAGGAACTGACGTGCCCAACGCACTCGGTGATTAAATATATTTTGGCCTTGCCTTCCGTCTTTCGTTTTGTACGTCTCTTGCCGGTCTTGGGCGGAAACGCCGAGCTGATTCGCAACAGATTCGTAGATGTCATCCATTTTATGACGCTCACCATCTGCTATGGCCATTAAAACTGAATGAATCATATTTTCCGTTGTTGGCAACGACATTGATATTTCTCCTTCCTTATGTACCTGATACGGTTTTTTTCGCAGTTCCTTCTTCGGCATTTACTTCACGGCTGCATTCTGCTTTTCTTTCATTGTGATATCCCGAGTCGTATCAATAACTCGCGCAAGTGTCAACAGTTGTTTCTTGAGTGTGGGCGACAGAGAATTATAAAGCTCAATCAATTCTTTGCGCTCATCATACTTCTCGCACATATTCACTCTGCCCCCTTCCAATAACCTAAACTGATACCATATATGCTTATAATAACCTAATAGGTTATATTTGTCAACATAAAATTTTTTTAATTGCAGATCGTTAAAAATCATGGTACGATAATCGTATTAGGATATAATCGGAGGCGCAAAGGTGAGAGAAAGATTACTGGAACTGCGAAAATATTTTAATATGACCCAGAAAGAATTTGGCGAGAAGATCGGGATGACGCAATCCACATATAGTCCACTAGAAAATGGCCGAGAAATCCGTGATAGCTATGTGAAGCTAATTTGTAATACTTACCATATAAATGAAGATTGGTTCAGGAAGGGAGTTCTCCCTATGTTTATTGATGACAGGGACAAAGATTTCGACGAACTTCTTACCATTTTTGAAAGTTTTTCTCCGCCACTAAGAAAACTTCTTTTGAAACAGGCCGAAGTTTTACAAGCGTTTAGCAATGATTTAACTTGATGGCTCATCTTATCAACCGCTTGTTCCATATAGTATAAACAAACCATAAAACAGTTAACACATTATGACTTGTATGTTATACTTAGTTCAAATGAAACAAGGAGGACACAATGTCAACTGAACAAGTAAAAACCTTTGGGAATTATAAGGGTCTGGACGTGAGAGGCAGTTGGAGACAAATCTCAAAGGAACGATTGGATACTAATTTAAATATACCATCCGAAAATGACAACGAACTGCCTATTTGGATGCGTCTTGCGAAAATGCTTGCAGAGTCAAAACGTGAAGGAACGTGGGGAGCCGCAGAAAAAGAAGCGTTAAACTGGGTACGCCAAATAAGCGCTGCTGATCCAAATTTTTTAAAGGGAGATGCTGCGGTATGGGTATTCTACGAGAAATTTCTTAAAGGCGGCAAAAAAGGACGAACAACACTAAGCAAGAGACAGCAAGAGAAAGTTCTTAAGGAACTTAATGCCGATGTCTCCATTAAAGAAATAGCCAAAAAACACGATGTCTCACGTGGTACCATTTATCGCTTTATTAAGAATTTAAACCCGAATCAGGTCAAACAACAAGCTGAAACTCATGAATAGTGGCCTTTTTAACATGTCACCTTCTATCCTCGGTTCGGTAAGCTCCAGTCGTAGCACATTGTTTTCCTCTCCCATCGTAACGAATCGAGTCTTATCCCCGTCAATACACTAATTTAAACCACTGGCAGTTGTAATCTGTAAATATACTCTTCCATATGTGCACAGAATATTCAAAAATATGTGATATTGCAGATATTCATAAAATTCGAGATATTAGACGTATTAAAGAAATTTCGAAAATTAGGTTTATTGGGTTGACAATAGCTTGCCTATAAGTTATAATAAGGCTGATTCTTTGTGGAGGGATATCAAGCTATGAGTTCAACATTAAAAGTTCCTGATGTCAAGTTTAAATCGAGCGTAACTGAAGTGCGTAGACGTTTGGCCGCAGCGTTTAGTAATTTAAAGTTGCTTACTCCATCTTATGGAATTTCTCCTGATGAGGGTTTTGTTTTTAAACAAAATTCTTTCGATGAGTTTGTCAGAAAAGTTTGTGAGGAGCACTATGGGAAGGTTTACAGCAAGAAAGGCGTGTACAAGACAATTAAGGATAACATCAAAGGTGATTTTCTTGTTGCTGTCATTAAATCCTTGGAAAAGAGTAAGTCAGAGCGTTTAGTTTTGCTTGTTGGAGAGCTAAAAAAGCTCCAGTAAGTTTATTATCAAATGGGTTTGTAGCGCATAGGATAGAAGGGTGGAAAGGAGCGTAAACATGATGATTAATTGGAGCTTAGCACTTGGCGAGGATAACATAGCCAGTATTAGAGAAGCTTGGAAGCAGGAGCGGGAGCTTGAGAAGAAAGCATTTCTAGATGGGAATTCCACCTTTAATAAGGTGTATACTATGGTGCAGTCGAATTCTTCGAGTGAAGTGAAGGTAACGGAGAGAAGTATGGATATTTGCGTGGAGGCGCTATTGAGATAGAGCTTATGACTAACATTAAAAATTACGTACATATATCTAGTGTCGATGTGTTCGATGATAAGGTGTTCACACGGGATAAAGCCATCGTATGGAAGGATCATATGTTATCTTCCGCAGAGAAGGTTCTTAATGCCTTATTTGCGAAAATTGACCATACTTCTGAAATGACCTACTTTGTTTCCAAGTCGCTTGTTGACGAGGTTTCAGTTGACGCCATCATTGGGATGAGAAAAATTGTGAAAAGCAACACACATGAGGTTGACGATCCGAACGCTTTTAAGATAGCGGCGTATTTAGGATATTGGTGGTTGCGGCATAAGCCTGTAAGTATTATTTACTCGAAGGCTAGTTCGTTAGAAGAGGTTCAAATACTTGGGGAGCATTGTGTTCGGGAAGATGAGCAAGAGTTATATGAACTGGAACGGCAAAAAACTATTTGGCGTCTAAAACATATAAATGAACTTATTGCGGTTGAGATGGTCACCAGTTATATCTTTGACTTTGATAATGTTCTATGTGATGAGAAGGATTGTAAGCGATTGAAGAAAAAAAGCGCAAACGCAGACTTTCCCTCATTTGACCAAATGATGCTTACTATTATGCAAAAACTTACATACTACTTTGCTTATCGTGCAATTGCCCCCAAAGTGATCGAACACATTTTGGAGGGGTATACGTTCCACCCTGCTTGGGGGCTCACAGGCTCATATTGGAATTCAATTAGTGAAAATGTATGAAACAGAATATTTTAGTCATTCTAGTCATAGTAATTAGCGTAATATTACTCGGCCTAGTAGCGATAACTGCATTTCTCGATGAGCAATCTCATTTAAGTGGCACTTTAGGATCGATTTCTATCATAATGTCTATTCTATTGAGCCTTGTGGCAACCTGGTATACTTATAAATCGGGACAAAAAACACTAGACTTACTTGAGGATATTAAAAATTTAAATAAAACAATAGCCGAGCAAAATGACAAGCTCGCTGAAAAAATCGTACAAGATTCAATAAAGAACGGTTTAGGAGCTAGGAGTCTTGAGGCAGCAAAGGAATATGGTCGAGATAAATTCGGCTAGGAGGAGGCGACTAGCCCCCTCCCAGCACACTACCGTGCATACCGTCAGGACACGGCAGTTCGACACATTTTACGAGGCTGGCTTTCTCCAGTCCTCTCTTCCATACAGGTGCCTGCTTCGCGCTTGTTACCAGCGTTCCACGCCTACTTCTGCCTGAACAGCCCATTTCTGGTATTCCGCCAACACAGTCACATAACCACATAATCTTGAGTGTCCACATTCCGTTTGCCATCAAGACCTTATTCTTACCGATACGATAAACGATAGTTGAATTGAAGTTTTACAGAGTAGCGGAATTCAACACTTCTAAAAAATACTTTGCGTATCCGTAATTGGCAAAAACTCCAGTCTAAGCCGCATATCCATTCCAGCCGCTAAACGTTTCAATGTTTTTAATGAGGGGTTAGCCTCGCCACTTTCAATCCGGCTAATGTCGCCTTGATCTATGCCTGTTTTGTCGGACAATTGTTTTTGGGTAAGGCCGGTGTTCTTTCTGACGTCAATCATAGCCTGTACAATAGCAAATTCAGGTTCTAATGCTTCCCATTCCGCCCGCAGTTCCGGATCTTGGAGTTGTTCATTTAAAAATACCTTCCATTCGCTCATTTACGGCTCTCCTCTCTGCCTAGATACTCGGCACGATAAATTTTTGCCCGGTCTATTTCTTTAGGTGGGGTAGTCTGCGTTTTTTTTATAAAACCATTGGTAAGAATAGCTTTCCGACCCACAATAAAAAAATACAGAACGCGAGAAATGTCCGATCCGATTTGAGCCCGTAGCTCAAAAATGCCGTCGCTTAGGTATTTGGAATAAGGCTCCCGTAATTCATTCCCATTGGTAGCCAGCATATCAATCGCTCGGTACATTTTAGCCTTCATTTTGGGTTCAAGCCCTAAAACAAAAGTTTTGGCGGGTTTGTTCCCGTCCGACTGTGTATAGAACGATACATCAAAGTCCTGCAACACCCTCGCAACCTTCCCCGAGCTATTCTATACAATTATTATATGGTATATACCCCATATTGTCAATTGCTTTAAATTGCCATAGCCCGCTTTTGCGCCAAAAAATCAAAAAGGACAGCTTCTTTTGGCTCTTTGAAGCGTACTCTTAGATATTTTAGTCATGGCCTCAACCTGCTTATAACTATGATTTTTAAGCAGCTCCAGGGCATGGCGTAGCTGTTCGGGAGTAAACTTCTTAGGCCGCCCTTCCTTGAATCCGGGTTTTGTTCTGGCCACGGCCTTTCCTTCCTGAGTTCTGGCCACAATCATATCCCTCTCAAACTCGGCGAAGGCAAGGAACATAGTCCGGCGCAACTTACCCTCGGGGCTATTGTCCATAACGCCGCCCATGTTAAGCACATTTACCGAAATACCTCGCTCCATAAGCTCGTCTATTAATGATAACCCCTCTTTAACGCTCCGCGCTATCCTATCAAGCTTCGTGACTATGAGTGAATACGTCGCGGTTGGTTGGACAGTTGGGCCGGACGAATTAGACACTTGCGTCGTCGAGGTTGGACAGTAGCGGCGCACAAGTTGGACAGTGACCATTAAAGAAAGTATCTGTAGTAAAATTGGGAATACACCGCGAGGCGGTGAATAAACCCAAGGAGGTCAAGTTATGACCGACTACAGAGAGATTTTGAGGCTGCGAAGCCTCGGACTAAACCACAGCCAGATAGCAGTCAGCGCCGGAATCGCGCGGCAGACAGTGATAACAACGCTGTCGCGGGCAATGGCCCAGGGTTGAACTGGCAATCCGCCGAAAGCCTGAGTGACAAGGAACTGGCTATGAGCTTGTTTCCGCCCGCCGATACGAAGCCCGCGTACAAGATGCCGGATTATGAGGCTATCCACCGTGAGATGATGAAGCCCGGCGTTACACTGCAGCTGCTGTGGTTTGAGTATTGTGACGGATGCAGAGCAGCCGGGGAAACGCCGTATCAACTGACGCAGTTCAAGAAGTATTACCGAGACTACGCCTTAAAAAACAAGGCGACAATGCATATAAACCGTCGGCCCGGCGAACTGATGGAGGTGGATTGGGCCGGTCAGTCAGCGGGCATCGTGGACACTGACACCGGCGAGATTATTGACGCATCCATATTTGTGGCCGTGCTGCCCTATAGCGGTTACAGCTATGTTGAGGCTTTTATGAGCCAGGATCAAGAAGCGTGGACTGCCGCCCATGTGAACGCCTATGCGTTTTTTGGCGGAGCAGCGCGGATTCTCGTGCCGGACAATCTTAAAACCGGCGTACTCAAACATACCAGAGCGGAAATCGTGCTTAACCGCAGTTATCAAGAACTGGCTGAGCATTATGGCACAGCCATAATTCCGGCCCGCGTCAGGGCCCCGCGTGACAAAGCCTCTGTGGAAGGCACTGTCGGCATCGTTTCGACCTATATTCTGGCGGCGGTTCGGAACCAGAGGTTCTTCTCTCTTCGTGAACTGAACGATGTTATCCGGGAACGGCTGCATACGTTCAACCATAAACCGTTCCAGAAGAAAGACGGCAGCCGCGCCTCGATGTTCGCCGATGAGCGCATGGCGCTGCTCCCGCTGCCCGCCGCACCCTACGAACTGGCCTTATGGTCATACGCGACGGTAAGGTACGATTACCACATACACGCGGATGAGCGGTATTACTCGGTTCCGTTCGAGTACATCAAGCGCGAGGTTCAGGTGCGCCTGACGCATAACATAGTCGAGGTGTTCCATGAGGGCAGCCGGATTTGCTCTCATGTTAGGCTTTATGGTCAGCGCGGTCAGTACAGCACAATGGATGCTCATATGCCCCAAAAGCATCTGCAATACCTCCAGTGGAACGGAGACCGTTTCCGCACGGCGGCGGCCAAAATAGGCACGAATACCGCCGCTGTCGCGGAGTCGATACTTTCATCATATAAGGTGGAGCAGCAGGGCTATAAGGCTTGTATATCGCTCCTGAAGCTGGCTGAGCAGTATACCCCGGAGCGGTTGGAGTCCGCTTGCGCCAAAGCGTTTTTCTATACCCCGCACCCAAGTTATAAGTCGATACAATCTATCCTTAAAACAGGCCAGGATAAGCCGTCCGGCGAACCAGCGCCCCCTCCCGACACCCATGGGTTCACCCGCGGTGCTGATTATTACAAAAGGGGGCGGAGGTGATGCTGACGAACACCACGGCGGATAAACTCCATGAAATGAAGCTTGGAGTTATGGCTTCGCAGTTTAAGTCGCAGCTTTCCAGCCCTGACTTTGCCGCGCTGTCTTTCGAGGAACGCTTTGGGCTCATAGTGGACGCCGAATACGCCACCCGCAAAAGCAACCGTCTTACCCGCCTCACAAAGGCCGCCGGCTTTGCTTTCCCCGGTGCTTGCCTTGAGGACATAGAATATCACGCCGACCGCGGATTGGACAAGGCCATGATTCTAAGGCTGGGAACCTGCGCCTATATCAGGGAGCGCCATAACATCATCCTGCTCGGTGCAACCGGCAGCGGTAAGACTTACTTGGCCAACGCCCTCGGTACCACTGCCTGCCGCGAGTTCCTGACGGTGAAGTACGTCAGGCTCCCTGACTTGTTGGCGGAACTGACAATCGCCCGCGCGGAGGGCAGCTATCGTAAGGTACTCAAACAATATCGTCAGGTCAACCTGCTCATACTTGACGAATGGCTCTTGTTCCCCCTTAAAGACGTAGAAGCCCGCGACCTGCTGGAAATAGCCGAGGCCCGATACAAGAAAGGTTCTACGATTTTCTGCTCCCAGTTCGAGGTTGACGGCTGGCACCAGAAACTCGGCGACGAAACGATGGCCGATGCCATAGTTGACCGTATTGTCCATGATTCCTATACCATTGTCGTCAAAGGCGACGATTCTATGAGGAAACGTAAGGGCTTGCAGGAAGAAGCGTAAAACCAAGACCTTGGGGCTCTGCCCCCTTGTGGTTCGCTACGCGAACCACTGGCCCGGAGTTTATCGCTTTTGTTTTCCAAAAGGAGCAACCATACCCGGCAGATTCAGAACATAAAAAGCAACGCCGCTGGGCGTTGCTCCTTCCGCAAAACCCCACAGACCGCTCACGTCGCACTCCTGCGTTGCGTTATCCTGTCTGTGGGTAAAAGCAACCCCAGCCTACCATGTTGCTGTTATTCTGTCAATGTCTAATCTATGCGCCGCTGGTGTCCAATCCTTGCGTCGCAAGGTGTCCAACCAGAGCGACGCGGGTGTCTAATTCGAGCGGCTCAGGGTGTCTAACGGCAGCGACATATGCATATGAGCGTATCGCCGTCCTTTAACCGCTCCATCAACAAATTAAGCTGGGGCCGCTCCCGTTTCGTACCGGTGAAACTGTCCTTAAAGATTTTCTGCGCCCCGTACCGATGCAGTGTCTGTTCCTGGGCTTTTAGGCTGTTACCTGCGGCTGCCTGCCCGGCAGTGCTGACCCTTGCATATCCGTAGACCATATAATCACCTATTTGGTCAAATGTTTTGACTATCTTGTAGGCTTGATTATACGTTATGTTCCGGGCTTAGTCAATACTGCTAAGATATGAATACCATCGAAAAACACCTTTACCACGTTCTTTGTTAGGCGCACATTATCCTTTCGCTTGATAGATTCAAACGGCACAGAACAAAACTGGCTGTCCGCGCTGACATGATAGTTGTACTTAACCGCAGCAATCTTCCACAACGACAGGCCAAACGCCCGAACCGGTAGGGGCATAAGCGCATGACGTTCAGTTTTGTTCTCGGTCAACCGAACAACTCTATTCGCGGCTGTATTCCAAAACCTAAAAAAACCTAAATATTTTAGGTTTTTTTAGGTTTTGGAATACAAACCTAAACCCCTATAAACCTTATTATAGAGCCATTTCTAGCTATATACTTTAGGTTTTTATGTTTTTTTTCCTATACCTTATATATAATATACTATTTATTCTTTCTAATACTTTCCAAATAAA
>QMCD01002898.1_pt1 | contig 12643 bp, 7 predicted proteins | sample 1821841 | NCBI WGS metagenome assembly QMCD01 (sample SAMN01991225, study PRJNA193472) | Termite gut metagenome, whole genome shotgun sequencing project. | isolation source: worker | host: Macrotermes natalensis | reverse complement strand
TACGCCTTTCTTAATTGGTATGGGTTTATGATTTCAACAGGTTCTTCAGATTTATTCTATCGTGAAAATGAAAAAGGGGCTTTAAATGTCCGTTGTGTGCGTGATATTCAATAGCCTCTTTCAAATCTATGGGGAAATTAAATTATAAATTCGAATTTTAGACATTATGAGAAAAACAATTTTTGCAGGAATTTTATTAAGTGTGTTGATTAGCTTCTCGGCTTGTGGTGATAAGGACCTTGGCGGGCAGGAAGAAGAAACAGTACAGGAAACGCTGGTCACTTATACAGATGTGGCTTTTGCGCGGTCTTCCGCAGAGGTGGAGTATGCTCGCTTTTTCTCCACTTCGGAGGGGAAATCGTATAAGGACAGTGAGATTACTGCAGGCAATGGTGCAAAAATAGACCTTGCGTTTATTTCGTCTGTAGGAATGTGCTATTTTGTAAGTCCCAATAGTAATGACGTCAACCCTGCCATACCGGGAGCTACCGCTACGCTTTATATGCAGAAAGTGGCGGCTACCGTATTCACCGTAGAGCAATTTGATGCGATGACTACCGATGAGCTACTGGCCACACTTACCATTACTAACGATGATATGGAAACTTTTGGCACTACCGGTTACCCGATTGTTTTGCTGTTCAAAAACGCTGCCGGCAAAAAAGGCGCTATTAAGGTAAAGTCCATTAATAGCCAGCGCCTGATTGTAGATATTAAAGTGCAAAAATAACCTCTAACTAAAACCTTATGAAAACTAAATTATATTATTTACTCCTGCTAACCATAGCTTTTGTGGCTTGCAAAAAGGAGGGAGAAACTATAGATAAAATCAAAAACTGTGAATACAGTTTAAATGGCCCTTATGTTGTACAAGTTAACCAACTAACACGTTTTAGGTACTTCATCACAGAGTGGGGAACTATGCAATCTTGGGAGTTTATTGGTATTCATCTGGAATCAGGAGAGGTAGAGTTATTGCAAACATTAGGAGATAGAACTGTTCCTACACCGGATCATAGCGTGTCGGGAAAGTTGTCAAAAACAGGGTGTTATCGATTAAAATATGGAGATTTTAGAAATGGTTTTGTTTTTGACACCATATTGGTGGTCAACAATAATATATTTCAGGCTCAACTTTCGGTTTCCGATGAAAGATTGTCGCGCAATGACTTGTTATCAGATATTTATTTTTGGACATCTGAAGATACTTATCCGGTTTGTTTGGCCAATTGCACAGCCTGTTTAACCGGTGTTCCTAACGTTTCGGCGGTTAAGGCGGTGGAATGTGTAGATATTCAAACGGATAACCATTGGCCGGTGCAAGTTACAAAACACAATAATAGCTTATATTTGACTATGCCGGAGGATATTCCTGTAAAGAAACGTTTGCTATTAAGGGTTAAATATGCTGATGCTTCGGAGGCCTATTGGGCACGCGATTTCATGGTCTATCCGCCGGTGCAGCCACCGGTAATTACCGGTGTGAATAAAACGAGTTTTAAAAAAGGTGATACCTTGATTTTTAAGGGAGAAAATTTGATATATACCGGCGGATTGCAATTACGATACATCCTCAATGATTCGAAAAAAGATGTGTATTATAAAGTAAATAAGGCAGGAACAGAACTTGCTGTTCCATTAACAACAACCGGTAAATTTAAGTACACTATATACCCTCTTTATATTCCTGTTTCGGTAGCATTTCCTCAGGAAATAGAAGTAACGGATTGAAATATTATTTTTGGGTGAGCTTTCGCAAGAATTAAAGCGTTAAATTGATAATATAATGGTTATGAAACATATTTTATTTTCCGGTATTTTTATCTTGCTATGGGCGGTAAGTGGTTTTTGCCAGACGCCGCCGGTGAGTTATACACTAAGTTTCAATCTTAGCATCTACACCAATGGAGCTCATAGTGGTAGTGATGCAAATCGTTTTCGGATGAATGCATTAATAAATGGTGGCGAGTATGAGAATTATTGGGCTAAAGATTGGCTTCCCAAATCGTCAACACAGAGTGCATCTACTACAATAACTAGCGACCAATATTTTCAAGGCTTTCGTTTTTATGGCCAAAAATGTTATGAGGCTTGTGCCATTTGGTGTTGGGAAGAATGCTCCAATGGTTGGAATGATTGGAAATCTATTCCAAATGATTATAAATCAATCGGCTACTATAAGAGTACATTTAATAACGTAGTTCCTCAATGGACTGGGAATTTAACGGTTGAAATTAAACCTGTAGCGCTCAATCTCACTTATAACGGCACTTCCGGAAAGGAGAACAGTACCTATGGAGGAGCTTTACCCTCCAAAAATCCTATTACCTTGTCTTGCACGGAGGGCTATCCAGAGGCGGTGTATAAATGGCAGTATTTAGACGGACATGACTACGTATGGACTACTGAATACGGATATATCCCTGTTCCCTATAGAAATTCCTGTTATAATAATTATACTTCTTATAGTTATTACTCTGTTAATCCTGTTAACCCTGTTAATCCTTGTAATCTTTTTAATGATCACAATTATGATCCCAATAATCCTTACCTTGTAGGATCGGCGGAATATTATGAATATTATAGTTATTACACGAGTGAAGAGTATTTGAAGGGCTATTATGATTATTACGAGGAATATGACAGGAATAAGTTCGTAGCATACCTTAAAAATCGCTTGGGCAGTTGTTACTGTGAGGAATATGCAGCAATACCGGTGAAAATGAAGGTGGATCGCTGGAAAGATTTTCCGGCACACCTCAATAATCAGGCGAAGATTACTTTTACGGGTGAGGAGTTACTGGGAACGGCGGATTTTGTCACGCGGTACAACTCCGGCAGCCCATTAACAATCAGGGTAAACACTCCTGCTACCTCAAAAAATATGCTTACACTTGATTTACAGCAGTCTGCTCCTAATATTTCGAATATTGAAGCGTCAACGCCCTGTGCCGGGGAGAAAGGAAGCCTGACACTTTATTTTGACCGGCCGTTAAATGCAAAACGCAGAGAATCCTTGCATATAGCGTATAAAAAGGACAATGGAATGTACGGATACAGCGAGGGTTATTGTAATATTTCTACATTAACGAAGAATGATAGTTATACGATAAGCGGCCTTGATCCCGGCTCCTATGAGATAGCCTATATGACTACTATTGACGGTAAAACAGTGAATATTCGTAGTGCTACCTTTGCAGACGACCCGAAGAGTCAAAGGGGGTCAGCCCTTATTACGACGTTTCCTGAAGTGAAGGCTACCATTTCACCTATTCCGGCACGATGTTATGGCGCTTCCGATGGGATGATAGTGGTTACCCCCACTTCCGGTAGCGGCGACTATTCTCTGTTGATAAATAATACGCCTTACAGCAACTTGACTGTTTCAAATCTGCCGGCGGTGCGGGTAAAGGATGGAAGGGGCTGCATGAGTGAAATCTATCCGGCAACAATAAGCGAGCCGCTGACCCCCTTGTCGGTGAATGATAGAAACCTGGTAGCATATCATCCCTCGTGCTATGGTTTGTCCAACGGTAGTATCACCGTGCAGGCAGAGGGCGGAACATCACCTTATGGGTATACATTATCCGGGGACACCCGGAGTTTTAACGGAGTCGCGGGTACTGCTGTTACGTTCGACGGGTTGCCCGCCGGCGCTTACACTATATGGGTTACTGACGCAAACGGATGCCGTACTAGTGCAAGCACTACTTTAACCCAACCGGCCCCGTTGACCGCTACCATTACATCACCGCAGGCCATTACCTGTAATGGCGGCACTGATGGCTCACTCTCGGCTGCGGTGCAGGGTGGAACACCCGGTGCATACCGGTGGTGGTATAACCACGCTGAGAATGGGTGGCAAGCGTGTGGCCAAACGCCTTTGATAACCGGACGGGAAGCCGGACACTACCGCTTGGAGGTAACATATACCGGAAATTGTACGGCTACTACTGACTATATCCTTATCGAGCCGGAAAAGGTGCATGCAGCTATCAACATTATTGACGTGAAATGCTTTGGAGAATCAAACGGCGAAATTATTGTGCAGCCGGCCGGAGGGTCGGAAAATAACTACTATGTTGATTTTTATAACGGCCATACGCTTGTGCAATCGGAAGTTGTTTCACGGGCTGCAGGTTATTCATTTACCGGCCTTCCGAAAGGCGAGGATTACCGCGTGATCTTAAAAGACGATGCGGGATGCGCGGCTGAAGAGTCTTACTATCTCGAAGTAGGCTCCGCAGACGCGCCGGTGGCTATAGCCGAAGTGCTGCTGCAGGTTCCTGCCGCCTATGGGGAAGCCAGCGGTACGGTAAGCCTTTCGGCTACGGGCGGCGTCGGTGCATACACCTACACGCTACAGACTACTACTGCTCCCGTGCAGACATTGGCCTCCAATAGTTCCGGCACGTTTACCGGCCTTGGCGAAGGCAGCTATACGGTAGGGGTGGCAGACGGCAACCAATGCGCCACAGATACTTCTTTCTACCTTTCCGAACCTGTGTGGATACAACTGCACCGGCAAGACAATATACTTTGCTACGGCGCTTCTACCGGTGCATTGGAAATCAAAGAAGCCGAAGGCGGCCTTGGCGGGTATACCTACCAATGGCATGATGCGCAAGGCCCGATAGCCGGCGCCACATCATTGACATTGACTAACCAGCCGGCCGGCGCCTACCGCGTGGTGGTAACCGACCGCACAGGCTTGTCGGGCACTGCTACCTACGAGCTTACCGAAAGCACGCCTATCACTTACGGTGCGCAGGTGCAGCCTGTGAACTGCTATGGCGGCGCCGACGGGGTGATTAACGTAAGGCCGCAGGGCGGTGCAGGCACGGCATATAGCATGCAGTTATACACCGATGCGGGCAGACTGCTTCACGACGTGCGGCTGTCGCCGGGAGACACCCGCTCGTTTGAAGCCCTCAAGCCGGCGCATTACAGGCTAACAATGAGCAACGACATAGGCTGTGTAGCCTCCGATACCCTGACTGTTGTGGGCTCTGCTGCTGCGCCGGCAAAACTTTCCCTGTTGCGCAGCGCTGACCCTTGGGCTTATAATCTCAACAACGGGTCGATTAGCATCACTGCCGAAGGAGGCGCTGCGCCTTATGCGCTCTCCCTGTCCGGCCATCCTTTGACCACCGGCCTGCAGGAAGGAGATCCCTATGTAGTAGAACATTTATATGAAGGCATCTACCATTTGGTTATTACCGATAAAAACTATCATCAGGCCGCAGGCCTGCACAACCGTGCGGGTTGCGTAAATACATTGACCGTGCAGTTGGTGGCTCCACCTGCATTGGAAGTGCGCATTGAGCAGCTGGCCGGCGTATCCTGCAAGGGAATGCACACCGGCAGTTTGCAGGCCGTGGGTTCGGGAGGGATACCGGCTGTTGGCGAATCCTATGCTTATGAGTGGTATCAAGATACCGGCGCCGGCATGCAACGGATAGCCTCCGGTAGTGTGGCCGGACAATTGGCTGCCGGCACCTATACGGTAAAAATTATTGATGCTAACGGTATTGAAGCCTGGTCTACCCCCTTTGAGCTTACGGAACCGGAAGAATTGCTACTGACAACAAAGGTGCAGTCCACCGCTTGCGGACAGGATAACGGCGCGGCTACGGCCGTGGTAACGGGCGGCACCATGCCTTATAGCTATGAATGGAGTTCGGGTCACCAAACCATGCAGGCCGATTCGCTGAGTGCAGGGCGTTACATGGTGTATGTTAGCGACAGCCATCACTGCGGAAGTAAAGCCTTTGCCGTTGTTCCCAGCTCGGAGGGTATGTATTTGGAAGAACAGGTTGTACATCCTGCCTGTTATAATGCTAAGGACGGCAGTATTCACCTGCAGATGCAGGGTGGAGAACCGCCGTACCGTTACCTTTGGGATAACGGACAAAACACCGCAGCGCTTACCGGCTTATCGCAGGGTACCTACCGGGTGCAGGTTTCCGATACGGCCGGCTGCAAAATGAATATGATTTACGAATTGCAGCACCCTGAAAAATTGACGGTAGAAGCAGGCGCCGACCTGGTGATGTGTAAGGGACAGGAAGCCGTTATTAGCGCTGTTGCATCGAAGCCTGTTCGAGAATATAACTGGTACCATAACGGCGTTCCTTATGATAACCGGTCATCAATCACAGCAACCGGGGAAGGGCAGTATCGCATCAACGTATTTGACAATGACGGCTGCCCGGCAGACACCTCAGTTACGGTCAAATTTTTAGACGTAGATCTTGCCGCCGACTTTTTGGTCAGTGCTTATGCCACTGTAGGCGAAACGCTGTATGCCGTTGACATTTCCTGGCCGCAGCCCGACAGTATACGCTGGATCTTGCCCGAGAATAATGTCACCCTGCTTTCATCCAATGACCATTCGGTGCAGGTATATTTTTCGTCTACCGGCACCTTTGAAGTGGGGATGTTGAGCTACAAGCAGGGATGTTATGCGGCGGTATACAAAACCGTGGAGGTTGTTGACGAGAAAGAAGCTACAGTAGCCGACGCTGCTCCGGGCATGGGATTGAAGTCGGTGGGCGTTTATCCTAACCCGTCCAACGGCTATTTCAACGTGAAGATAGAATTGGAGAAAGATGATCCGGTGACCCTCAAACTGTTTACTATGGACGGCTTGTTGTTAAAAACCGAGCAGTTGCAGGGCAGCATATCCTATCATCACTTGTTTACCGTACCCGGAGGGATTACGCCCGGCATCTATTTCCTGCAAATAATAACGCCGGACAGTGTTCAACTTATTAAAGTACTTATTTATTAGTGTGGAATGATGAACACCGGACGATGGTTATATTTGTTGCCGGCTATGCTGCTGACCGGTTGTTTTAGCGAGCAAAGGGTGGAGGTGTCGGCAGATTTTAGTCATGCCACATCATCGGGCTACTATACGGTGCCGGCCACTGTTGTATTTGACAATACATCTACCGGCGCAGATTTTTATGCCTGGTCTTTTGCCGGCGGGAAACCCTCCTCCTCGTCGCTGAAACAGCCGGATCCGGTGCTCTACACTGCTCCGGGCACTTATGTGGTAGTGTTGGAAGCATGGAACGACAATGCAAGGCAACGAACGGAAAAAATTATACAGGTAGACTCAACGGTAACGGTGGCTTTTGATACCGACATTTTTGTCAATAACTTTGCACCGGTGGACGTGCAGTTTACCAATCGTTCGCAAGGCGGAAGGACCTACTATTGGACATTTGAGGAGGGAGACCCGCCGGCCTCAACACATACCGATCCGGAAGTGGTCAGGTTTTCCACGGCCGGAACACATAAGGCCAAACTAACGGTGGACAACGGGCATGAATTGTTTTCGGACTCCACGATGATTGAAGTAAAACCGCCTTTGCAAGTGGATTTTGATATTGTTCCCCGTTGGGAAGATGATGCTTACGAAGTGCCGTTTGGCATGCAATTAGTTAACCGGAGCGTTAGCGCGCTGTATTATACCTGGTCAATTCAAGGCACCTCCATACTGTCGGATACGGCAAGGAATACGGAAGCGTATTTTGAAACTGCCGGCACATATACTATATGCCTGACTGCGGGAAACCACAAGGACAACCGCTCAGTGGAGAAAGAAATAGTGCTGGCGCCCAATACCAATTTGTATATTTTCCGGGATATACGCCTGGGTGTAACGACTGCCCAACATAGTGTCGGTTGTTTTTATTCCTGCGGACAGCGGCGGGTGTATACCTCACCGGAAATTACCGGTGATACGGGGCCCGACATAGATCTTGTTTTTCTGGGATTGGCGTCGGGCTTCACCTATTGCCGTTTTATTTCGCCCGACGCAGCCGGTAATTTCACCTTTGATCCCATACCGGGAGCCGGTAAAACCCATATAGTTAATGCGGCGTTGCCGGAGTCGCCGGTGTATTGCACGCCCGCTATGTTTGATACCATGGTTGATGATGCTTTGCTGCGTACGTTGCCGATAGCCGGTAATGACAGTGGCGAAGCTATTTTTACGAAAGCGCAGGCGCCGCATGTAGTACTTTTTGAAACGCAGGATGGGCGCCGTGGAGCGGTGAAAATTAAGGTCTATACGGATGCCGGACAGCAATCGTATATTATAGCCGACATCAAAGTGCAAAAGAAAAAAGAACGATGAATTGCCGGCCTGCACATATTCTTGGAAGCCTGTTGTTGTTGACAGCACTATACATACCGTTGCAAGCGCAGCAGGTAGATGTTGCCAACATGCGCAACGTATTTAAAGAAAACAAGTGGCTTACGGTAAACGGCGGCGTGTCGGCCAACACGGTTTTTTATACGGGCACCGACGGGCAGAACCGTCAGCCTTTTACCTATGCGTTGGCCGGCAATTTGAATGCTAATATTTACGGACTGATAGACCTGCCCTTTTCGTTTACGCTAACGAACCTGAACACTGATTATGCTTATCCGGCATTGCCCAACCGCTTTGCTTTGCATCCCACCTACAAGTGGATTACCGGACATTTTGGCGATGTGGCCATGGTGTTTTCTCCGTATACCCTCAACGGACATCAATTTACCGGAGCGGGTGTTGACCTCGCATTGGAGAAACTTTCGGTAAGCGTAATGGGCGGCCGTTTGTTGAAAGCCGTGCCGGCCGATTCGGCAATGATGACACCACCCATATACGAACGTTGGGGCTATGGAGCTAAGATGCGGTATACCCATCAAACTTTTTATGCGGGGGTAAGTTTTCTGGGCGCTTTTGATAATGTAAATTCCATTCCGCAGCCTGTTGACAGCTTAGGCGTGGCCTTGCCCAAGGATAATAAGGCGGCAAGCATTGAGTTCGGGTTAAATATGATAGAAAATGTTGCACTGACCGGCGAATACGGCATCAGCCTCCTGAACCATAATGCCGGACAGCCGGAGAATGCCTACGATGTATACCATGCCATACGGTTGAACGTTACGGCGCAAATATCGCAAAACACCATAGGAATAGGCTATGAGCGCATTGATCCGGGTTATGCCACGTTGGGCGCCTATTATTTTAATAATGATTATGAAAATTTCACGTTAAACTATGCGCGTACGTTTTTTGATAACAAATTGAATGTGGCGGCCAATGCCGGTGTCCAGCGCGATGACCTGGCGGCAAAAAAAGAACAGTCGGAAACCCGTTTTGTGGCATCGGCCAATGTGAATTATGTTCCCGGCGAACAGTTGAATATGACCTTGTCCTATTCCGGTTTCCAAACATATAAAAATATTAAATCGCAGTTTGATTATGTGAATGAACTGACGCCTTATGATAATTTAGACACCTTGGATTTTAAACAAATATCCCAGAACCTGTCGTTGAATGCGATGTATACCTTTGGCAGCAATGAGGCCAAAAAGCAAACGCTCACTGCAACAATTAGCTATCAGGAGTCGGCCGACAAACAGGGGGAGTTGGTAAAAACCGGGTCCCTGTTACGCTTTCTGAATTTTAGCGGGATGTATAACCTGATGCTGGCGCCTTCGGGCTTGAGTTTTTCTGCCGTGCTGAATACGTCCTATAGTTATGCTGCCGGAATCAGCTCACTGGTTATTGGTCCCACATTGAGCGCTTCGGCAAAATTTCCGGGAAATAAGTTGAGTTCAGGCCTTGCGCTATCTTATAATATGAGCCGCACGGGTAATGTTACAAGCGCCGGAGTATTCAACCTGCGCGGCAATGCCGGATATGTTTTTCTAAAACGGCATAATTTTACGGCCAACCTGATTTTTCAACACCGTGGAGCCGGCGGCACACAACCGTCCCGGCAAAGTTTCACCGCTACCATAGCCTATGCGTTTAATTTTTAACGGGGTACAAAAAAATGTATAAATCAAACCAACTAACGTGTAAAATGAGAAAAATCATCTTGACCGCCCTTGCGGCGATGCTGTGGACGGGCGCGATGGCACATGATGCCGGCCCCGAGCAAATCGCGTCCGAACTGTTCCGCGAATTTTCCGTCCAAAGTGCTCTGCACGCCGATCTGTGGGGGCGCGACCTCTACGGTCCCATGCTGCTGATCGACCCCCAAACCGGGCAGATGTGGGCCAACCATCCCTATGAGGGTAGCACGCCGACCACCCGGAGCAATGTGTATACGGGACCGCTGCCACCCGAAATACCAATCGCAAACACCGCCGTGAAGTGGAACGGCATCGAATGGGCGGTCATCATTATGTCGGCGCTGACATCGCTTGAAGACGCGGCCGACCGTGTTAGTCTGATGGCCCACGAATCGTTCCACGTGGTACAACCGGCACTCGGATTTACCTCGTCGGGCGGCGAGAACCTCCATCTGGACATGATGGAGGGGCGGATCGCACTGCGACTGGAACTCGAAGCATTGCGGAAAGCGCTCACCACCGACGGAAAGGAGCGCGAGGTCCATTTGATCGACGCCTTTCTTTTCCGGGCTCACCGGCGGGCACTATTTTCCGGGGCCGACCAGACTGAAAATGCGCTGGAAATGCTCGAAGGCATCGCCGAATACACCGGCGAGGCGTCGAGCGGACGACCGCAGCAAGATAAGACAACCCATTTCGAAAAGAACATTGATGCTCTTTTGTCCGCCCCATCGTTCGTGCGTTCGTTTGCTTACGCCACCACGGCCGCCTATGGTTGGATGTTGGATTGCACGCGGCCGGGATGGAACCGGCAAATCTCGGCGCGAACCGATCTGACCGCCTTTTTGATCGAGGCGTTCTCGCTCACCGTCCCATCTCCCACCGAACAGGTGCTCTCTCTGCGCGCCGCCGAGTACAGAGGAGAGGAAATAGCGGCTCAAGAGCGCACGCGCGAACAGGAACGGCAGGAGCGAATGGAACGATATGTCGACATGTTCGTCACCCGTCCCCATCTCGACATCGCGCTGGAGGCGATGCAAATCACCTTCAATCCCAACAACATCGTCTCGCTTGAGAAGCACGGGACGGTTTACCAAACCATGACGCTGAGAGATAACTGGGGTGTGCTGGAGGTGACCGAAGGCGCGCTAATGGCGCCAAACTGGAATATCGTCACCGTTGCGATGCCTTTTACGCGGGAGGGGAGCGTGTTGACGGGCAATGGCTGGCGGCTCGAACTGTCGGAAAATCACATTGTCACCGTCGATCCCGCCACCGGTAACGCTTCGGTGGAGCGACGGGATAAATCAACGAATTGAAAGCGGTGTATCTTGGAATAAGAGTGCTGTTTGCCTATGCCGTAAGCAAAAAAAAGATAGATTATTTGGTGAATTAATAAATAATCTGTATTTTTGTAATGACTATTAAGATAATGGTCATTACAAAAATACAACAGGCATGAAATTCTACGACAGAATAAACGAGATGAAAATTCTCGAACACAATCGAAAACAGTCTGAAAAGAGTGCTGTTTTTACCGTTATAGTGGGACGCCGCCGTACCGGAAAGACTTCATTGCTATTGGAGTCAGTCAAAGGACAAAAACACCTGTATCTGTTTGTCTCCCGCAAAAGCGAACCGCTACTGTGCGAGCAATTTCAAAAAGAAATGATGGAGACATTGGGATTGCAGATATTCGGAAACATAACCCGATTTCGCGACCTGTTCGAGCAATTGCTTATCTACGCTACAAAAGAGAACTATACGCTCATTATCGATGAATTTCAAGAGTTCAACAACGTGAATCCCGCTATTTTCAGCGAGGTACAGGACCTTTGGGACAGATATAAGCATCGCGCGAAAATCAATTTCATCGCTTGCGGTTCCATCTACTCAATGATGATGAAAATTTTCGAGAACCAAAAAGAACCTTTGTTTGGTCGCACGACCTCGAAAATTATTTTGAAACCATTTGCCGTCAGCATAATAAAGGAAATTTTCAGCGACTTCAATCCGAAATATACTCCCGAAGACCTGCTTTGTTTATATATGCTTACAGGCGGTGTGCCCAAGTATATAGAATTATTGATGGAAGCCGGAGCAACAACCAAGAAGAAAATGCTCGACGCAGTAGTCAGACTCGACTCTACTTTCATCAGCGAAGGGCGTGAGTTGTTGATTTCCGAGTTCGGTAAAGAATACGGAACTTATTTCTCGATACTGCAACTTATCGCCTCAGGAAAAACCACACAAAGCGAGATAGATTCCATCATTAACAAGAACACCGGAGCTTATCTGGCGAACCTCGAAAAAGAGTATTCGCTTATAGTAAGGAACAAGCCGATGTTTTCCAAGCCCGAGAGCCGCAAGGCTCGCTGGGGAGTCGCAGACAATTATCTACGTTTCTGGTTCCGGTTCATTTATCCTAACCAATTTATGATTGAAATGGGGAAATTCGACCTGTTGCAAGAGTATATAGACCGCGATTATGAACAATACAGCGGACTGGTACTGGAAAAATATTTCCGGGAAAAGATAGCCGAAAGCGAGCGAGTTACTGCCATAGGAAGCTATTGGGACAGCAAAGGAGAAAATGAGATAGACCTTATCGCCCTCAATAACCTTGACAAAACCGCTTTGGTGGGCGAAGTCAAACGCAATCCGAAAAAGATAGACCTTACCACGCTTGCTGTCAAAGCGAACTCTATCAAAAAAGAACTGGCAAAATATCGGGTAGAACTCAAAGGGTACTCTTTGGCAGATATGTAAATTTGAAAAA
>QMCD01001774.1_pt1 | contig 12653 bp, 8 predicted proteins | sample 1821841 | NCBI WGS metagenome assembly QMCD01 (sample SAMN01991225, study PRJNA193472) | Termite gut metagenome, whole genome shotgun sequencing project. | isolation source: worker | host: Macrotermes natalensis | reverse complement strand
AGTCGTCGTCCGCGGCGTGAGATCCGATTCCGCCGGTGCAGTCACAATCGACCGTTCCGCCGCCGCCGCACTCAGGACATTCGTTCTTATACATTTAAATCACCTCCTCGCGCCTTTCGATATTTTCGAGAAGCAGCTTTTTATAGCGTCCGCCGCTTTAAAAAGCTTCTCCGGCTTCCTGCCGACGGAGATTCGATAGAAATCGTCGGCGACAATCCAGCCCATGGCTTCCGTTATGGCTAAGGCTGTTGCCGCGCCGACAACAGATCCCAAGCCGGGTACAAGCTTGGCGAGGTTGGAGGCGATGAACCGCCCGCCCATAACGGCCAGTCCGATTCCGGCGATCTCTTCCGCAAGAGCCCGGCTCACGGTTATATCGAATACCTTTCCAAGTCCGATGATCATCCCGATTTGAGCGGTGCCAATGGGGAGCGCGTCGGCTATAGGCAGCGGAATCGCTCCCGCCGCGCCCGCGGCGGCTGCCGCCGTGTGGATGACGAAATGACACTCTTTGTTGATATGGCTCGGCATATCGGCTACTTGACTACTCATTACTTATTACCTTCTTTCTTTATTAGTATTATTTTGATAACTTGTGCGCGTTAGCGCTTCATTCGCCCGGGCGCAGATCCGCGCCCAATACTTGGTTGCTTCGTTTACTACGGCGGTACTGGAAACCAGGAATAGCTTTCTCGTTACCGTCAGCAGTATGTGATCCGAGTAAACTTCATAATGCCCCTCGAAACCGTGTCCGGAGACAGTGCCGTGTGTCCCGCCCATCGTAAAGGCCATGCCGTTCTTTTGGGCGTCGGCGCTTGCTAGAGCAAGCGCCTCCTGCAATTTCGCCGGTTTATTCAGCCGAATCTTCATCATATTGCCTCCTTAAGCCGCGGCCTCGTATTCGAGAAAATCGTCGATGATTTTCACCAAATACTGGGACGCTTGATACAGCTCGCACTCGTCGCTGCTTCGCGCAGTACTGATGCGCCTTAGTTCTCCGACAGTAACACCCTCTTTGAGCTTTGCCCAAAGCGCTTCGTCCGGGCGGTGTGTAACGAGGTAATACTCCGCGCCGTTCATCTCGAGGTAGAGTTCGAGGCCGTTTCCGGTCTTCTCCGCGCTAAGCGTGGACTGCGTTTGCGTTTTTTTCATTTTTAATACCTCTTTCTTAATTATTAGTTTTGGGAATCTGGTTTTTTACATCTATGGGAAGCTGGTCGTACTTCGGGCGGCTCCGGCCGCCCCCCGAACCCACCGGCTTTTGGGCCGGCGACAGGGTTCGGTTTAGTGTCGGGATACTTTCTTGCCGCCTCCCGATTTGCCCGGGCGGGTTGTTTCTGCATTCACTTTCTCGCTTTTAGCTCTATGCGCCGCGCCGCTAAACTTTATACATGTTCCGGCGTATTCCGGAGAGCGGAAACGGCAGTAGTAACAACAGTAGATTTTGGAACCGATCTTACATCCTTCGATGCACGCGCCGCATGTTTTCTCGATATTCTCACCTCGCTTTCGTCTTTGTTTGTTCTCTTGCCTATATACTAGCTCTCGTTTTTCCGCTTTGTCGGAGGCGATTTACGGTTGCCTCCGTGCCGCCGACTTTTCTCTCTCACCCTGATTGTCTCACTCGTTTTCGCGGCTTGTCGGAGGCGATTTACGGTTGCCTCCGTGTCGATGGCTTTTCTCTTTCACCCTCATTGTCTCACGCGCTTTTCCGCTTTGTCGGAGGCGATTTACGGTTGCCTCCGTGTCGATGGCTTTCTTCTCTCACCCTCATTGTCTCACTCGTTTTCCTGCTTTGTCGGAGGCGATTTACGGCAAAGAAAAACCCCGGCTGTTGCCGGGGGAAGCGCCGAAGTTCTCAATTGATTTCTATTGGCGTTATCTGGGGCCAAGATCATACAAGTTAACACCAGATATAAACTCGTCAAAGTCGTTGCTGCGCCACGCGGATTCAATGATTGGTATATAAAGCTCCTTAATCTCTGCCGGGATATCGGGGGATTTCGCCGCTATTGTATACGCTCTTGAAAGCAAAGGCTCCGCTAATTTCGGATAACCCGAGAATTTTGCCGCAACCCCTATTTGATTGAAGCAAAACAGCATCTCTAACGCTGGCTCCTCAAAAAACGTGTCTTTTGCAAACAACGCAAACGCCAGTAATCGGAATGCCAGTCGGAGCACTTCGGGCTCCCGATCCGACTTCTGCGCTTCATTCATTTTATCGTGTTGGGTGTCATATAGGACATCAAGGAAACGCTTCAAGCTATCCCCATCGATCTCCGCCCATCGTTCGATGCACTTGCAAGAAGTTTTATGATCTATAATGAAGCACTTAAAGAACCAATCGGAAAAAATAGATCCAACCAGTGCTTTTGATGTACTATCGCTTAAGCCGTCGAGCGCCGTAAGCGCGTTTTCGAAATAGCCGTACGCTTTGAGAATGTTGTCCGGCAGCCGCTCCAGCTTTGCGGGAATCAGACCCACAGAGTCTTCCAGCCCCATATCCATATAGCGCGAACCAAGCGCATGATAGGCCATCGCGGTAAGAACGTTCTTCTCGCCAAAAAGCTTGCGGTTCGTTTTAAGCGCTTCATGCAGCTTTTCGACCGGCTCGCCTACAGAGGAAGTAAGAGCGGAAGATACGGAGGAAAACGCAGCCGAGCTCCACTTGGCGTAGTTTGGCTCGGCGTCCGCGGCGATACCGAGCAAATCTAATATCCGATTCTTAAATGTTTCCGCTAAGTCTTTTTTGTCTGCACATATACACAGCCAGTATAAGAATTGATATGCTTCCGTCAGCGCTGCGAGATACTGAGTTTTGTGCCGCCTTGTTTTGCAAATCTCAACAGACTTTTTCAGGTAACGCTCCGCTTCTTTTAATTCTTCCTGAAGAACCTTGAAGTAACCAATTCTATTGTAAACCATTGCGACGGACCAGTGGCGCTCCCCATAGCATTTAATTAAAATCTCAAGCGCTTTGTCGTGTTGCGACAGTACATAATCATAATCGTCTCCGGAAGCGTCCGGCTTATATAGGAGCAAGATCGTTTCGGCAAATTCAACGCTGTCGTCGCCGTACAGCTTTTCTGTAATAGCGAGCGCTTGTTTCGCGAAGGAAAACGCATCGTCGAGTCTAAGCAACAGAGCATTGACTATAGCACAAAAAACGCATAGCTTTCTGGCTAATTCCGTTTCATCATCGATTCTGGTTGCGGCAAGCTTCATAAGCTCAAGCGCGGCAAGGTTTTTATCGTATTCAAACTCGGCTTCGAGCAGTTTTCCAACGTCGGCGATTATTCCCTCAATCAGCTTCGCACACTTCACGCTGTCCGGCTTTAGCTCCCTATACGCTAAGTCGGAAACGACAGGGTGCAGCGATACATGCGGCGTTCCGTCGCGGTCGTCCTCTTGCACCCATCTGCGGTCTATGAGCCAATTCAGATCGGTATAATCCTTATCGTCATACTCGTCGCTTTTATACCGTTCGTACAGCGCCCAATCGTAAAACGTCTCCTTCGCCATACCGCCATACGGCACAATCGCCATATTCGTCATGATAAAAGCGTAGTTTTCGTTCGCTATTATGTCCTCCATATTGAACAGGCTGCGGATATGCCCGTAGACGACGTCTTCGCGATCCTTGGCGCTTATTTCTTCCTTTTCGACGGCAATTTTTGTGCGCAGCTTCGGGTCGAGCCCTTTTTGCAGGCGTGCGAGCATTTCATCGGGCGCAATACCGCTCTTGCGCATGGCCGTCGCTATGAGCATGACGGTCATCGTGTGCCCAAGTACCAGGCGGATAATGTCCATCACGACGGATTCCAGTCCGCCCGGCAGCGGGGCTTCATAGTATTCGCGGAATAACGCCAAAAGATCGCCTTCGCTTTTCATTTCGGTGATTTCTATGAAGCTGCCGCCGTGCTTTTCCCGCGACGTGAATATAATCTTATAATCCCCCGAAATGAATTCGTCGAAATGGTCGTCGGCGGCGGCGTTGTAGTTATCGACTACAATTAAAGTATTGCCGCCGTTTTCACGCTTTAAAATAGCCATCTTATCGCGGAAAATATACTTAATGGCTTCGCTTCCGTATTTTCTTTCGTATTCGGCGGCCTTTAAGCTGTCGAAGCCCCTGAATTCCAACGAATGCGCTATAGTCGTACGTAAGTCGCCGCTATACGAGGCGAACTGAATGACGTCGTATTTGTCTTGAGAATCCCAAGCGTAGCTTTTAGCCAGCTCGGTTTTCCCGATACCGCCCATTCCTTCTAATATGACGTAGCCGCTCGTTTGCAGGCGCTCGTCGATCTTCTCAATTTCATCTTCGCGGCATATAAAGTGGCTGCTGGGCCGCTTGGGGCTGTTGATAAGCGTAATTTTCTGCGCCAGCTCCTTTAGCGCTTCGATCTTTTCACGCATCTCGGCGACGCTTTTCAATCGCAGCGCCGGGCTGTTTGCGAGATTCTTTCTGAAAAATTCGTTTATCTCGTCAACAAGCAGCTTTGACGCGCCTTTAAAGCGGCCCTCGCCGCTTGTGAAAAGCCAGCGCGATAGAACGGTGCGGTTCATCTCTTTGAGCTGACTGTTTATCAAAAGCGAAAAGAAAACGGCGGCAAGAGAAAATATATCCGCCGCGGGGCCGAGCTTTGCTTGCGCGTTGGCTTTTCGAAGCTCCGGAGCGGAGTAGCCTTCTTTGAACGACGGAAAAAACGCTTCGTGAGCGCCTGTAAGCGAATAAGCGCTGTTATAGTCGATCATGCGCATGACGTTGGAGCAGAAAATATTGTCGGGCGATATGTCCAGGTGCAGATAGCCGTTTTCGTGTATCGGCTCTATAGCTTTTAAAATTTCGAGCATACAATCGCAGATTTGAACGAAATCTTTATCTTTATAGTAGCCGAGGAGTATCCTTTCGTACAGCGTTTCGCCGCTTTCCGTTTGTATAATGGTATATAGCGTGTTGTTGGCGGGTATCGGCTTGGAATAGCCTAAAAACCATGGATTGTTGTTTTTGTTTTTGTCGTCGTGGCGCAGTTTGTCGACGATGTCCGATTCGCGCATGACGCGCGCTTTCATGCGCGCTTCAGTCTCTCGCGTTTCAGGATTGAAAACAACCGAGCCGTCCGCTTCGCGCCGCTTAACAAAACTGTGCGGAAAGAATTCTTTAATAACGCAGTAGTCGGCTCCGTCGATAGGGCGGGCTTTATAGACGTAGGAAGAGCCGCCTTCGCCCGCCTTGCTTATAAGCTCGTACGTGCTTGAGTCCAAGCGTATCGTCTGTATTTTTACGTCCAGCAGGGAGCTCATTATGCTTCGCTTTCGCCAATGCTTTCTTCTGAAAATAGCCGCTCCATAACCTTGCGGAGTCTCGCTACGGCCTCGTCGCTTGCGTCTTCGTCCTCGCTTATTGTATCGTTGCTTTCCTCTTCGCTCGCGCCTGCGGCGAAAGCGTAATACAGCGAGTTCATGATTACCCAATCGAGCGGGTGGCGCGGATCCAGCAGCGGCATTCCGCAAGGCTCAAGCAATTCGTCGTTAATCGTTTCGATACAGTTTTCGAACTCGGCCTCCGCTATAGCGCGCTTTTCCGCATCCGGCAGCGTCTTGTCGCAGGCCGGTGTGCCCCCGAAGGCGTATAGCCACAATAGGAGCAGGTGTTTGCGCTTGACCTCCGTTATCCTCTTGCGCTGTTTGTTCTCGTCATCTAGTTTTTTATTCTTTTTCGGGTCGCCCGAGGCGTTTATTTCGGCCGCGGTGGTACGCGAAAGCGAGTCCTCGGCAATTTTCCCAAGCACGTCCTTCAAGATGGCTTTATGATCTTTTAGAGTCGGTATGCCTAAAGCAATATCATTAAATATCTCATCGAATGTCTGAATATCCTTGTAAAAGCCAATGGGATCCTCGTTATGCTCTTCGCCCATTTTCTTCCGCTCTCTTTTTTCGTCGTTGAATGGCTCTTGCTTTGCTTTTGCTTTAATTTCGTTAAATAAAGCCATGAACATTTCGTATGCGCGCCTGCGGAACGAGCCGAATTGAGCTTTATAGTTGTTGATTAGGCAGCGAAGCTCATCGATCGTTTCAATGCTTTTGATTTTGTTGTCGAAAAATGCGGTCACGTTACGGCCGATCCTTTCATCGTAGGCGGGATTCGGATTTGGATTCGGTTTTTCTTCGGGATTTTCAAATTCTTCGATAAGCGCTTTGGCTTGGTCGTACTCAAGCTTTGCGTCCAAGCAATACCTGTATATCAAGTCTTTATAATCGCGCGCGTAAAAGCCGTCAAGCCAACAGCTTTGCATGAGAAACCACGACGCTTCATTAGCGTTCATATGCAGGGCAAAGGCGATTTTGACGGCGGATTCTTTTGTAATCGATTTTTTATTGCCGCTTAGCCAATTTGAGACATTCATACTGCCGCACGTCTTGCGCAGCTCTTTTACGATTTCTTCGCGGGATTTGTTTGCGGTCTTGGCTCTTTGCGCGATTTCCCTCTCCAGCTCGTCTTTTAGCGTTCGCATCGGGAAATCGTCGCTTAAAAGCCGTACGGTGTCCTCGATATCCAAAGCCGCGTGCTGTTTTATTAATTCATCCATATAGTTGGTTTTTGCGTGTAGGTCTAAATTAATATTGTGATCCATAGAATTACTCCCGTCTTCTTATGTAAAGGGCGTATATGCTTACGGTTATTATATCATATTTTCGTCGAAATGCACCATAAAATGTATATTAGATAATCAAGCACGCAACCGCCGCTATTAAACAGGCGACAAAGTAGACCGCGCCGTATATTGCTAAATGCTTGGGCTGCCAGGAGCGCGTACCCGCGATTTTGGTAGCCATAACTGCCCACATGTTTTGATATGCCATAAAAAATGAATTGCCGGCCATGACGAACAGAGGGATCCATATAAGCGGATCGATGCCGTACGCGGCGTTAATAGCGGGTAATACGGGGATCAATACGGCCATGGTCGGAATGAACGCGATATCGATGAAGTGCCATAGATGCAGGATAAGAAACATGACGAGGATAAATAGCGCCTCGCTGCCGGCAATAGGCCTAAGCGCGGGGACGATAACCCCGCTGAGCCAATTGGAAACGCCCGCTTCCGTTAGTATCGCGCCCAGGCCCAGCGACATGGAGATATAGACGACCGTATCCCAGCTTATGCCCGTTGATATATCGTCCGGCTTTAATACGCCCAGCGCGAAAAAAGCGACGACGGCGGCAAGGCACACGGCGGCGTCCGGCAAAGAGTGAAGCCTGCCGGTAATAAAGAAAGCGAATACCAGAAGGAGTATGACGGCCGAGCTCTTTTCGTCCCTGGAAAGCCTCGTCTTCTCTTTTGCCCGCAAGGATTCAAAAACAACCGCGGAAAGCTTATCCTCCGGCCGCAATGCGAAGCAGCCCGCGACGACGAGCAGCAAAGAAGTTAAGACCATAGGCGCGAGCATGGCTGAAGACCACGTATGAAATTGAAGCAAATTTGCCATTTCGGGCACAGCGCCAAACATGCCCTGTATGATCGGGCCCCAAAGGGAACCGGTAAGCCAGCCCCCGCCGGGCAGAAGCGCCATGGCGAACGCCGTAAGCATTATAAGCGAGTTGCCCTTTGAATTCTTTTTAAGCTCGCACAGCTCGCAGCACTGTACGGCCACAGGCGTCATAATGGCTATCCGAACGGTGATTGACGGCGTGAAAGCGCTTAAAACGACGCCGATTACTGCCCATGCGGCGATAAGAGAGGGATACGACGGGCGGAACAGACATATCACGCGCAGCGCGATACGCTTGCCAAGCCCGGTCTTGTGCAGTACCGTTCCGAAGAAAAGCGCGGGGATCAGCGTCCAGATGGCGGGCTGCGTAAAGCCGGAAAATACGGTTGCGGGCTTTAATCCGGCGAGGAGCGAAAAACATGCGAGAAAAAGCCCTCCGATAGATAATGGCAGGTTCAGCGGCCGCATAACCCATAAGCCGATCGTAATAAGCATGCCGGAAACCATCATATGCCCCTGACTGCTTAAGCCGGGAGCAAAAGGGCTTGCGAATATAATCCATAACGCGGGCAATACGAATATCGCAAAGCCCGCGTGTTTTAAATTGCTTAGATGCTTAGGGTTTATCATTGTTCAAGCGCTCAACCGGATTATCGAGGTACGCACGGCGGGAAAGGATGATGCTTTTCGTAGACATATCCGGCTTTTAGTACAGCCGCGTCGCCTCCCGCTTTGCCCATTAGCATCAACCCCGCCGGTAACCCCTTCGAAGTTAGCCCGCACGGAACGCTTAGCGCGGGAGCGCCGATTATATTCGCCAGCCGCGTATGGTGGTCGCACATGAACTTTGCCGGCTCTTTTTGGCCCTTCAGCACGATCTCGGTCGTGCCGATTTCATAGGCGGCCATAGGCAGCGAAGGAACGGCTATTACGTCGGCGGACGAACACGCCTCCTCCCATGCCCTGGTCAGCTTATCCCTGTTTTGAAGCGCCGTTATGTATTCGGCCGCCGTAAACGTCAAGCCGTGCTCTATTCTCGATTTGATGCCAGGATTATATCCGCTCGTCCTCTCCTGTATCCGGAATGCGCTTTGATGATACTGCGCCGTTTCAGACAGCAAGATTACGACCGACGTTTCCGGCACGATGTCGAGATAGGGGATTGTCAACGGCTTTATAGTCGCCCCAAGCTCCCGAAGCTCCCCGATCGCGCTTCGAACCAGTTTTTCGACGTCCTCGTCCGTTTTGTCGAAGAAGTAGTTTTCAGGTACTCCAACGACGACGCCTTTAAGATCATCAGAGCCTTTTAAAGCTTCGACGAATTCGCTCGGCCCGCTTTTATATCTTACAGGTGAGGGATCGTATTCGTCAAAGCCGGTTATCAGATCCATCGTAATAGCGATATCCATAACGCTGCGCGCCAGCGGGCCGGTATGGTCGAGCGTGAAGCTTGCCGGAACGACGCCGTAAAGGCTTGTCAGGCCCCTGGAAGGCTTAAATCCGACGACGCCGCACAAGGCGGCCGGTATGCGGATCGAGCCGCCAGTATCGGAGCCCATCGCCATATAGGCCATCCCTGTGGCGACGGCTATGGCCGAGCCGCCGCTGGAGCCGCCGCTGATAAGCTTCGGATTCCAAGGGTTCCGCGTCGGGCCGCGAAAGGACAGCTCGCCGCTGGCGCTGAAGGCAAATTCGCTGGTATTCGTTTTGCCCATCAGGATCGCCCCGGCTCCGCGGAGCCTCTTTGTAATAGTAGCGTCGTAATCCGGCTTGAAATCGGCCAGCAATTCGGAGCCCGCGCTCGTGAGTACTCCCTTGGTATAGAATAAATCCTTCAGCGCGATCGGTATGCCGTACAACAGGCTCTTACGCCCTGTATACCGCCCGGCTTCCAATTTCTTAGCCTCTTGCTGGGCTTCGTCAAACAGCGTCGTGACATAGGCGTTTAGCTCGCCGCCAAGCGCTTGAGTCCGCCTTATGGCTTCTTCGACGAGCTCCAAAGGCGATATCTTTTTTTGGCCGATAAGGGAGGAGGCCTCCCATATCGGCATCATCGCAATATCCTTCATCGCTATCACCAGCCGATTCGCCGTCAGCCCGTTTGGAGTACGCCGCCGCCGCTGTTTTTCGGCCTTCGAATGAATTGCACGACAAGCACGGCCGCCATAGCGACGATTCCGATCATGAGCAGGAAGAGATACCGCTCGGCAAAGAAGACGATCGTCGCGCAGCAGCCGATCGCCAGCAGTACGCGTTCGAGCATGCTCATCTTCGCGAACAGATGGCCGCACCAAACGACCTGGAAGGCCAGATTTACGACGATAACCAGGACGATATCGATCCACGTCCAAGGATTGGCCGCGTCGCTCATCAGGCAAACCGCCGGGGCGTAGACCATCAAAAACGGCATAAGGAACCCCGTCGCGGCGACTTTACAGCTTTCGATCGCCGTCGGGCCGTACTTTGAACCGGCCTGCTTGCTCGCGACCAGCGAAACAAGCGCGACCGGAGGCGTAATGGTGGAAAACGCCGCGGGATATACCGTAAAGAAATGCGCCATGGCGTACGGAATGCCCATTTCGAGCAAAACGGGAACAGCGAACGCCGCGGCGGTAAAGTACGCGGCGGTGGATACGCCCGCCATACCGGCGACGATGCTCGTAATATATAGGATTACGAGCGCTACGAACATAGAGCCGCCGCTCCACGTTTCGATACCCGACGTGAGCTTGATGCCCAGCCCGCTCGACGTAAACGTCGCGACGAGCATGCCTATTACCGAGCATACGCAGCCGACCTTGGCGCCCGATATGCCGCCGTCGATCAGCCCGTCTATATAGTCCTTGAATTTTGGGCGGTAGGCCTTAGGCGTCATGACGCTAGTAACAATAACGGAGATAATCGCCCAAAACGCGACGGTGGGTACCGAAAAACCAAAAGCGAACAGCACGATTATCAGCACAAACGGCACGAAAAACCCTACGCTCTTGTATTTGAGGATATTCTTGTCGACCTCGGGCGCTTTGGTGATCTTTTTGCTCATAACAGGATGCTTGGCCGCGTTCAGCGCGCAGTAGACGCATAGCGTGCCGTAATATATGAGTGCGGGCAATAGCGCCATCTTGCATATTTCGATATAGGGCACTCCGGAAAAACCGGCCATGGCGAAGGCGATGATGCCCATTACAGGCGGAAGAATCTGGCCTCCGTTCGCGCCCGCCGAAAGGATAGCCGCGGATTGTACGCTCGTGTAGCCGTCCTCTTTCATGCCGCTGATACAGTAGGGCCCGGTTATGGCGACGTTGGCCACGCCGCTGCCAACTACGGAGCCTACAAGCGCGGTGTTAACCATTGCGATTAGCGCGGAACCGGAGCGAAAACGCCCGACGATCTTTTTGCCGAATTCGTAGAAGAAGGACTGTATGCCCGTCGCGCCCAAGAGGCCTCCGAATACGGAGAAAAGGAACACGAAATCCGCGGAAATATAAGTCGCCTGGTCGAATAGGCCGGTTTTTAGGCCGATGGATAGATTCGCTATGGTCTTTTTAAAGGAATACGACGTCGTAGTAAACGGCTCCGGCAGATACTGACCGAAAATTGGGTATATGACGACCAGGAAAACAAGAATAGGTATAAGCAAGCCGTATCCAAGGTAGCATGCGTAAAACGCCAGCACCAGCATAATAGCGCCGACGATAACGTCCACATTAGTGCTCGCCCACGACCTGGCGCGCAGCATTTCGATATCCGTCGCGATATAAATCAAAAACGCCGCCGTCAGAGTCAAAGCGGCCATCAGTATGATCGTATGAACCTTGCTTTTCGATTTTTGAATGGTGAGAACAAAGATGATAGCGTACGAAAATGCGATATGGCAGGCCAAGTAGACTTCCGCGTCTATAAAGCTTATCTGCGTGTAGAGTATGTGTATACCGACCATGACGAGCGCCAGCACGCCGAGCAGCGTTTTGACGGCCTTATCGCTCATGATCCCGTTTGTGCCGACAGTGCGTTTCAGCTTTTCTTCCACTGCCAAGAACCTCCTTCACTGGATTTTCCCTCTTCGGAGTCCAATTTGGGAGACAAGGGGCCTTGCGGCGAGGCCCCTTGTCTATAAAACCTCATTAACTTTTGCGGATCTCTTTACGGAGCGGGCGTCGGGCGCGGAACGTCGCGCTGCGGAACGGGTATGTTCCGTTCGGCGTAGAAAGCCGCTGCGGCGGGGTGGATGTATTCCGGCGTGTCGAGCCTTGCCATGGATTCCGGGGATATGAAGCCGCCGTTGGGAATGTAGCTTACAAATTCCGAGGAATAATCGCACATGACTCTCAGGAACTCTTGGATAACGTCTTCCGGCAGGTCTTTATGGCAGCACCAGCCCAGATAGTCGCCCATGATCGTAACGGGCTCGTTGAACTCCGGATCGTACTTGCCGGCCGGTACGGTTATAAGCTCCGGCAGGATGTGATGGTTGTACTTGTCCTTGGCCTGCATAAGGAACTCCGGCGGATCGTAGGATATGTACGAAATCTCGTTGCGCGTAAGCAGTTCTGCGATCGCCGGCTGCGGCGTCCATTCGGTATAGTCGGGGCTCAGCGCGAAGAAGCTTGCGAGGATGGCGTCGACCTTCCTGTCCGTCAGGGAGTTAACCGCCGTGCCGTAGGACTGATATTCGAACCGGATATCGAGCCCCATCAAGCTGAACATCTCTTCCTGTAAATCCACGCGCGGCATGTTCGGCTTAACGCCCAGGCCGACCGATTTCCCGTCGAGATCCTGAAGCGTCTTGATATCGGGATTGTTCGTCACAAATCCGTTTGCGACAAGCCCGAAGGTCGCGAGAGTTCTAAAGTCGTAGTAGGGGCCTTCGTATGGCGGCAGGCCGATAAGCGCGTCTTCGATCGTAAGATATACGATAGCGGAGGTGCGTTTGTCGGGTTCGTTGATTAGCAGCATAGCGGAATCGTTCGGGCCCGGAGATTCCAAGGCGTTGGCGCGCAGCCAGGTGCTGTGCTTGTTCAGCAAATCCGCCATAGCCACGCCTAAAACGTAGGTGCTTGTCCCGTTTGCGTTCGTATAGATTTCGAGATTGAACGGTTCATGTTCTTCAACGGGCGCTGCCGGAGCGGGTTCTGCCGGAGCGGCGGGAGCGGGCT
>QMCD01003976.1_pt1 | contig 12663 bp, 7 predicted proteins | sample 1821841 | NCBI WGS metagenome assembly QMCD01 (sample SAMN01991225, study PRJNA193472) | Termite gut metagenome, whole genome shotgun sequencing project. | isolation source: worker | host: Macrotermes natalensis | reverse complement strand
CCATTTGCTATAAGCGATTCGGCCTGCGCCTCAAGGTTTTCCTGCTGTGGGATAAGCGCGTCCTTTTGCGTTTGCATATCCGTGAGCTTTTCCTCATAATCATGTGCGTATTTATATCCTTTGCCGTAATTAAGCTCCTTCATAAGTCTGGTCGGAGCGTTCCTTATTTGCAGCGGAACCGGCTCGGCAAGCATTTTTTCCGCATCCTGCCGAGCCATGTAATAAGCGACATCCAGCGCATTTGATTTGGGTGCCAATGACAAATAGGTCACCGCGTGGGTCAAATGGACATTACATTCCGGCATCCCAATGAAATGACAGGCCTGATATGCGGCCACCGCGATTTGCAGCGCCGTGCTGTCCGCCATGCCTATGTCTTCACTCGCAAACCGGACGATTCGCCGGGCCACATACAGCGGGTCCTCCCCCGCCTCGAGCATCCGCGCGAGCCAGTAGATCGCGGCCTGCACATCGGAGTTGCGCATGGATTTATGCAGCGCGGAGATGATGTTGTAATGCTCCTCGCCGTTTTTATCGTAAAGCAGCGACTTTTTATTGATGCACTGCTCCAAAATCTCTTTGGTTACGGTAATTTTACCGCCCTGCCGGTCACCGTTGAGCACCACCATTTCAAGGGTATTCAGCGCGACTCGGGCGTCTCCGTTGGCAAAGCCCGCGATCATCCCGAGCATATCGCCGCCGATGATAATATTCTGCCCGCCGAAGCCCTTGGAGCTTTTCAGTGCTTGCTCCAACAGCGCGGTGAGATCCTCCTGTGACAGCGCTTGTAGCACGAACACCTTGCACCGGGAAAGCAGCGCGGAATTGACCTCGAAGGAAGGGTTTTCGGTGGTCGCTCCAATCAGGATGATGCTGCCCTTTTCCACAAACGGTAAAAAAGCATCCTGCTGGGCCTTATTGAAACGATGGATCTCGTCGATAAACAGGATGGTCTTATCCCCCATCATCCGGTTTTGCTCGGCGCGGTTCATGACCTCTTTGATTTCTTTGATCCCGCTGGTGACGGCGCTGAAATCGATGAAATTCGCTTTGGTTTTTCCGGCGATGATGCGGGCAAGCGTCGTTTTGCCCACCCCCGGAGGACCCCAGAAGATCATGGAAGCCACCTGGTCCTGATCGATGAGCTGGCGGAGAACCTTGCCCTCGCCGAGCAGATGGCGCTGCCCTACATATTCCTCCAGCACCTGCGGACGCAGTCGGCTCGCGAGCGGGTTGTTCACGGCGCGGTCGTCAAAGAGGGATTGCTGCTTCATGCTCCTCTTTCCTTCCTTGTGATCTGAGTGTAGTATACCCTATTATATCAAATATTTGTTCGGATGTAAATATGGTTTGTGTCGCAGAGGGCAATTGTGAACTACAAGCACCATTTTGCCAAATCACACGTCTTCTTCCAATTTATTTTTGTTAATTTCTGTTTTATTGTTAAAAATTTTCAACAATAACGTTACAATATTTCCATTTTTCCATTATTATCTTTTATTTTCATTATAAATAAACAGAGAGAGGATGTTGTAAATTGTCAAAATAAAAGGATTCTTCAAAAAAGCTTTGGGCGCTTATGATTGTCTTAGTCTTGCTTTTGAGCGCGTTGCCCGCATCTGCCGCTTGAAATCCCTAATGCCATATTCATTCGGGATTTTGCATAGTATAGAATAAATCAGCCTCAAGACTTATAATACAATTGCCTCATTTGGGAAAATTATTTAATTTAGTTGTTTTTTATTGTAATTTGTTGTATAATGTGTGAAAAGGTTGTGCTAAATAATAGATCTGTCTATTTTTTGGATCTGCTTCCCGCAGGCAGATAGAACGAATATGTTTATTTTATAAAGGAGAGTGACAATCATGCCAGACCGCGAAATCAACAACGTAAAAGGCAGCACGGAGCCCCTCAAGAACGACATCAAGCCCCCTGCCGAAAAGCCGCCCGAATCCGACCCCAACATAAAGGAACAGGAATCCGTAAGCCCACCCGGTTTTGCTCAGCTGCTCACGCCGATGAGTGATTCAAAGGAGTTCGCCAAATATGAGGCGTTCAAAAAAGAAATCGGAGCCAGCCAACCCTTCTACATAGACATTAAACGGGAAGGCATCAAAGTGGCGACCTACTCCAAACCCCCGGATTCCCCAGTTTCCAAATCAAAATTACGCGAGATCGAAGGGCTTAGCATCGACCGGGATAAGCTCCCTAAAAATGAAAAGATTCTCATTGATGTGGGCTTTGTCCTTCCGAGCGGCAAAACTACGATTGAGCAGGGTAAATTTGACTACACCCGGATTATTGGAGGTCCTCCGAAAAATCTGGCCTGCACCGCGGGAATCGATTCGCTCACCTTCACCTGGGAAGCGCCCGATCCCTATGTGCGGTACGACGGCGTAATCCTTGACGACGTGTACGTCAGGCGCTATGAGGTATCTGTCGACAACTGCGCCCCATGGGCAAATGTCGGCATGGCACAGACCTATACCTTCACGAATCTAACAGTGGGACAGAGCTATATGATCGCGGTCCGCGCCCTTGTGACCGAAAAAGAGTACAGCCCCAGTGCAACGCTGATTGTCACGGTCGGAGCGCCGACCGCGCCGCGCGATTTGCGGGAAACCGCACTGACCGAAAACAGTGTGAGCGTAAGCTGGCAAACGCCTTTACATGGCGGCGGAAGCCCGATCAAGGACTATCAGGTGACGAGCGATGACGGCGAGACATGGCTTTCGGCGGGGAATGTTTATTCTTATACCTTTGAAGGAATATCCCGGGCCAATTCTTATTTGATCGCCGTGCGTGCCGTAAATGAAATAGGGATTGCCGGCCCCGCCGCAAAAATCATGGTGGAAGCCGCCAATCCCCCCGGCGTGCCGCGAATCGCCCCCCACATGCCCCCGTCTTACATCACTCCTTTTTATCCTGATACTACGTGGTTTTCAAGCTATGTAAACCGCGAATCCTGGTTTCTTTCTTTTCATGCGCCTACCTCAGATGGCGGCAGCGCCATCACGCATTATGAATGGGTAAGCAACGAAGAAAGATGGTGGCATCCCTTTGATTCCATGATGCCTCTCATAGGAGGATTGCCCGGTGGTGACTTTGAACCGGTATTCCTTTTCCAAGTAAAGCGCCTGCGTCCGGACAAATACTACGAATTTGCCGTTCGGGCCTGCAACGCGAGCGGCCCCGGCTCGGAGCTGGTCTTTATACTCGATAATCAAACGTGCTGTTTCCCGCCGCGAGAGCTTTCGGTAACACCGCTGGACGGCACCCGCGTAAAGCTCACGTGGATCGACTCGCCATATAACAGGCGTTTTGGAGAAATTGCCCAATATAGAATATATCAAACTACCTCTCAAACTACCAAACGCTTCAGTTATTTTGTCCCCGTCGGCGTGAACACATACACCGTTACCGGCCTTGACAGGAACACTGTGTACGACTTCTCAATCTATCCCTGTGACGCCAACAAAAAAGATCTTGGCGTGGCCGGCTACTACAGTCAAGATCTTGGCAGGTACGTCTACTTCGCTCAAGAAAATGGGTGCTGTTCCGGCATTTCAGTAGGGCCTTGGTAATGTAGTCAAACCACTCAAAATAAGACGCTGTTTAGATACATGCAGCATAAAACCCGGACGGCATTTTGCCGTCCGGGTTTCTTTTAGAGCGAATGTAGAATGGTGCTGGTGACCGGAATTGAATCCGTCCGGAAGTCGCTGCGCAGGTTCTATTTTGGGGCGGCGTGGAAATCGCCCCTACAAAAACCAAATGAATCAGTGCTTACCCAGAAAAAATACTTATCAAGTGCGGGATCCCCCAAAGTCTGTAACTTTGGGGATTTTTTTTCGCTATCATCAATTTGCCGCACAAAAAAGACAGGCCATCGCCTGCCTCATTTGCAAGAAGAAGAAAAAAAGAAAAAGAAAAGAGTTTTTAAGATGTCTATAGTATACGGGCCGGATATGGCAGGCAAGTCTGTTTTATATGAAAGCTTCGCAAACAAATTGTCACAAAGCTGTGACAAAATTCGTGTACAAGTTTGTGTATCGCTGTGTGGCAGGATCCTTCCACATTTCATATACTGAAATAGAAGCCACAAAAGAAATCAACAAAACATATATTCGGAGGTTGTAAATGTCTAATTTAATACAAAATTCTAATTGGCAATTAGTGTCACCGGAAGGCGGTCCGCTTCATTTTTCCGGCACAGGGCCCCTTACATACGATAACTTTTGCCTAGACGGAAATCGTACCTGTAGTGTAACGATGATGAACGGCGCCGCAAGCGATAAATATGACAATCCTATTAACGTCCGCGGACGCTGTGCTATTGCGTTCGGATACATACTGCGCGCAATAGAAGCTGACAGCATTATGCTGTGCGCGAACTTTTCAAATGAGAACAATGACTTTATCGAATCGAAGAGAAACCCCATAGAAAACCGCGTTTCTCACGATTTTAAATATCAGGTGGCGCGTTTTAGTGTGCCGGCCGGCGCCGACACCGTGCATCTGTCGCTCTTGTTTGAAGGCAGGATCATTGCCTGTACCTTTTGCGCACCCTATGCTGAATATTCATAATGTCTTTCGAATTCTCAAAAGACAGCTGTACCCTCAAAGCTTAAGATATCGCAAGCATAAGCTGGGTAAAACGGCAGGAGCGCCGATTCGATCGGTGCTCCTGCCGTTTCTGTTTGATCTTATTCGCTTCCCACGAGGGGAACAACGCTCCATTGGATTTTTGTAGAGGCGATTCATGAATCGTCCGCAGGCCGGCCTTTTTATTTATTGCTCTTCCGCCGTGACCCTCTCGCAATAGACCACATAGCGGTAACGGGTGGAACGCTGCGGATGACAGGTAAACAGCGTCACCATATCCTTCCCCTCCCGGATATGGATCTCGCTCACATCCTCCGGCTCAATCACCTTGCTTTCCACCACCTGATAGAGCAGCGTCTTCCACAAATTGGTCACCGTAATCCGCTCGCCGGGTCGCAGCTCTTCAATGTCGCGGAACATCTCCGCCGTCACCATACTGCGATGGGCGGCCAGCACACAGTTGGTATTTTCACCGCCAATGGGTAACGATGTCTGCGATAAATGCGCCGCCCCTTTTTTCATATTTTCCTCTGTCGCACCCAAATAGATCGGCAGTTTTACGCCCACCTGCGGGATGTCGATATAGCCCACCATATTTTCATCAAAGCCCCATTCGGTGAGGTCAAAGCTGGTTTCCTGATAAGAGAAAGCGTCCTTTAATCCCTCCTGCCGGGCCGCGTAGATGTCCCGGTTATATTCCTGCATTTTCGCAAAAAGCTCCGGAAGATAGCCCGCCGCCCCCGCGCCATCATCCGCCTCTTTTTGTCCGCTGATTTTTTTATCGAATTCCGCAATAATCCCGTCGGCTTTTCTGGCATAAAGCCACTGGGCGATATGCGGATAGGCAAACACGCCCACGCCGACGGCCAAACAAAGAATCGCGATAATTCGTATGATTTTTCGTCTCATTTCCGCGCCACCCTTCCCTTCCGCTTTTTATCGCCGTTTGCTTCTTCCTTCTCGTCTCTTCTTTTTCGCAAAATAATCGCAATGAGGATAAGGAGCATCATCACGCTCGCCGTAATCAGGCCCGCGAAAAACAGGAGCCGGTCTTCCTCGGTCCATCTGGCCGCTTTTTCTTGCACCGCTTTTTCTTTCGTCTCTTCCTCATACGGAATGCGCGCGCCCCGCACCATCAGGCGATGACTGTTGACGCCATAAGGCGTACAGGTGATCAGCGTCACATAGTCCTGCTGTTCAAACAGCCCCAGTCCGGCGGTGTCGGAAGGCTCCTTTACTTCAATCTGATCAACCTCATAGGCCAATATCTCATTCAAAACATGCAGATAAAAGACGTCGCCCTCCTCAAGTTCAATCAAATCGGTAAAAAGGCGCGCATGAGTAAGGCCCCGGTGCCCGGTTAAAACCGCGTGTGTTCTCGCGCCGCCCACAGGCAGCGAAGTTCCTTCCAGATGCCCGACGCCTTTTTGCAGCGTTTCTTCGGCTGTGCCATGATAAATCGGCAGTTCCACATCAATGGCGGGGATGCTGATAAATCCCATTGTACCGCCCACATTTAAAATGTTCGCGTAATCTTGATTGCGCACCGTTCCGCTGCCCGGTACAAAAGGGTCGTGCACCGGATCGCCGGCCAACTCGTCGTTGTATTTGCGCGCCCGCTCCATTTCCGCATCGAGCATTTCCTGCGGGGCTTCGCCCACGGCTTCGGCATAATTTTGCACTGCCTTTGATGAGTTCAGCTCCGACAAATAGGACGCGACATAGGGGTATGCGAACACGCCGATCCCAAGCAGCACAATCACAATGATTACGATCGTCTTTAGGTTTTTTTTCATGATCTCGGTCTTTCGTAAATATATAGACGCTCCAAATCCGTGGGACGGCATTCCGCCCCACGGACTTATATCGGTTTCATACCGTATGCGCGTTTTTGCAGTGCGCCGCATGGCGCGGGATATTTATTTCGCGGAATTCTTTTTCTTTTTTGTACCGACGAAAAGAACGACCGCAAGACCCACTAAGACAATCCCGGCGATGGTGAAGATCAACGTGCCGGTGCCGCCCGTAACCGGGAGGGTAAAGCCCTTGTTGTTCTTGATTGTGACAGAAGCGATATAATCTATTATTTCATCGGGCACTGCATCTCCGTCCCCGTCGGGATCTTCATCTACAAAACTAGTGCTATTGATGGTAACCTCAACCGGGCTGTCTAGCAGATTATATCCGTTTGGCGCTTTGACTTCAACCAACCAATATGTAGTGGGGGAGGTGTTCGCATCAACTCCGTCGCCCGCCTTACCGTAAGGCAATCCCCAAATCACCGTTTTGCCGTCCGTGCCTGTCGTCGCTGTGATATCTTGGTCGTTTCGGTCTTTGAGGAATTCACCGGTTGCGGCTTTTGCCGCGGATTCGGCAATTTTAAACACGGCACCGGGGAGCGATATACCCCCGTTTTCGCCGACTCCTTTGGAGTCTATTTTAACAATTTGGATTGTACCGGTATGTACCTCCGGTATCTCATCCTCCGCCACATAGCCAGTCACGGTTTGGCTAAAACGGTTTTTAAAGCTGACCGTCGGATCATTCGGAATTTCGGCCATCGCGGAAGTTTCGGCTGCTTTAATGCGCGTATAAAAAATGATGCGTATAAATTTGATGCCCTCATCTTTGAGATACGCGCGCCCCGCCGGGGTAAAAGTGACGGTCAGCGTTCCACCGCCGGCATCTACAATCGGCTGAGACAGTGTATAAATGGACTCGTTGGCGTAAGTAATAGGGATTTCCTCCGTTCCGGGGGTGGTGAGATCTTCTATCGCGCCGATTTTGTACACCTTGGGAACATCGGCAGACAGCGACGACGCGGTAACATATTCCAGTCTAGAGTCAAGCTCATCAATGATTTTAAATTCAATGTTAGCATCCTGCGCCGCAATCGTTGTATTCATGTTTTCTATGACAGAGATATCGGTGGGAACCGACACATCAATAAACCAAGGGAAAGCCGTGTTGGTGTCATAGCTCATGTGGTCGACAGTGGGCGCTCCCACGCTTTTTTCAATGCGGATACCTTCATTTTTGGGATAAACATGCACGTCGGCGTTCCAGCCCTCTCCACTCGGATTCGCCATCGGAACAGCCACCACAAAGGGGGACGCGGGGGATGCAACTAAGTCACTTTCCTGTTCGACCACCAGATAGACACCCTTTGGAAGGTCTTCCGCTTTGGCATCACCGATAGCAACATCTCCGGCAGCTACGGTGGCCGTGGTCACATTGGGAACCATGGTAGAAGGTGCTACATTAAATACTTTTCCTTTCGAATCGGTAAGCTTAGTTGTAGCTCCTGCATTATAAAAATCAAGCACGTAGACGCCCGGTTCGGGATAGATGCCGTCGGACCCGATTTCCACCTTATAAATGTCAAAGGTAATGCCGCCAAGAGGGGTTGCGTTTGCTGGGATATTGGTTGTCACTGTGCCGTCGCCGGGAGTATTTGCTTCAGTGACGTCGGCCATAAGGTATTTATGGATGGTCAGGTCGCCCGTGGCAGGTGCTACGTCGGTACTCGCGGCCTGTGACACCGTAGGGAACAGTGTGAGCACCGTCATCATTGCAACCAGCAGGGTTAGTAAAAGTTTTGCCCGTATTTTCATTTTCTATCTCTCCTTAAATAATGTTTTTCAATTATCTATTTAAAAGGCTAATTCACAGCCGTTTAAATCTGTGATAGGTGAGTGGCTTGCTCATGCGCCTTATAATTTTCTCCCTCCGCCGGTTTCGTTTCACGAAGGATATTTTAAGAATCATCGCCAAGCCGATGAGCGTGATGCCGCCGACGGTAAAGAGCAGCATCCCTATCCCGCCCGCAATGGGCATCAGGAACTCTTTATAATTGGTCAGCGTGTAGGTTGCGCCGTCAAACGCAAAAGCCATCGGGCTGCCTGTGACCGAGAATGCGATGCTTCCGTCTGCTTCGTCCACCGTGAGAATCCACTCCCCGGTCGGCAGCGCGTAGCCCGCGTGCGTTTTGGTTTCGGTCAGCAGATATTCACCGGAAAGGCCCACAAGTGTGACTTTCCCATCCACCGCGCTGACAAAGGTGACACCGCTGTCCATATCCCAGCCGGTTCCCGCCGCGTCTCTCGGATACATCACAAATTCCACACCCGCAAGCGGTTCTTGCTTCTCATTGACCTTGTAGAAGATGAAATCAATCCCGTTTTCCAAAATCCTGACCGTCACGTTGATTTCCGCTGGCTCCGACTCATCGTCCGGCGCGTAGGAGTATGTGACCGGAACATCTTTGGGAAGCGTCTCGGCGTTGGTCGTGCCGGTGATCTGCGCGAGGGCGGTGCTGCTGATAACCGGTACGGGGGTGGTTCCGTCCGCCTTAATGGCGATAGCATGGGTGTAATTTCCGTCAAGCTCGGTCTGTCCGCTGAGCGCTTGCGCCTGGGATAACCGCATCACCACATTTTCCGCGTAAACTACCCTCCGGGATAGCGGCTGTATCTCTGACCACAACCACGTTGACCGTAACGGTTTCGGCATTTTCCTCCGGCCCCGCCCTATAGGTCACCGGATGCACTCTGTAATATTCTCCCGCCACAAGTGGCGCTTGGATTTCCTCCAGCATTTCGGCGGTGATGTTGTTCCCGAAAAACGGACGCCCCTGTGCTGCATTATATCCGATGATATCCTCCGCGCCGGTAATGGCCGCAGCCTCCGTTTCGGTGATGATGACACTGCGAGCCATAAGCTCGGGCTCACTGGTGAACTGCGCTTTGATATCAACCGAATAGGGGCTTTCGATGTAGCTTGTAGGCACGGTCCAGATATGGAACCGGTCCTCGTCCGGGTCGTTATAAGCAAGAAGCGGCTGCTCGCCAACGGTAATGACGCTTTCCTCCGGCGCGCTGGCGGTGAATTCGTCCGAGCGGTGGATCTGAATCCCTTTAATCCATTCCCCCGCCGTCTCATCCGGAATAAAGGTAAACTGGATTTCCCCTGTCTGGACAACGCCGTTCGGGATAACCAGCCTGCCCTGCGCGCTGGGCGAATCCTTCGCCGCGGTGCCGATTGCGCCGACCGTGCCGGATGGCGCACCCGAGCCGATGATAAACACATTGTCAATGTTGTGAGATATCATCCCTTCGCCTTCGGTTACCTCCCATTCGTACACCTTGCCTTCAATGCAAATCGCGTAGCCGTCGGTCACGCCGCCGCTTGGCAGCACATTGTCGCCGATGTAGGTTTTGCGGCTGACCTGTTCGAGCCCTTCCAGATTGATGGGGGTCATTTCATCGGCACCTGTTCCGTCCGGGTTCACGGTAAACACATACCACCCGGAATTCACACCGAACCAGGTGCTTTGCGGCGCGGCCCAAGTGCCCGCACTCACGTTCCCTTCTTTGAGCCAGGTCACCACGGCATCTGCCGCTACTTCCACGTCGGAAAAGATGACCTGATCTTTAATGCCGCTCGACTGTATGTAGGCTTTGCCGTGGCCGACCACCGTCAACTTCCCGGCCACAAAGGTACTCGCGGTCGTGATACCGGGCCCGACGCCAAGGCCGGAAGCGTCCGTGCCCTCCCCCGCGTACAGCGTCAGCTGGCCGGTTGTTTTGTAGTTGGAATGGGTCGCGAGCTCCGCGGTTTCCCCGCCGTTTTTAACGGTGCCCGCCGTCGCGGTCAAAAGCCGCTTCTTAATCGTCATTGAGGTGAAGCCGTTGATGCCCGAGCCCTCCACGCTGATGACGCGCGGCAGTCCGTTCGCGGGCGCGTCCTCCCACTCACCCAGATCATCGGCGGGATTCTCCGACTGGGGGCCTATGTTCATCACGGCATATTTTGGCGTACTCGCGGCGGCGCTTGCGGCCGCAATCGTGTCGGTCAGCGTATTGGTCGACGAGCCGAAGCCGTTTCCGCAGGAAAGGCCGTTGATAGACCTTGCCGACACCAGATTGATGGTCACGTTTCGCAGAAGCTGCGAGGAATTAAGATTTGGGTAGTTCGTCGCGTACAGGTTGCCAAACTGAGCCCCCGGCGCGTTGACATTGATTGTGATGTGCCCGGAACGCGTGCCAGTGCTGTCGGTGGGCGCGTCGCCGTAGATGTTCAGACCGTCGAGCAGATGCGATGTGTTTTTGTCGGCAAAGATATTCAGCTCAATGGTATTCGCCGACGTTCTTCCAAGCTCCAGAGTCGACCCAGCGCCTACCCGCCGGCCGCCGGATATATTGTCGTTGTCCGCAACGTCGAAGCCATTCGTATTTCCGCGCAAATCCACCGTCATCACGGCGTCGCCGTAAATGCTCCCGTTAGTCTGCGGGCCGGTGGAAAATCCGGTTTTGGCCCCGTCGCGCGGAGTGCCCGAAAAATCGCCACCGTACACTGTAACGGTAGAATTTCCGCTGACATAACCATCCGCGTTTAAGCTGTACGAGCCGCTCATAGAGGCGTTTATAATAACCGGAGCCGTAATACTGTCATATACAGTCACGCTGACGTTTCCGTCAATGTAATCGTCTTGCCACGCACCGCCGGTCAAAAACCAGTCTACCTGGCCGCCCCACACCTCGGCGTAGCTGTCTCCTATATGAAAGCGCATATTATAGCCGCTGCCTTCGCAGGTGTCGACCACGCCACCCTTGTGTATGCGGAAGGAATCCCCGATTTGAACGCCTTCAAAGCCAGAGCCGTAGGTCCACTGCGCCAAAACATTCACGGTGGTCAGCGTCGTATCGCCCACAATGCAAATGCTGTTCGGGGCAGATAGATCGCCGCCGCCGCCGACCAAGTCAAAATTTGTTGAAAATCCCTGATTATTTTTTGTGTTGGAATAGCTATATGTATTGTTGCTATTCTGATATACGATGCCCTCTGTTCCCACCGTCGTGTACGCGTTGCCCTCAATATAACCGCCGTAACCGGCTCCGCGAAAATAATAATCGCCTGTGCCGGTCGAAAAGCAGCCCGCGCGTATCACATTGACGATGTTCCCGTAGATTTGGAAATCTGCGGCATTGTTTGCGGCGGTCTGGCCCGCGCTGACATTGCCGACCATCCCGGTCGCGGTGTCGGAGGTAAAGGTTGTCGACCAACTCCCGCCGATTTCTGTGGCTTCTCCGCCGCCGCCCTGAAAGCCGGAATAGCCCCCCGCTGACATTGCACCCGCCTTGACGATGTTGATGATATTGCCCTTTATGGTGCCCGACTCGCTGTTCGCACCGATATAATACATTCTGCCGTTCGTGTATTCGCTCGTGTCAATATTGCTTTTAATCGCGTAATCGGTTTCCGTCGCGAGAGACTGCCAACCGTTCGCTTCATCTAAGCCGGAGGTGTCTACCTGACCGCCCACGGCGCTCCCGATATTTCCCGAGCGTGAGCCGCCGACAAAATCTCCCTCACCAATAGCGCCGGTATTCGCAGCGGCATTGGTGGTGAAGCGTCCCTTCCCGCTTATGTTGTTGGAAATCCCGCCGCCGATATCGCCGTAGTTCACGCCGCCGCAGTAGCTGTAAAGCCCGCCGGAGGTCAGCGCGCCGTTATTGTTCATGCCCAGAATTGTGGTGGTGACAGAGCCGCCGACATTGGCCATGTTATTCGCGTTCGTGCCGTAGCCGCCGCCCCAGACCGTCAGGTTCCCGCCGCCGGTGTCATGAACTGGTGGTGGTGATGTCTCCGGACAAATAGCCGGTATTCATGCCGCCGTAAAGGGTGATACTCCCACCGCCGCCGGTGTCATGAATTTCCGTGGTGACATTTCCGGTCAAGCTGCCGCTATTCATGCCGCCGTAAAGAGTAATCGCGCCGGAGCCGGTACTGTAAATCGTGGTTTTGACATTTCCTTCCATGGAACCTTCTTGGCCGCCGCCGTAAAGGAGAAGCGTGCCGCCGCCGGTGTCATGAATCGTGGTGGTAACGTCTCCGATCAACCAGCCGCCATACATACCGCCCCAGATCCTCAGGTTCCCGCCGCCTGTGTCATGAATCGTGGTGGTGATGTCTCCGGACAAATAGCCGGTATTCATGCCGCCGTAAAGGGTGATACTCCCACCGCCGCCGGTGTCATGAATTTCCGTGGTGACATT
>QMCD01004723.1_pt1 | contig 12668 bp, 14 predicted proteins | sample 1821841 | NCBI WGS metagenome assembly QMCD01 (sample SAMN01991225, study PRJNA193472) | Termite gut metagenome, whole genome shotgun sequencing project. | isolation source: worker | host: Macrotermes natalensis | reverse complement strand
GCGGCAAGCGAAGAAAAACGATGGTTTTCGGTCTCGGTCGAGACCAATCGAGACCTCACGTTCTTCTTTTGAAAAACGGTTAAAATTATGTATAAACTTACAGTACACGACTTCGGCGAAATTCGTTTCTCCCTCCGCGACACGAGCGAGGGAAAGACCATGATTCGGGCGCGGGTGACGGTCAAGGGGCGGCGCATGACCTACTTTCTGCCATCGGAATACAAAGTTCGTCCCGCGTGGTGGGACAGCGCGGCGGGTATGGCAATCACGGACAGTCGCCGCAACCCCGACATCAAGGGCAATCAACTGTTGCGCAACCATTTGGAGGCTATCAACGCCGAAATTCGCCGCACACACATCGCCATCACCGAAATCGTCGAGAACTTCAAGGCTCGGGGAATCGGTTACTCTGCCGACATGGTTAAGGCTGAGGTGGTTGCCAAATTGAAACCCGGAGCCATCGCCGCCGCCGTGCGCATCCCCCGAGACCTGCTGGGTTATATGAATTGGTACATTGGACTGCTGGAAGACGGGACGATTCTAACGAGCAGAGGCACGAAACTGGGCAAGGGCACGATTCAAGCCTATTACAGCACCCTCGCCGCGCTACGCAAGTACAGCGACAAGCACCACACGCGCCCCACCATCGACACGCTCGGGATGGATTTCTACCACTCCTTTATGAAGTACCTGAACAGCACCGTCCATGCGCGGGGCGACCGTTATACTTTGAACACGCAGGGCAAGTTTATAAAATGCCTTGCGGCGGCGTTGCGGTATTGTTTTGAGATGGGCTATACCACCAACACCGTCTACGCACACAAGGATTTTCGGGTTATGAGCGCCAAGACCGAGGAGGTCTATCTGCACGAGGATGAACTGGACACGCTCTATCACATGGCGTTGACGGGTGGTCTTGCCGAGGCCCGCGACGCTTTTTTGATTGCCGCATGGACGGGTGTTCGACACTCCGACCTCGCCGCGATGGACGATACCAATATCAACCTCGTCGAGCGTAAAATTACGATTCGGTCGCAGAAAACCGATACCAAGAGCGTCATCCCTATAAATTCGCGGGTGATGGAAATCCTTAGCCGATACGGTGGGCACATGCCGCCTGTGCACTCGAATCAGGTTTTAAATCGACACATTAAGGCAATTTGCAAGGCGGCGGGGTTCACTCAAAAAGTGAACATCATCGCGATTCGGGGAGGCGAACGGGTGCGCGAGACCAAAGAGAAATGGGAACTGGTCTCGTGCCACCCCTCCCGCCGCTCGTTCGCTACCAACCTCGCGAACAAAGGCATTTCAATGATCGACCTCCAAAACCTTACCGGCCACTCCTCCGAGGGCAACCTGCGGCGGTATCTGAGAGCCACAAAGGATGAGATAGCCGATAAACTCCTGCATGAGACAACATTTTTTAACTAAACACGCATAACATAATGGAAGAAAAAACAAAGGACACCGCCGCTCAACAGGACGGAGTGCAAGCGCCCGAGACAGAACAACCCAATGCAGAGAACCCGCAAGCCAAGCCAGCCCCGACACCCGAGATGGGAGAGCAGGCGCAAAGGATACAAGAGAAGGGAAAACCACCAGTCCATGTGAATGCTGTTAGGGAATTGGAAACATGCTTGGGAATGTCTGCGAATATTTTACGCTACTTGACCGCAAGGCCTCGGAATGACTATTATCGCACAAACATCATCGAACGTGCGGCAAGACACGCGATTGAGAAATTTGTTCAAAATAACATAACCGGTTACAAAACAGTGAACAAGGCTGATGTGTTCGGCGGATTAATTGAACTCAACATCGGCTACTTCGAAGACTTACGTACAGACCAACAAGAGGTGGTAGCCCGGTACACCATTAAGAATGAAATGGGCGAGGATGTCGAAGTAGAGCGGAAGTTTATATATGACCGTGACCCCGATGTGGAAATGACGGAGGCGGAAGATGCTCTGTTTGCCGGAGTGATGGCAGAAAGGCACGGCGACGATCCATCGCTGATAAAGATTGTGGACGGGCGGTCGATGTTCGACTTGTTACAATCCCCCGACTTGTATACGGAGTTGTTTAAGAGAGTAAGTGAGACTTATTCAGGTTTGTCTGTGGTAGAAAAAAATTGGTCCACTGAGTGGCTGGTAAAAATTCAAAATCGACTTTTACAAGTCAACCAAAATATCATGCGCGGGGGTGCGAGTATTCTTGATACTGACAGGAAGTGGTTCGAGAGAATAAGCGAGTGTATCAATAAGTATGTAAACCTCACTGAGCAGGATTCATCCATAGAAGAGAGGAATAGCAAAAAATACCGCACATTAATGCTATACATGTACCTAAAAGCAAAGACGTCTGAACCAGATGGTGATTTCACTGACAAAACAGCATTTTATGATTTCATAGCCTCTGTCATAGGGACAAAGCGCAATTCTGTTAAAGAGTATATCCTCGCCCTCGGACAGCCGGGACTTGACTACCATATTGCCAAGCGTTTTGAAAAAGTACAGGGTTGTTTGAGGGATGAGTTAAAAATACAAGTCCCAAAATTAAGGTAAACGTCGAGAAGCAAATTAACGAAATTCGCGCAGTCAAGCCCAAACCTGAATAGCTGCCATCCTTAGGGTTTTGTAGCCAGAGTCTCCGTTTCGGAGGCTCTTTTTTTTGCCCTTGGCGGGGGGGGTGTAAAAAAAATGATTTTGGAATCTCCAAATCGAGAACATGGCTTTCAAGCACTTCTATTGGGTCTTTTGAATAAAGGCTAAACGGAACGCAAAATGTATCGTCGGTGATTTCATTACAAACAAACAGATACCGTCTGTAATTTACAGAACAGCGTCGGCGATTTCTTGCAATATTCTGATAATCAATATGTTAACCTCTTGGAAATTTAAAAATAACCGTACCTTTGCAGTGTAAAACCACTCCAAAATGGATGTATGGATGCTTGAATTTTGGATGTAAAAAGGGGTGTGTTGCAAAGGTTCTTTGAGATCATGGGTGGTGTGCTCGCGGCCGTCAACGGCGGGCAAAAAAACAACCCGGTCGGCGATAGCGCCACCATCGACCGGGACGGAAAATCGAAGTTAAACAAATACCTTAATATATGACCGAAGAGAAAATAATTTTACGAGAGGTTTCGACCTCTGATCTCATCGCCCGGATAGCCCGTAGCATCCGCGATGAAATCGCACCTCTACTCAATCCTCAGCGAGTGGCGAGTGAGGAGGATTTACTGACCGTCAAGGAATCAGCAAGCTACCTCAGAATTTCACCGTCCTCTCTGGCTCGTTATGCGCGTGCGGGGCACTTGGTTAGCCGAGGCCCTGCGGCCTCTCGAAGAATTTTGTACCGCCGGGGGGATCTCGATGCGTTTATCGTGGCTCATCGCCGCTAATCCTTAACCTAATTTTATCAACCTCGTGCCTGTCCTTCCCGGATGGGCACGAAAAATAATCGAATTAACATGAAACAAATTAAAAAATCAAAAAAATCGGGAGCACCGACCTACCGCCTTGTAGACAGGGCGGCCGCTGTAAGATGTGAACGCTGTTACGGCGTGACTTTCCAGCCATATCAACACATAGAGACAGGCGCGATACTGCTCGGCGCAGGGTTTTGCTACAAGTGCCTGTTACGCAAGAGTTTGAGATTCTTTTTCATGCCTAAACCGTGAGTATATGACGATAATGGATTTTAAGGCACTCGCCAAAAAGGTTGGGTCGTGCACTATGAGCGCGTCCGATGGGGCCCCTGTAGTGGGGGCCGCACCGGACGAGGGGAGCCGAAAAATCGAACCTCGCGCAATGGAGGCTCAGCCCTGCGAAGAACCGGAGGGGTACACAGAAACGGGTACTTCGGTATCCCTACCTATTGAAGACGTGTTCCCCAAGAACATCGCCGCTTTGATACGGGAACTTCAGCGGGCATACGGCTATCCGCCGGAGTTTACGGCGGCGGCAATCCTCTGCGCATACTCCGTGGCTTGTGGAAATCGGTACAAACTGCAATACAAGCCGCATTTCATTGCGACGGCGATGCTATATATGATGCTTGTAGGGCCTCCCAACAGTTGCAAAACGCCGCCTCTGCAATTCGTGTTTTCGGTTTTCAAGAAACGGGAGCGGGGTTTTCTTAGGGAGTATACACGCGATTGCGAGCGGTTGAAGGAGTGGGAGAACGCGAGTGCCGCCGAACGTCAGGACAGGGATTTGACCGCCCCGCCTAAACCCAAACTGCGACAAATAATACTGAAAGACAGCACGATAGAGTACGTCAAGAAAGCCATTTGCGACAACCCCGCCGGGGTGTGTATACACTCGGACGAATTTCTTGGGTGGCTTGGCAACCTGTCCAAGTACACCCCCGCATCGAACCCCATAAGCGACTACTTGAGCATTTGGAGCGGGGAGGGAATCAAAGTCGGGCGCAGAACGACCGAGGTTTACGATATGCCTGACCCATTTTTAAGCATCATAGGCGGGACGCAGGTCGCCATGCTGAAAGACATCTACGGGGGACAACGAGACGCGAACGGGTTTACAGATCGTGTGCTTCCGGTTTTTCCCGACAACCTCACTATCCCGAAGTGGACGGATGACGAGATCGACCAAAACCTTGTGACCGCTTTTACCGATTCGATAGAGCGCTTGTTGAATATAGAATTGATTGAGGAAGAGGAGGCGGGATTGAGCACCGTTATGTTGCACTTCACACCCGAAGCGCGGCGCTTCATCACCGACTGGAGGAACGGAGCGGAACATCGCGAGAGGCTACTCCAAGAGCGCAGTGCAACGTGGGCGACCGCCCACGGAAAGATGGATATTTATGCGTTGCGGTTTGCGCTCATAATGCAGGTAATGTATTACGCGGTGGAGGGCGAGCCTTTGGATCGTGTCGGGATGCGAGCCGTACAGGCCGCCATTAAACTGGTTGCTTACTTCAAGTCTGAAATTGTCAAAATTCACGACATCGTGTATGGCGGCTCCAAAAAAATCGCCAACGACATCGAACGAAAAGTGTACGAAGCCCTACCGAACCGCTTCACAACCCAGCAGGGGCAGGAGATTGCGCTAAAGCACGGGATGGAGGAGCGAACCTATTTTCGCTTTACGAGCAAAAAGAGAGGGATATTTTCAACGCCTAAAACCGGACATCGAGAGAAAATATGAAAACCCGTCAGGGGTGGCGGGGATGTCAGTGATTGCTTACGGAGCCTCACAAGCGGCGGCCCCGCAAACAATCGACTGCTGACAAATTCCTGTCACCTCTGACAAAAAAACAATAATTAGATATGTTTGAATTTTTTGAAAATTTTGAGAATATGACCGCCACAGAACAGCGGTTGTATGAGGATTTGGGTTCCAACTTCAATCTTATGGAGGGGGTTGAGATTGCCCATATGTACGGATTGTCTACCGTCGGGCTTTTGCGTCTGATGGATCGCAATTCCGAACTGTTTGCGATGGGGGATTATCGGGATAGTTATGAATGCCGCTATACAGTATAGGTACTTTCTCGAACCGTACAGTACCCGTCGGAGGTATCAAAGATGCCCGCAATGCGGACAGATGACACTGACGCTCTACATCGACGGCGAGACTGGTGACCCTATCGACGAGAGTTGCGGCAGGTGCCGACGGGAACAAAACTGTCGGTACCACCTGCCGCCGAGAGAATTTTTCGAACAACAAAATCAATTAAAATCTAACAATTTAACACCAAGAAGTATGAAAACAGAGATTATTAACGTATCAACAGACGGCACGGTCAAGCCGGAAATTGACCACATTCCCGAATCTCGGCTCCAAGAGTACCGCGCGAAGAGTCTATTGCCACATAGCCAAAACGACCGGGCCACCCTACCTCGCTTTCTGCGTAGGATGGATTCCGAAAAGGCTAAGCGTGTTTTAGAGAAGTACGACGTTCGCCCCACCCGGAATTACCGCTACAAGGGGTTGTATGGTTCCGCGTTCGTCCAACGGGACAAGAACGGCGTGGTGCGGAACATCAAGGAGGTTGCCTACAAGCCGGACGGTCGCAGGGTCAGGGAAGGAGAGGACTGTCAGGTTTGGGATGGTCGCGGGCGGCGCTACATTTCCAACTTCGGTGGTTACGATGGTTCGGACATCCCAACGGCGCGGCTTCGAGCGAAAGCCATCATGTGGGATTCCACCTACACCGGACGGCAGTGTTTCTTCGGCGAGGATCAGTTATCGAAAGAGCCAGACAAGCCTGTGATAGCTTCAGAGAGTGAAAAAAGCGCGTTGATTGGAGCCATGTTTCACCCCGAATTTGTTTGGATTGCCACGGGAGGGAAGTATGGTTGCCGTTGGTACGACCCCGAGGTGTTCGAGCCGCTTAGGGGACGCGAAGTGATTTTGTGTCCCGACCTCGGCGCGGAGGATGAGTGGCAAAGCGGAGCCGAGGCAATGGCGGCGGAGGGTATCAACGTCTGGATGTTCAACCTCAAAAATACCGGATTCGTTACAGAGGATGACCGCGTCAACGGCTTGGATATCGCCGATTATCTTGTTCGGGCTTGGGAACTTGAGCACCCAGAACTAGCCGCCGAGGAAGAACTGGAAGAACCGACCCACATCCACACATCGACGGTCAAACAGGCATCGGTTCCGACGATTATCGAAAGGCTGTCGAAGTTGGCCCCTGCTCCGACCCCTGCCCCTGCTCCCACGGCCACGCCGTCGGAACCGTCTGCGACACCCGCACCATCTGCGCCGTCTGAACCGTCCGTTGAGGAAACGTATCACATTGACTCCATTCCCGACACCCCGTCTAAATACCGCTCAATTAAAGAGCCTGTTTCGCCGACGGCATCACCTCTGTGGGATAATCCGACAAGTGGGACGAGCAACGCTTCCGATGGGCAGTCGGTCGGGTATGATGAGTACAAAATCGACCTTAGCGACTTAGACTAGCCTTCACCAACCGGGCCGAGGGGAAACCTCTCGGCTTTTTTTTGTGTGCTCGGGGTTCGCTCTGGTGCCCTCGGGTGTGCTCGGGGGTGTCCTCACGTCGGAAAAAACCGCTCACCGACGCAATTTGTCATAAGGGTTAACTATCTTTGCCTCAAAACACAGACCGCTATGGCGACCAAGAATACCGACAGACGCGATTACAGAATCATCCGGCGCATCATGCGCGGCGACAAACCCAGTCAGGAGACTATTAAAAAGTACCTTTATGACAACGGTTGCCGCGAAATCGACACCCGCACGTTCCAGCGCGACCTCGAAAATATCCGTAGTAACTTCGACCTCGAAATAGAGTACGACCGCGCCGCAAACGGTTACTTCATCAACTCAAAAGGGAGTGACCCGGACATCGACCAGTTGTTGCGGTTCATGGAGTTGGTCGAGACAACCGATGCTCTGGGCGGGGCGATGCAGGGTAAAAGTTCGCTGGCTCCGTTCGTATCGTTCGCCTCCACCGCGCCGCCGCGTGGGGCCGAACATCTGCGAGGATTGCTGTCGGCGATTATGAACGGCTTTGCGGTGGAGTTCGACCACACGAAACACGGAGCAACCGAGACAACGCACCGCGTCGTGGAACCGTATATGATTAAGGAGTTCGACGAGCGGTGGCATCTGTTCGCATGGGTTCCGGCTTTGGGTGCGTTCCGCACGTTCGGCCTCGACCGGATAAGCAACCTTGTCGTGACCGCCGCGCACTTCGACCGTCTGCCCGAACGCGAGCGCGAAAAGGAGCGGTTCAACTCTGTTTATGGCCTCACCTATATGCCCGACCAAAAGAACCCGCCCGCCGAGACGGTGCGCATTGAGTGCGGCGCGAGCCTGTTAGGGCACTTGGAATCCCTGCCGCTCCACCCGAGCCAAACAATCGACGGCAACATCGTGACCCTACACCTGATTATCAACCCCGAATTGACGAACCGCATCATGAGTTTCGGCGAACACGTCCGCGTCCTCGCACCCTCTTCGCTCCGGCAAACCATCCGCACCCGCTTAGAAAAAACTCTCTCCGGCTACGACGCAAAATGACGTGTTAACGCCTGTACCTTTGTTCTCCGGATTGTCTACTTGATAGGATGTGACGGCTCCCAATTCACGGGCGGGAAGAAGTCGGCCACGGACATATCGAAGTCGCGGGCAATCAGGAACAGGTGGTACATGGAATATTTGTTGGGGAACTTTGGATTGTCGCTTTCGACCTGACCGACAAAGGCGGGTGAGCGGTGGATGGTATAGGCTATATCGCGCTGAGTATCACCCCGCTTTTTGCGAACCTCCCGCACGCGGTCGATGATGTATCTGTCAAATTCAGTCTTCATGCAAAAAGCCGTGCAACCTGTTGCAAAGCAACTGAAAATGCTTATCTTTGTGCTCACCCCATTATGAGCGAGCGGGTTAAAAACAGGAAAAAAGTCATGAAAGAGTTGAAGAAAACCGGAATATGGGTATACGAGTACGATAGGCGCTACCCCTACAAGTACGACATCACCGAGGTGCGCTATGTGCTTGGCGAAATCTTCGACACCTCTATTTCAAAGGCACTAATTTGCATTGGAATCAACCCAAGCACGGCGATACCGGAAGATCTTGACCCCACGCTGTTGCGCATCCAAAAGTATGCCCAAGAAGTTAAGCAGGGCGGCAATAATTTGTATGGCGCATGGTATATGCTCAACGTATACCCCCAGCGTTCGACCGACCCTAACGGAATGGATGTGGATGGCAAAGAGCGTTTAGACATTCACAAACGCAATCTCGACGAAATCCAGGCATTGTTGAAATCCCTGAAAGGAGGGGCAGATGTGTGGTGTGCGTGGGGAAACAATATCGACGCGAGCAAGCGCGGTTTTTTGCGTGAGTATCTTTATGAAATATTGAATCTGTTCAAAGAGGCCGACAAAAACGCAAAAAATGATGAGGCGCACTTTGTTTTGAAGTCTCACGTTGTCACTGAGGCGGGACACCCCGCCCATCCGTTGGCGAGCATCACCGACCCAAACAAAAACGAACCGGAGGACGAGGTAAGCGATGCATCCGAACAGACCACCAGAAAACCAAAGAAAAAAGTACTCGACAAACTTAAATCGTTTAACGAGCATAGAGAAAAACTGGCTAAAAGCGAGTTCTATGTTGATTACATTTGGACGACATGACAAAACAACTTCAACAAATCCGTGAGTTTCACCATGCTTTCGGGATTCTCGCGAACGATGTACCCACCCTCGAAATTCCCGACGAGGTGCATCGTCTGCGACTGCGGGTGATGGGCGAAGAGGTAGCCGAATATGGCGATGAGTATGCGCTGACGGGTGACCGCGACGAGCGACTGCAAGCGGTGGCAAAAGAGCTTGCCGACATCGCCTACACGTTGCTCGGGACGGTAGTGTCGCATGGGTTGCAGGACGAATTTGTGAGGGTTTTCGATGCCGTCCACACCAGCAACATGAGCAAACTCGACGCACACGGCAAACCGATTTACCGCGCCGACGGCAAAATTCTCAAATCCGACCGCTACCACGAACCCGACCTGAGTTTCCTGAAACACAAGAACGCTGATATTTAAACCTGATTATATGAAAAACAAAATTCTACTATTCTTTGCGCTCTGTGGGGCGTTGGTCGCTTGCTCGAAAGACGATGGCGGCAAAAAACCGACCTACGGCAAGGTCGCCAAAATCGACATCGTTGGTGCGCAGTATCTTTATTCCACCAGAACAGGCGGCTCGACGAGCGGAACAGGCGGCTCGGGAGGGTCGGGTGGAGCATCCAGAGCCACCCGCGCCGAAGACGGCACGACAGAGGAAAAAGTTTACAAAATCACCGCCAACGGCAACACAAACGAAGTGATCGTAACGGACGAAAATGGCAATGAGATTCCGATTTGCAACGTGTCGTTCTTGCCCGTGACGGATAACATCGTGATGTTCTCTTTCTCGTATGAAGGAGTCGACTATGATATAACCTATGGCACAGTCACTCTTGGCCATCATTGTTATTTTGTGAGGAAAAGCGACGGTTCCGTTTTTGAAGTCCCAGACCAATTTACATGGGCTTTCGATCAATTCATTACAAGACCTTTAATCAAAGACAAGTTTGAGAATATCTTCTCCCCATCTTACACTGGGCCTTATAGCTACAACTCCGACATTTACAAGATCAATCTTGGAGGTGATATTAAGGCCACAAAGTTGGCGAGCGACATGAAAAGCGGAGGCTTTGGTTTTATGGAGTTTCATTACTTCTTCTTGGCCGATTATCTTGGGAATGTCATTTATCAGAACGATTTCGACAACTACAAGGTGATAACACCTGCCGGGGTAACTTTTCGTGTCGATAATATCGTTACCGTGTATGAATACAGCAATCAAAACATATTTCCTCTTCCTAAAAGAGAAAACGGCGGGTTCCTATATAGGTATCGGGAGATTGGCTATTATGGATACGATTATTACGTCATGGAAGTGAACGGAGATAACGAAGCGGTGAATTTAACTCCGCTCAGTGAACTGCAACCGAGCACGGATTTCGACCCTGTTGTGTTGGACGATAAGATTGTGTTTGTGCCGCTATATCTGAGTTCACAGACATTACTCAGATCGGGCGGCGACAGTCAATCCTCTATTACTATCCTCCGGGGCGATTTGACTATCAAAACCATTACCGATGAGCGGCTGAACGACAGGGGTACCGGGCGCAAAGTGGGCAATCACATCTATTGGGTTGGGCAGACCGCCATATATGATTTTAACGTCGAGACGGAGGCGATAACGACCCTTTACACGTTGAACGCCAACATCCAATACGGCAATTTTTCGTTTGCCGACGGGCTGATTATGTTCAACATGACCGACCGGACGCGCGAAAAGCGGTTCCGTTGTGAAATCCGCGACGGCGTGTATTCCGAAACTGAAATCACCACCTCGGACTCCCGAAATCGTCAACTTCGTGAGGGTGAGTTAAACCCTCTCGCTATTCTGTTCTCACCCGCCGCCGCGACCTAACCCGTTGCGGCGGCGGTGTTTTTTAGGGGAGTCGGAGGGAAACCAGAGAGGGGGCCGCGCTCTCACGTAGGATTGGTTGAACGGACGCGGAACGAACCGCGTCCGAAAACAACCACACGTATGATGACAAACGACCCACGCACCCCCGAAACGCTATTTCATGAAATCGCCGACTTCCTCGTCACCCGCTATAACACCCACGGCGTACACTCCGACAACGCCCCGGAAAGCGACCCGAACGGCGCTCTAAAAACCATCTCTGGCACCATCACCCACCACTTCGCCGCCGACTTCATTTTACAATTCAATCCCTACGGCAAGCGCCTGACCCTCGCCATACACAGCCGCGAGGAGGGCAACACCACCTCCGCAATGCTAATCTACCGCGCCGAGGGCGAGCATCGTGTGCTGACCTCCGAAACGAGGAACAGCGTGGAGGGTGAGGAAAAGGCGCTTGATAACCGCGACTTCAACGACAATCTGTCGCTCGGGATGTCCTATGTGAACCTCGTGTTGGCGTTCATCGAAAATCTGTCGTGACGCGCCCCGGAAAGCGTCGCGCCGAACTATGACGCGTTTTGTCGCTTTGTGGCGATAGCTTTGTGCCGAAAATCATTTAATTCTAACTGGTTATGAAGAAAATTTTACAATCGTTGACCCTCGCGGTGATGCTAGTCGCGCTCGCCGCCTGTGGGGGCGGGAAGAAGAAAGTACCCGCCAAAACCGCGTGGGAACTCACCCCGATGCAAACCGAAGTCAAGGGCTATCTGTCGGGCGTGCTCGCCGTGGTGGAGGGAACCTACAAATTCGAGTGCGTCAAGGATCAAGGGCTGATGTCGGTGAAAATCAAGTCGGTGAGCCGTGGCAACCCCAACGACGAGGGTTTCAGCGACGGAAATTGGGGGCCGCTCTACATCGCGATTTGCGATTCGTTGGGCGCGCCGATTGTGGGTTACGAGGAGATTCCGAGCGGGTACAAGGCCGACGGGCTACTCAAAGACATGGTTGCCAAAGTGGGCGATGAGAATTGGATTTCGTTCGAGATGTTGCTCTACGGCAAAAACCAACTGCCCGACAACACGGCGCAATTCTATGTGTTCAGCAAGTCGAAAGATGGTGTGCATGAGGCCAGCGGTGCGGGAAGTCCCGAGTGGGATAAACTGTTGGATGAGTTTGAGCGCTATGTGAACAGTTACGCCGCCGCCGTCAGGAAAGCCGCCTCGGGCAAGACCGCCGCCGCAATTAGCGAGTGTAACACGATGCTCGAAAAAGTCGAGAGCCTGAACGAGCGTCTGGAGGCGGCAAAGGACAGCAACGTAAGCAATATACAGGCCCGGCGGTTGGCCGACATTCTGTCGAAACTATCCGATGCCGAGATGCAGATGGCCGAATTGGATGAGGGAGCGGGCGATTCGGATGACCTCTTTGGCGACGACGAGGACGACGAGGATTGGTAGCCGCTCGCGACCCCGTTTAAAGAACCGAGCCGTCGAGACCCTACCCGTTTCGGCGGCTTTTTTATGGTTTTTTGGAGGCATGGCGACAAAGTGTCACGTTCTGTCGTAGTCTCCCGTTATATTGCCCCCATAACTTAATAATAAACGATGATGATTGAAAAATTTGTGTTGCGGGTGAGCGGAATCGCCGCGCCCGAAACGATCACGGTTGA
>QMCD01002846.1_pt1 | contig 12671 bp, 19 predicted proteins | sample 1821841 | NCBI WGS metagenome assembly QMCD01 (sample SAMN01991225, study PRJNA193472) | Termite gut metagenome, whole genome shotgun sequencing project. | isolation source: worker | host: Macrotermes natalensis | reverse complement strand
CCCGCAAAGAGGCCGTCCGGCAGGTGTCCGAGCCCATCCGCTCCTTCGAGGCCCAAATCAAAGAAGTCTGCGGCATATTCGATTCCGCCTATGCCGCGCTCAATAAACAGGTGAAGCGTTTCGAAGATCAGCAGCGCGAAGAAAAGTGCGTGAAGGTCAAGGAAATTGTGGATCAACTCCTGGCCGATATGCCGAATTTCCACGATGGGACGCGGTTGGGTATCGGCATAGACGAACGCTGGCTTAACAAAACCACCAGCCTTAAATCGGTCCGTGAAGATGTGCAAGCCATCATTCAAAAGTCCATTGAGAATGACCGGCGCGAGGTCGAATTGGAACAGGCCAGGAGAGACCGGGCCATGGCCATTGAAAGCCACGTGAAGGCCCTGAATCAGCGATACGGCTTTGATGTTCCTGTCAGTAATTTTTTGTCCGAGAATATGTTGTCAGGAAACTGCAACATGAACTTAAACAATCCGCTTGCCGATATCCTGGGCCGCATCAGCACCCAATTTGAAACAGAAGCGGCACGGCGTGAAGAACAGGCGAAAAAGGCCGCAGATGCTTCAGCCTCGCCCACGCCTGTGCCGGAGGCCGAACAAGATGACCCGGCAACGGAACAGCCTATCCATTCGCAAGAAAACCGCTTCATGTCCATCGTCCTTAAATATGACGCCGACAAAGAATCCCTGGTTTTGGCCTGTATAGAGCGCCTTAAAGAAGTGTGCATCAGCTTCGGTGCGCGTTATCGGCAGGATTAAACCCCAACGGCCCGGCCCCGCGCCCGCCTGCCGAAGACGGGGCCAATTTTTGAATAGACATTATCGCGCGGACGCGCGTAATACACGTAGGAGTTGGATATGGATATGGATATGGATATGGATATGGATATGGATATGGATATGGATATGGATATGGAGCATTGCCATTGCATCATGCAAAAAATGCAGTTGCATTGCCATTGCATAAATTTGCATTGCAACTGCATTGCCGTTGCATAAATATTTTACCAATTTATAATAAATTTTATATTGACTTTTATATATTTGTCTGATATCTTTATTTCGGAGGTAAAAATGAACCACATAAATGAAATAAAACTAGTCATGAAAAAGAGGAAAATCACCTGCTATAGGGCCGCCAAAGAAATTGGTTTTTCCTATGTGACATTGAGCAAATGGCTCAAATATGGCGGTACTCCAAGTTACGCTTCAGAAATAAAAATCGAGGCATGGCTTAAATCAGAAAAGAACCAGGATAAGCAATGAATGAAGATTTTCGCTTACGCCCAGACTTTCCGCACCACCGAAAAACAAGGAGACTTATTAATCTTTGTGGAGCTGAAGGTGTGTTAAATTTTTTGGAGCTTCTTGGGTATGTCACTCATTACAGGCCAGACGGCGATTTGTCTGGAATGAGCGTTGACGATATAGAAATGTCTTCGATGTGGGAAGGTCCTGAAGGTGAATTTGTTAAGGCTTTAATTAAAGCTGGTTTTATTGACGGCGAGGAAATGTCTTACAGAATACACGACTGGTCAGACCATAATCCATACCAAGCCAAAGCTCAAGAACGTTCAGATATTGCCAGGGCTAACGCAAAAAAAAGGTGGGATAAGCGCAAGGAATATGCAACAAAAAATGCAACGGCAATGCAAACAGATTCAACGGCAATGCAAACAGATTCAACGGCAATGCAAACCGATGCAAACTGCATAAAAAATTTAAGGTCTGATTTTGAAAATTTTATGATTGCTCTTATTGAAGAATATAACAGATCTTTGCCTATGTGTCGAAAAATGGATTTCCAGTTTTTAGGCCAAGAACCTCTTTGGGTAAAAGAAATATGGAAAGTTTTTCCTGAAAGCCATGGATTGCCTTTTTGGATAGAATTATTTGAAGAGGTTAAAAAATCTGACGACTGGCTTATTTCGAGAGCATCCTTTCCGTTTTTAATCACACTGGAAAGGGTTAAAGAAATAAAAGCCGGTAAGTATCAGAAGGTAGACAAAAAATCTAAATCACAAAAAATATTTGAGTCAAATATGCAATCACTAAGCGACTGGGTTCCGCCAGAGGAAAGGATAAAAAATGCAACTGTCTCGTAAAACATTTCTATCTGGTATGGCCGCATGTGGTGCTGTTTTTGAAAAAGATATTAACAGCACTATCTTACAAGATATCTATTGGAATATATTGAAAAATTATAATGACGAGGATGTGGAAAGATCATTTAAAATGGCCGTTGACAAGTGCAAGTTTTTCCCCCGCCCTGCTGAATTGATAGAATTTATAGTTGGCGACAGTAAAAAAAATGCTGATATTAAATGGGCCGGAATAATGGAACTTATGCGTAAACATGAAGGACTCAGAAACGAAAAAGTTATGGTTGACGGGGCAACTGCTTTTGCTGTCAGAAACATGGGTGGATGGTCGGATTTAACCATGATGAATACCGACAAATTGCCATTTCAAGCCCCCAGGTTCAGAGCTCTGTATGAGCAGGCTTGCAGTATCGGGCTTGACCGCGAAGTTGGAGAAATTGAGGGAAGGATAGAAAGGCACTGGCAAACCAAAGAACTTTTGCAACAGCGTCTGATAACCACTCCTGAGACCATACGGCCCCCAAAGCAGGCACTAGAGATCGAGAGCCCGGAACGGACGCTCATCGAACACAAAATCCAGGCCGAGATCAAACGCCTGGCCGCCGGAAAATCATTGCAAAAGGTGACGTCATGACCAAACAATCCCGCGTAGACAAAGGCCTCTACTGGGACCGGGCATGGAGCCTGGTGGAAGGGTGCTCCCCTGCTTCCGAAGGTTGCCGGAACTGCTGGGCCGCAGCCTCAGCCCACATGCGGCTAAACCACCCCAACGATAAAATCAGGGCCGCCAACAGCGGCGTCACCGACAAAAACGGATGTTTCAACGGCCACGTCCGCTTCCGAAATGATCTACTGGAACTGCCGACGACGGTTCATGCGCCCACGGTCTGGAGTATCTGGACGGACTTGTTTCACGAGCCGCTGGTGTCCTCAGATCCGGGTTACCGTGTCTTTGCCGATATTGGCGGCGCTTTCGACGTCATGAGATATTGTCATCAACACACTTTTCTCATCCTGACCAAGCGGCCGGAAGTCGCCTTGGAAAAAATGGAAGGCATTCCATGCTGGTTCGGCAATATTTGGCTTGGAACCACCGTTGAGTCGCAAGATCAACTCGGACGCCTGGGCATCCTTAGTCAAATACCGGCCGCCCACCGTTTTTTAAGTATTGAGCCGATGCTTGGGCCGATTGATTTGACGCGTGTTCACTATTTAGGCAGAAAAAAATCTTCTCACTGGCGAAGTATGGATTCCTGGAAACTGTGGCGAAAGTTCGCGGACGATTCAAGGCAAAAAAATAGAAGGGGTGATAGTCGGCGGCGAGACGGGGCCGAATGCCCGGCCCATGCACCCCGATTGGGTGAGGTCTATCCGCGACCAGTGCGCGGGGGCGAGGGTGCCATTCTTTTTTAAGGGGTGGGGCGAGTGGCTGCCGTTATATGAAGCTGAGAAAGATATAAAAATACTTCGAAACAGGGGCCGGCAAGAGGAGCGATGGATAAATTTTGATGGAGGACATGAATTTAATGGCAACAGCGTAGTAAGAATTAAGCGCATCGGTAGAATAAAATCAGGCCGCTTACTGGACGGCGTTGAGCATAACGAAAGACCGTGGTGAACGTCAATGACTAAAACGGCAAACAAAACCGTAAAACTTAAAAATTGTCCTTTCTGTGGTGCATCGGGTGCTTTATTAAAAAGTAATTCAGAAAAAGCACGGTGTTCAAATCCATTATGTCCGGCCCTTGGTGGCCAATATGCTGTTGCAATGCCTGTTGTTGTTTGGAATTCAAGAGTATCAAGATGACCACGTGACATAAAGACATAGCCCAATGGGAGATCGGCACCGTGGCCGTGGTTTCGGAAAATCTCGGCCGACGATGGCTGGGCATCGAACTTAATCATGATTATATCGGCATTCAGAACCAACGATTGTCGAAGATTAATCCTCTATTGAAGGCGGTAGGTTTATGAGCGATTCCACAAACAAAATCATCATGGTCATACCCATAATCCCAAAGGCCCAGGCGCGTGGCCGGGCCGGAATAAATAAGGCCACTGGCCGGTCTATGCTCTTCACCGGAGATAAACAGCGCCGGAACCAAAACGACCTGATAGCCCTCATGTCCGCCCACGCCCCGGCCCGTCCGCTGGAAGGGGCACTCCGGCTCAAGGTCGACGTGTTCCTGCCGGTTGCCATATCCTGGTCCAAAGCCAAGAAAACGAAAGCCCTGATCGGCACCTACTGGCCTACCAGCCGACCCGATCTTGACAACTATATCAAGCAGGTCATGGATTGTATGACCAAGCTGAGATTTTGGAATGACGACTCGCAGGTGGTCAAAATATTAGCTGGAAAGAGTTATTCAGAATCATCATGCTGGATGATTGAGTTGGATGATATTTGTAAGCCTGACTCATCATTTACAGGAGAACAAAATGATCGAGACCATCACGCCCAAAGAGGCGGCCGCCATCATGAAAAAGCGACTGGGGTTTTCGGCTCCGGCGTCAATAATCCGCAGTAACGCCACGGGCCGATTCAGGCACCTGGCTGTGCTGGAGTTCCACCGGGGCAGCGCCGGCTGTGCGACTTTCATCGGGATAAACAAATCCGCCTGGCTGAATTTCCTCAGCGGCCGAAACGCGGCCAGGTCGACCAAAGAACTTTTCAGCACGGAATGCTGATTACATGATTGAACCATCGTATCGTGATTAGCGCGGAAAAATTCCTAAGGGCCTATATGGCCACTCAGGAGATGCAGTAATGATCACAAAAAACATCGTTAAAATCCAGAAACCCATAACGGATGGCGACTCTTGGCTTGCCTATAACGAGACAAAATCAGTATTATTCCAATTCGATCCGCCCAAACAGCTAAAGATAAAGATGAAAAGCAGGTATAAGGCGTATTTTTATGCCGTTTTTAAAAACGGCGAATTCCTGGGCATTGCTGATGAGGCCCCAGAGCAAAAATGGTAGAGGTGCAATGATGGAATTCTTATGCCGAATATTATCCATCAAAGAATGCTTCGACCGTGACGAGCTGATATATGCGGGCGCTTTTCCGTGTAGCGACTTTATAAAGTACATGGAAAGAAAAGAACCGCGGAGGTGGAAGAATGAAATGCAAGGAGGTGATGCGATGAAGTAAGGCCTATAAAAAATATCTTTCTCGCTTATGGGCGGGGGCAAACAATAACCCTGTTTGGCTTAAGTACCCCGCCCAAAATTACCTACCCCATGGCTATCCATTCAAAATATCTTGCCTTATTCCTCAAAAATATCCATCAGGATACCCCAAGTTCGCAAGAGCTATCAGGGCCCCCGGCGGGGGCTCTGATTTATAATGACTCATTCACATTTCTTGTTCCCTGCAGAAACAGAATTTTGGCTGTTCCCGAGAAATCATCACCAGCCATCATTCTCAAGTTCATCTGCCCGGCGGAAAAATTTCCTGTGTCCTCGGACGGCTCTGTGTATGAAGAAATGGTATTCCAGTCTCCATCACCATAGTTGCACTGCAAGAAAAGAGTGCCAGTGAAGGCGCCGGTTATGCTGACATCGTATATTTCGGTGACTATACTGTAAACAGAGACCTCGGGGGTCATTTGGCCCGGGGCCGTGATTTCAAACCGTTCGGGTACGCTGGCGAATTCCGCTGCTGACATTGTTGTTTCTCCCTGTTTTTTATGTTATTTCCATCGGCCGATAAATCCAACCGAATAGCGATATCCATCACCAACAGCCCCACCGCCGAGAATAGCCACACCAAACTTTGAGGCAAGACATGTGAAACTATCCGTTCTCGGAGTCCCAAATTTGAGAGTATTGTTTTCATTGTTGTCCAAATCCGATTCATCATCAGCGCAAGCCTGGGTTATTGCATAGTTCGTGTTGATAAATTGTAATCCACCTGGGAAATATGCAGAAAACCGGTCGCCAACTTTTGCTACCCAGCCGGTTATAATCAACTGGCCGTCACTGTATTTTGTTCCTTCAAGATAATACTGGCCATTGGGATCAACGCCAGAGTCGGCTTGTTCAACGACTTTACCGCTCTCAATGGCCAAGGCCATGCTGTGCAAAGCATCCGTCATTTGCTGTTGAGTCACCACATTGGCCCCGGCCGCTTGCAGTGCTTGAGACACTATGCTGTTTACCTGGTCTTCAGTCATGCCGCTGGAAACAGCTTCAGCTATAAGATTATTTACTTCAGAGCTGGTCAGGTAATTTTGCAGGGCCGCGGATATGGCCGCCTGTGTGGCGGCATTGGCCTGTGATTTGGTAAAATAATTAGTCAGACTGGCTTCGATGGAAATTTTGATGTTGTTGGTAAGCCGCGTGTACATTTCAGCATCGTGGTCGGCATGCTTTGCCAATTCGGTGCCGGTTACCAATTCAATAACGGAATCGTCAGGGGCCGTCACAGTCGGTATATCGACATCTGTTTGATATTGGGTGTCGCCATGCTTGAAAGATACTAGACCGTCAGAAAATTCCCGCGACAAGTCCTCGGCCCTCTTGGCCGCGTCCTCAGCGGCCAGCGCCGCGTTCCTGGCCTTGCTTGATTCTGTCGTGGCCAGGGTGGCGCTGTTTCTGGCCTCAGTCGCGTCAGAATATGCGGCGGAGGCCGAATTGCGGGCTTCTGTCGCCTCAGTCGCGGCAGAATCGGAATAATCCTCACAGGCCACCTCAGATGCTTTAGCATCCTTTGCGGCTTGTTTCGATTCATCCGCCCAGACGTGAAGATTGTCGAGTTGAAGTTGTTGCTCAGGAGTAAGGACAATTCCGATTCCCTTGCCTTCGTTTGATTCCATAACGACCATGGCGCTATAACCTCCTCAGCCTTTACTTGCTGTTGCGTTCCATCCAAATCCTGATCTGTTCCTTGTCCCAATTGGACTGATGCAAAGCCCTTCTCAGATCAACGGCCCACGTGAATAGGTCATCATTGGTCGTTCCCTCAAGAATGGGCTCAGGCACCTCCTGGAGATAAACAGCCGGCGGCATTGCCGGAGGAGCCGGGGGAGGGCACAACGGCTTGGAGCAAGCAGTCAAGGACAGAATCAGGCACGTCAACAACAGACCATTCACGAGCTTTCTCATCATTTTCATATACCTTTCTCAGCTCATTATGGAGCCGGGTTGTTTCGACTTCAAGACGGATTCGTTCACGCTCCCTGTTTTGCATGGCCACTTCAAACTCTTTTATTTGAGCTGAAAGCGACCCATTGACTTGCAAGACCGTTTCGTATGTGGCCCGGAGACGCTCATTTTCGGCCGCCAGAGACTCTATTCTCTTCCACCCTATACTGACTATAGCCACAACGATAACGACCGCCAGGGAGGCGCACAGGCCCTTTAAACCTATTCTTCCGATAATGGCCGATATCATTCTTCCCCCTTTCGAGGCAACATGCAGTCTTTTTCCCGTTTGTACTGAATCCATTTTGTGCCGCCCTGGGCGCCGGCAATAATCGTAATTATGGCGACAATGCCATTCAGTCGGCCGGTGGCTGGCGTTGGATGGACATCAAGCTTAAAAATGTCCAGAAGCATGTGGGTCACGCTTTCTCCCACCGCAAGCCAAAGCACGGCCAGGCCGCATATTCTCAGCACCAATGCCCAGGCCTGCTGTATTTTGGTTTCTTCAATCATTCCTTACCTCAATACGGTGAGAAGGGAAGCTGATCTCCGGGAACGTCAGTGTAATCTTTTGGGCCGTCTTTTTTAACCGCAGGTTCGCCGGAAGTCGGAGTGGATTTGACGTGCTTGTTGTAAGATATCTTGCTTCCGGTGGCCGCGCCCACCAGGAAGGCCAGGACGCCGCCCAGCTCCACGATGGACCGATCAGGCAACACGAACCAAGACACGAGTATTGCCGCCAGCACGAAAGCGGAAAACACGCGAAGGGAACTTATGCCGCCGCTCTCCCCGGAAAACATTTCGCGCAACACCTTATTCATCGTCCACCCCTATTCTGGCGGCCATCCTCACCGGGCTCTTTGCTGTTTATGGCGATCAGAAGCGCCCGGACATCCACCTTGTTGTCCTGAACGTCGCGGCTGACGATATCCATAGTGTTTTCTATTTTGGCCATTCCAACACTGATTTCCGTGTAAAGCTCCTGCTGGCGCTTATATTCTTTCTCCAGGGAGGTGATGCGCTTTTCGAGTTGCACAATGGATTGCTCCACGGAGATAGTCAGCTTTGACACCGTGCCATAGATGGTTATTCCGCCCAGTATTCCGGCCCCGACCAATGTGGCGATAACCGAAAATATGACCGTCCTGATCCCGTTGTTATCCAATGACGACAAGATGCCCACCCCCTCTCTTTTTTGTTCTCCCATGGTATTTATTCGGACTCCGCCGGAACCCAGGCGGCCCGCCGGAGCCAGCCGTTGATAAATTTGGCCTGGGAGGGATTTCGCTTTACAATATTTCGGTAAAAATTACCCTGAGCATCGACAATGTTGGCCAACAGGGCTGATTCTCCACTCTCGCCGTGCTCTGTCCAATACTCGTCAATGGCTATACGGGTTTTCGGCCCGGCCACGCCGTCGGCATTCGTCCCAACGGCCCGCTGAAGGAATTTTGTCGCCTGGCCTACACCCATGTTCACAGCCGTGTCGAACAGCTTGGCCGTAACCCGGGGCGGAAGCTCCAACCGCTCAAAAGGCACCCAAAAATTATCGTGGTAAAACTTGGCCACCAGGGCTTCCATTTCCGCGTCCTGGGAGAAAGTCAGGTTGATGAAGTTTTTATCGGCGCCTTTGCGCTTGACCTGATCGATCAAATCCCAGCCGGACCATCTCGGCCAGTTTTTGCGCGATATGCCGCGAAAGGTTTCCCCGCCTCGGTCGGCGGGGTCGTTGGCATAGCCGCCCTCAAATTCCAGCGTGTGTTTCAAGGCTTCTGCGAATGACATTTTATCCCCCTAATTATGCGATTGTGTGTGCGGCCACGGCAATAAACATAAAGCTGGTGGCCCAAATGAGGCCGCGAATTATTTTCACATGTCTCTCTTGTTCATATTCCAGCATCCTGATTCTGGATTCAAGCCTGACCATGGCGTTGTGCAGTTTATCGTGATCTTTGTTTTCCATGTTTTATGCCTTTGACCCTTAAGAAGTGGCTTTCCACCGCATCAATGATTCTCCATTAAGTTCCATTACGAAAATGGATTTTGTTTTGGGATTTATCGCTAAACTGCTATTTGTGGAATTGCCTCCGCTTCTTTTTTTAGTCAAACCGGAAACGACCAAAAACAGGTTTGTGCGGTCTTGAGTTCCCCATATCTCTCCATAAAGGTTTCCAATCAAATAGGTTCCGATTGATCTTGAATAAATGATGGCACCACGCACGTTTAAGTCTTTTTGTGGATTTACAGACGTGTTATATTGTAAAAAACTTGGCGGTATTGTTAATAATTCATATTCTTCAAAACAATTATTCACCAAAGCAAGAGATAAGCCGTAAATGTTTCCTATGGCCAGCAAACCTTCCGATTTTCCATCAGAAGCAAATCCACCAGGATTAACACTCCCTAACCAAGCCGTAAGTCTTGGACTATTTAGGGTTGATAATCCGGTATCCCAAGAATTGGCGGCATCTCTAGTTCTATGTATGGCAGATCTCTGATAACTATCGCCATAACCTAAACAGGCTACCGCATTCATATCTGAAAAATATTGTCCACAACACGAGAAAGCATTAGTTGAACCAGTATTTGAATTAGGTGGACTTGTTCTTCTGATCATCTTAAATCCATCTTGCGTGGCAGGAGTACCTTTTGGAATAAAGTAGGCAATATTAGTTTGATATGGCAATAAAAGGACTCCATCATTCGTTTCAGTCATGGAGCATTCAGCACGGCAAATTCTATATTCTGTCGCTGGATTATCTAATTTTTGAGTTATGTTTATATAACTCATTGTTAGGCCATCATCGTCGGAAATAGCCAGCAATGCATGATCATTAGTAGTAGTAGTACTCTGCCTTCCCATTAAGGCCATATAGCGGCCCTCTTTGGTGAAGATTCCGGGTCCTTGATAGTTAATAGAATTGGAGGCATCAGTTATTTGCAAAACGGTATTGAAAGAATCACCATCATTAGTTGACCTTTGCCATATGGCCGGTGCAGTTAACTGTCCTATATGCCGCAACATAATAGTTCCGGTGTAAGGACTTATGTCTATTTTTGTATTACTTCCTATATTATAGGTATTCAGGACGAAATTTGTAAGCACTTCCCCAGTCCCATAATTAGGAAGCTTGCCGGTGGAATTCTCCTCCAAAATGGCCCTGGCCTTTTCCAGCACGATATCCAAATTGGTATGATCAATGCCTACAGTGGCCAGCGAATTGGGATTAGGGGTGATCCCTTCAATCCCAAACTGGGCCGCCGCCTTCTGGATAGCCAAACCAAGGTCGCGCGGAGAAACTATGGTAGTGTTGCTGGCACCGGAATTTATCGCCAGAGTACCAAACTCCGCAAACTTCTTTTGCATAGCCAGAGCCAATGTGTACGGCGTTATCAAGCCCATGGTGCACCCCTTAATTTATGATATCGCGGCCAGAACTTCATCGCTGGTGGCTATGCGGGTAAAATTATACTTCCCCCATGGCGACCATGTGCCATTTGCGTAGTTGCTTGCGCGATAATACCATGTATTCAATGGAGTGCTTGCACTGGCCGATGGTAATATTATATGGATTGTACGGCCACTAGTTATGTCCGTAACGTTATCAGTAATAACCAAAAGACATCCATGTCCTGCAAAATCACTTGGCATCCCAGTGTGATTTCCGCTTTTATTGAAAAAATGAATACCAGCATAGTTTGTCCCAATATAATTATTGATATTCGATCCTGTGGGTAAAAATCTACTTATTGTTCCAAATTTTTGCATAGCTCCATCCAAAGTGTTCACCCCAAGGCCGCCTCTTGCAAGAGGAAGAATCCCAAGAGTTGGAGGATTGGCGTTGGGATTGCTCCCGGTAAAAGCCGCGAACAACACTTTCAGTTGAGCCAAAACATTGGGCAGTGCCATGATAAAATCCTCCCTATATTTTCGGAGCGTAAGCTTCGATTGTCATGCCGGCTTCAAGCGCAAAATTAAACCTGATCGTGTTTGAATACTGGCCGGTTGTCCCTATCTCCATATATTGGTGATAGGTAGTATCGGTGCCATTGTAACACTTAACTCCATTTATGGAAACCTTAAGTCGGCCACTTCCCACCAAAAATTGCGGACAATTAGCAAAATCGCTATTGGCGGACAGGGCGGCGGTGAGGGTTGTTATCACAACTGTGTCGTTTTCCGGCCTCAGAGGATCAGTACCGCCAATGGCATGGCTTGCGGCATGAGCCGACGGGGCCACGGTCGCGGGCTTTCCCGTCACGCTTCCCCATGGCACAGTGATCCCGGCCGCGCTCAACAATGAGGCCAAGGACGCCAGAGAAACCGTTCCAGAAACAGTACCGTCTCCATTCACACCGGCCAGGCGGTTTGCGGTATTCCCCAGCGTCGCCGGAAACAGGGCCAGGGCGGCTTCCTGGGCCGTAGCCTTGCCCGTTCCGCCACTGGATATGGGAAATAGGCCCGTGGCCGGATCAATGTATTGCAACAGATACTTGAACAGGTTTCGAGCCTGTTGAAATCTTGCCGCGACAGCCGTTTCCGTCAAAGCCAAGTTTTGGTTTGAGGCGGCCTGATCCGTCAATGTTGAAAGATCGACGGCCGCTCCGATGGAGGCCGGCGATACAGGGTCTTCGCCGGTGGAAGAATGGCTGATGGCATGAGCCCCGATAAGAAGATTATCGGGCTTGTTTAAAATATCAGCCCACTCGACAGACGAAGCCTGGCCAGCCGAATATTCCAGAAAAGCCGCCTCATCACCGGGTGTGGTGCCGTCCTGGCTTAACCTGGTGTCGTCTATAACGCCATACCGCTTACTGGTCCCGTCCGGCTGTATAACCCTAACCGTATCACCGTTCTGAACTTCGCTGATAGTCAGCAAAAGCCTGGCCTGTTCACTCTCTACAGTCACGATTGTCTCATTGGCCGAGTCGGGAATCCTGGCGATATCGAATGTGCCCGTCTTAATATCGCTGGCATCCAGCCCGGCCGCCAGCCGGGCCAGGAAAGTGTTGAGCGTGGCCAGGGCATCATTTGCATGGCCCGCCGATGAATCAGCCTGGTCTCCGGCGTTTACCGCGCTGTTGGCGGCGTTATTTGCGCTGATCTCAGCCGCCTGAGCGCTGGACCGGGCCGCGTCAGCGTCTTCCTGGGCCTGTCCATGGTACATATTGGCCTTGGAAGCCGACTGCGCGGCCGCTGTCGCGCTGGCGGCAGAAGCATCGGCGGAAGTCTGGGAATTGGTCGCTGCCTGTTGAGCCGCCGTTTTGGCCGCTTCGGCATCACCAATAAGATTGATTACGTTGGTTTCAGCCGCCACTGCACGGTCGGCGCTATCCAGGGCCGCCAAGGCCTTGTCGGCCGCATTGGCCGCCGACGCTCCGGCATCCAACGCTGAAGACGCCGCCTGGGTAGCACTG
>QMCD01005178.1_pt1 | contig 12681 bp, 22 predicted proteins | sample 1821841 | NCBI WGS metagenome assembly QMCD01 (sample SAMN01991225, study PRJNA193472) | Termite gut metagenome, whole genome shotgun sequencing project. | isolation source: worker | host: Macrotermes natalensis | reverse complement strand
TTGTGAGGTGAAATGATGAATAATTTCATGAACGAATATGGAGAAACTACTCTCTTCAAATTTGATGATTTCGGATTTGCGTCTGCAATACTCTCAACGGTAGAATGCCACGATTTCTTAATTGGAAATTGGTTAAATACTTTCAGAGTATTAAATTAAACCACTTAAAATATTTATCCGAAACCCTGCCGAGGAAAAACCTCGCAGGGCGGAATAAATAAAAAAAAGGAGATAGAAAAAATGGATATAAAAGCCAAGTATAAACAGATATGCGACGAACTGAATTCCGAACTCGCTAAGTCGGAAGGAAAATTCGGAAACATGGAGGAACAGAAAAGGATAGCGAAAGAAAAGTGTGATGCAAAAAGGCAGGCTGCACTCATCGAAAGGAATAAGGAGTACGCAAAAATCGAGACCGAGTACGCCAATGCGGTTTCGGAGAACCCTGTGATTCCTGAACTCCTGAAGAAAAAGAAAGACATCGAAAAGGTCATGGATTTGTTCAAGGAATAAATCCAACAGTGCGGGAACACAAACATTTTATCCTATTTTATTGCTAAAATCCGATAAAGCATTCTCTCATCACATCCGTAATAAGTAAGCCGACTTGTTTAACATTATCGGATAGCAAAAATAAAATGGGATAAAAAGGGATGGATAAAAAATGGAGAAAAGAAAGCATAGTATAACTTTTGGAACACGAAGTGAATCAATAATAGATGAATACAAAAGATTCCGTGCAGAAACTGGAGCATTTCTTAATGAGCGTTTAATAGTCCTTCAAATTGTTGAGATAGGGATTTCTTCGCTTGAAAGAGAAATGCGTGAAGCTCGGAAAAAAAGGCAGGAAAGAGTTGATACCTCGGATATGCTTTAAACCTTAAAATTTAAACATTTTAAATAAAACAAAAAAAAGGAGAAATAAAAATGTCTGAAAATAAGTTTGATGTAAGAGCAATGATGAATGAAGTCGCGGAACTGAATCTCGCCGGAATGAGCGATTTTCTGCCGGAAAGATTGCAGGGATATGAACACCTTCCGATAGCGGAAGCTGTTGAAAAAACTCTCACCGTGAATGATTTCCATCTGTATAATTACGCATGGAAAAAGAACGACGTTGTTCAGAAAGATGACAACGGCGAGGTCATAAAATTCACAGGCGTTGTGATGCTTGTTGAAGTCGAGGATAAATCCTACACGATAACAACTCGCTCAAGAAACATCGCGAATAAATTCATCGCCCTCGATAAGACCATAAAGAGTTCGCAGGATAAGGCTCGGGAATCTTCAAACAATGAAGTTTCCAAGGACGACCTCGATTTGATTCGCAGATTGTGGATTGGTCGTGTCAAGCCTTTCATAATCGAGGGAAAAAAGGACGGAAATTACATTTCGTATTTCGTCAAGGGAATTGTTGAAGAGTAATTCCCAAACTAAACCTTTTTCATTTTTATTATTGGAGGTTTTAAAATACATAGCAATATTGATTATATGAATAAACTTAAAGAAAATATAGAAAATATGAAAGATGATTTTGACACTATATGGTATTTGATTTCATCAAATAATTTTGATGAAAATAAAAAGAATGAAATTAAAGAAATATGTATAAAATGGCTTGATGGAGTTGAGTAAATGAAAAAACTTTTGAAGTTCCTTGAAGGTATGAAAGATTTTCTAAGTGATTTTGATGAAGATAATCAATATTCTCAAGTTACAAAAGATTTTATAAAAGGAAGATTACATCACAATAATATAATAATACAATATGTATATAGACGGATAGAGTCTGAAGAAAACAAACCACTTAAAAAGGAGGAGTAAAAATGTCAAGATTTAAATGTACGTGCGGAAAAATCTCATTCGTTTTGGGATACATACTGGTTGATGGTAAGATACAGAAAATATACACATGCGGTGCATGTAAGAGAACTTTTACTGAAAATGTAGTTAATAAAGAATTTGAAGATGATTCTGAAATGCAGAAAGCTGCGTCAGTTTTGTTCGGTGATAATAATGATTAAAAGTGCACATTACACATGTAATGATTGTTATAATAAACCGTGTATATTAGTTATAAACTATGACACAGATTGTGATAAAGAGAAAAAACCTTTAACATGTATATATGATGATGAAAAGTGTAATTGGATTAAATTTAATCCGTTGGAACTTTTAAGAAATTTGGAGGAATAAAATGCCTCCACGTCCAAAACTTTCATCAGAAAATGTTAAAGTTGGAATTTCAATTCGTCAGATATTTTCAAAACGTAAGAAAGATTTTGGTCAGTATCAAGGAAATAGAATAATTGTTACTTACAGAGATGCTCAAACAGGAAAAATTGTTAAAGGCGGTTTTGCTAAGACAGTTTCAGATGCAACTCTTGATAATATAGAATTTAATAGACGTGAAGGTAGACTTTCAGATAAAGAATATGCTCGCACAATTTATAATCAAGGTAGAGTTGATGAAAGAATTTATGGTACAATGGATTCTTTTAAAAATATATTAATAGATAGATGGGATTTGGGTAAGGTAGTTGATGATAAATTATTTGAAACATTTAAAGACGACTATGGTCAGGAAGTAGGTCAAATAAAAAATCCTAATGCACCTATAAATGTTTCAGATTTTTCAAGATGGTATGAAAAATATGGATTTCAATTAAAGGAAGTTTTTAGTTATAAAGATAGATTATCAAACGGTAGAACTTATACACGTGCAAAAGACCATTATAGTTTAGCAAAAATATTACGCGGGCTTAGAGAGTTTTCACACGATAAAGCCAAATTTGATGAAATATGGGGCGAGTGGTTAAATGGAAAGCCAGACCTTGAACAGACAACATTGTAAAACTCTTGAAGATTTTGGAGCACAAATTTTATACACATTTCACTGCACACGTTGTAATGAAAAAATTAAGATACCCAAAATAAATTCGGAAAAAGCGTACATCTATTTATCTTGTCCAGAATGTGAGTATCCCCTTATTTTATATAATGAATGGAGATACGGTAAGTAGTTATAATATAAATATTTTAATATAATCAGGGAGGTATGTTCTGGCTATATTGTTAGAGAATATTTATACTGCAGATTTTGAAACCACAACTCGCCAGAACTATCTAATTGATGGTGAAGTGCGTGTTTGGTTATGGTCATTGGTAAATATTTCAACAAAAGAAAAATATTACGGATACACTATTCATGATTTTTTTAAGACAGTTTTACGTCTACATTGTAAGATGATTTATTTCCATAATTTAGCATTCGATGGTTCCTTTATGGTTTACTATTGGTTGACACATGGAGAAAAATTTGATTCATTGATAGATGGAAAAATGAATCTATGGTATCAACTCAAATGGCGCGGAATTGAATTTAGAGATAGTTTAAAAAAGTTCCCAGAAAGTGGAGTTGAAGATGTTGCCAATTTTATTGGTAAACCTGGAAAATATATTAAGCCAGATTTTAATAGATATTTACCATGGGATTATATTCCATCACTTGAAGAGATAGAGTATTGTATTCAAGATTCAAGTATTATGTCTGATGCAATGGAAAGAGAATATTCCGTTGGTCATAATCGTTTAACTTTATCAAGCGATGCTTTTAAAGATTTAAAAAATTCTATTCCTCATTTTGATTTCTTGTTTCCTCATCTTTCATTAGGATGTGATTCAGAAATAAGACCATCATATAAGGGCGGAATAGTTTATCTTCAACCTATGTATAAATCCCAGATAATTGAAGATTGTTATGTGTATGATATAAATTCAATGTATACACATGTGATGAGAAATTGTATGTTGCCATATGGTGCTCCATTTTATAGAGAGCCTGAAAAAAATGAATATTATTTTGTTTCGTTTAGAACAGAGTTTTATTTAAAAGATAAAAAGATTCCAACAATTCAGATAAAACGTAATGCAGCCTATGACCCTAAACAATATTTAGATGAATCATACGGTGAGGTAAAACTTACATTATCCAAAACAGATTATGAATTATTTAAACAGCAATACGATGTTGAATATGAGTACGACCATGAATATATTTCATTTAATCAGCGTACAGGAATACTCGCAGATTATTTGGACCGTATTATGGAGATTAAAGTTAAGGCATCTTTACCAGAGAGTAGAGATGAATATCTAAGATTTATTGCTAAAAGATATATGAATTCACCTTATGGGAAATTTGGAATGGACCCAAATAAAGAAAATGTTATTCCGATGTTGAATCCTAAAGGATTTATTTCCATGAGAGACCAGACTGAAGATGAAAAGAAAAATAATCGTGAACCAAAAGCAAATCATGTTGCATTTGCGTCAGCTATTACATCGCATGCACGTGCAATAACAGTAAATGCAGCTCAACAAAATTACGATAATTTTATTTATTGTGATACAGATTCTATACATTTAACTAAACCAGCAAAAGGAATAGAAATGCATAAAACAGAATTAGGAAAATGGGATTTTGAAGGTCAATTTCCATTGGCTAAATATTTGGGAACGAAACTATACGCTCACTTTGATGAAAATAAAAACGTTATTGAAGTTAAGGGAGCGTCAATGACCCCAGATGTTAAAAAACATATTACATACGACAACTTTAAATTTGGCACTATATTGCCAGGTAAAAGAATGAAACGTATGGTACCGGGAGGTTATTTAATTGAAGAAACAACCCACGAAATATCATTGCCGAAAGAATTTGAAGGATTGTTTAATGATGTGTAGTATTTATGCATCAAATTATTGTATGCATAGGATGTACGTAAATCGTATGAATATTGAAAGAAAAAATGGAGGTGTTTTAATATGAGTAAAAATAAAGATGAAAAATATAAAAATAAAGAAAAAGGTATGTTATTTAAAATATATTTTTCAAGGGTTATGCCAAGAACGGCTAAGTTAATTTTATCATCACACTGTATGTCAAGTCAGTATAATTCAGAAATGATTTATAAATATGGGGGACGTCAGAATGGATACACAAGAAAAAAGTACTATGCAGATTAAACCAGACCAAAAAATATATTATAAGAAAGACCAAGCTCTTTCTTATAATATACCAAAAATAATTGTTCTATCAGAACGCGGTCCTGGAAAAACATTTGAATATAAAAAATGGTGCCTTGAAGATTATTTCAAGAATGAAAATCAGTTCGTTTGGGTTCGCAGAAAAGACGACCATGAGTTAAAACCATTGGTAAGAAATAATGCTGATAATTGGTTGAACGATATGAGAATGAATGGAATAATTGATGATTCAAAATATCGTGTAAGAATGGAGGGTGAACAGTTTCTTATAAATGGAGAAACGGCTGGTCATTTTATTCCATTATCTGCATCTTTAGGTTATAAAGGTAATAATTATGATAAGGTTACAAAAATTATATTTGATGAATGTTTGTTAAATCCTGCGGGTTCATCTATACGATATTTACCTAATGAAATGTATTTGCTTGATAATTTATATGAAACTGTTAATCGTTCGCGTGATGCTATATTGGGAAAACCTCCTGTAAAATTAGTATTGTTAGGAAATAAGGAAACAATATTTAATCCATATTTTGCAGAGATTAGAATTACTCCATTTGAAGGAAGATTCAAAACTTTCAAAAGGGGAGATTCAAAATGGTTAGTTGAAAATTATCAGAATGAATTATTTCATCAGAAAAAGATGGCATCTGAATCTGGTAAAGGTGTTACTGGAACAAAAAGTGCAGCATCAATGTTAGAGAATGAATTCTGGGAAGGAGATTTCTATAATATAAAACAGAGACCAAGTTTTGCACAGTTGGAGATAAATTTAAAGTTTGAAGGAAGATATTATGGTTTGTGGCGTGACGGTACATTTTATTATATTAGTGATAAATATAATTTAGAGAAAGATACCTATGTAAAACTATCAGAGCAAACACATGAAACATTATGTTTGCATAAAAAGAATAGATATTACAAACAGATTATGGATTTATATCAAATGAATTTATTGTTTTATGAATCCATACAAATTAAGCACAATATGTTGTTGCTTATAAACGATTTAAAAAGGAGTGTTTAAAATGACAACACCTTTACCGTATAAACAATATGAATTTGAACAATTTAAAGCGGATATATCTATATCAATTAAAGTAGTAACAGATATTTGCAATGCAATTAATATTGCTAAAAATAATGATGTATTTCAAAATGATAAATTAATTTATATAAAATTAAATGGAAATATAATTGGAAGTTTTATAAAATAAAAAAAATGGGAGTTTAACTCCCTAAATTTTAATTTAATCCAATAACAATATCTGAAATAGTCTCAATAGTAGTATCACTTCTTTCTGGACATATCTAATTGCTACTTTACTCTTTATGGTGATGTGTAATGACATTGCAAGTCCTTGCTGCAAACGAGTGACCACTTTTAATATATATATAACCACTTACATGACTACTTCCTACAGTAAATGTAGAATTTTCAACATATACTGGTAATGGATTGTTTATATCACAGTAAATATTTTTTAATGCATTATATAAACTTTCTATACTTGTAATATGTATATTACTATCATTAATAATATCAATTTTACCTACAGTATTTAAAATATTACTATTACTTACATAAAAACTACACCGGTCTAATGTTATTTGATGACGAAAAAATTTTGTAGCAGCCCCTCCAGTGGAACTGATTACATTATTTTCATCAATGGTAATTCCTTCTCCAGCTGTTAATTTATCCTGTTTTGTATTAGCAACACCAGTAACATATTCTTCAACGAAATCTGTAACAGCTAATTCATTTGGATATTTTGATGCATTTCCAGTAATATTCGTTGACATATTTTCAGTTAACTGGTAAATTGTCATATCTTTATCAAGAGAATGTAGCCATTTCCATGCTCCATTTTCTTCAAGATACCAGCCATTATTTTCTTCAATTGGGTCTTCGTTAACAACAGCCTCATCGCCTTTATTTGGAACGGGTATAGTTAAATTAAGTAAATCCAACGTTTCAAATATTCCCCTATTTTCTCCTGTGATATTTTCATCACGGGAATAAATCATCTGATTCTCTTCATCCCATGCAAATATCTGTCTATCAAGAGCCTGTGTTCCCATCCTCATAAACATATCAGGTCCATTTCCGTAGTGAAGTATTCTATCTTCATTTACCATTCCATTTATCTGTTCGGTAATTATTTTTAATGTTCCATCACTATCTTCAACATTTAAATCAATAATCTGAGCATTAAATTTTGTAAGTATTTCATCAATTATTTCAGTATTTTCTTCATATTTTCCTTTTAAAGCAATTAGTGCTTCAAGAATTGTTCTATTAGAATCTGTTTCTACAGTTGGACGTGCCATTCTGGTAACCTCCCTACGGTGCTGATAAAGTTTCTATCAAACTCTGATATAAAATCGTTTGAAATAGTTATTAATCCAGTTTTCATTGCTTTAAGTTTATCAAGATTTGATAGATTGCTCTGAATTGTATTATCATATTCTCTCTTATCATAACTGCGATTATCTTTATAATTTCCAACACCCGCTTTAGGAAGTGGTATTGTTTCATTTTCAATTATTGTACCACTGGTACCAGTGTTTTTTGTAAGTCTTGTTGAATCGGAAATATCATTTTCCTTTTCGAACGCAAACATTTTTTCGTACTTTAATTTTATTTCATCAAATTTACGGTTAATATACCATTGCCAAACGTCAACAGTTTCATTACCTATTTCTCTAAAAGCAAATTTTGTTTCAAATAAATCTATCAACATATCTTTATTTTCAAAAAGATTTGGACAATCCTCGGTCCATCGAACCGAGGAAAGTCCTGCGTTTGGATAAAGTTTCCAAATATCGCATAAACGTTCCGTAATATATCCCATTATATAATCCCTCCAAATATTGCTAAAAGTTCTATAAGCATAGCACCCTGCATTAATATTAGATGATTTATTTTTCTTTTGCATTCTTTTATATCGTTATTTTGTGTGTTATGATATGCGCATACAGGTTGCTCTGTTTTGCTCATTCTTTCACTTCCTTATTCTTTTTAACAGTTTCATCTTTTTTATTTGACATATTATCTACTTTTATTTCAGGCATAACTTTTTCATAAGAAATGTCTATACCTAATATTCTTTTAGCATCTTTAACAGCTCTGTCTCTTGTAGTTGTAAAATTCTTTAAATCTATTGTAAGTTCATGTTTGTTAGATTCGGTCTCTGGAATATTAACACGTTCGTTCTTTTCTATAGGAACATTATTTATTCCTAAGAACTGTAATATATCTCCATCATATTCAACTAATGTTTTTCTTAATTCATTAGCTATATACGGTATAGGAAGATTCATTACTTCAGCGTTATCAAGACCGTTTTTAGTTTTAAATACAGCTGGAATATTTTCCATGAACTCGAAAAATGTATTAATATCATCCAATGATTCATTTTCATTTGTTTTAAACATCCATATATTTTTCTGAGCATTTACATTAAGTCTCATTGTCTGCATAAGATTTAGTATTTCCTGTATTATAAGATACACATGTTCTTTTGCATTTATTTTTGCTACATTATCATATATCAAAACAGCGTTATCTTTATTTAACTGTTGTTGTAATATTATTTCTCTAATTTTATCTGTACCACGTGAATATGCTTTCCAACCTACAATTCTTCCGTAAGAATCTAAGTCAATTTCATTCTGCATAATCGGTAAACAGAAAATTTTTTCTGTTCCATCAAGTCTAAATATTGTACACATTCCTGTATCATATAAAGTTCTTTCTGGTTCCCAGTCTGGTATATCTAATTCTTCAGAAAAATTCCATTTAAACCTATTTATTGCTTTTGAACGATATTTTTCTATTAGATGTTTTTCAATAAGTTCTTTCTTTTCTTTCCAAAATTTATTTATATCTGGATAACCAGACCTATATCTACTATCCATTTTTCTACTCATATTATACTCACCTCAATATTTTCATATTCTCCCTGACTTCCGGATAATGATTCAGTGTGATAAACTCTTAATCCATTATCAAATAAAGATTCTATAGCTGTTTTAATAAATTGTGGTAATGTTGTTTTTATTCTACATCCATTAGTTCTAAGGAAATTAAATAATTTTCTTGAACGAATTTCTGGTTTTCTATATTCATTTATATTATAACCAAAATAATAATAGAAATCATCAAACATTTTCATAACATTATTATCTGGAACAATAGTTACAATTTTCATTAATCCTCTACTGCGTGATAAATGTTCTGAAGAATCATATGTAGATGTAGAAAGTACTGAACTTGTTGCATTTCCAACAGATTTTATTATATCATGTTCTTTTTTAATCATATTTTCTTTTATAGTTTGCTGAACCCATGTATTTATTCCATCGGTTATAGATGATGCAGCTGCACCGCCCATATTTAATGCACCTAATTGTTTTAATGCTCCAGAACTTAATCCGCCATCTATTATATCTTTTGAACCAGGATTTTGTGTTCTAGCCCCCCAAATAGTAGCCCACATTGCAGTATTTACTCCGCCTCCAACAAAATTATTTATTGCATTTGTTAAAGATTGAGAAAATAATGCATTTCTTTCTTCAGAACGCCTAAGATTTTCATATTCTTGCCACGTATCTGTAACTAAATCAAATTGATGTAACGGAATTTCTGTTGAACTTTCTAAATATTTAGTATTACCATCTAAAGAATCAAGTTTATTATTTATAAAAGTGATTTTCATTGATACTGAACCTTTTGATAAGAAATATGAAATTCTTAAATATATATTTGGAATTAATTCCATTGACATTGGTATTGATATAAAATTATCATTTCCAATAAATAATGAATGTTGCATTAAAGGCTGTCTAAATAACATTGGTTCAAAATTTTGATTTCTATATGAATTATTAGTTGGTTTTGAAGGTTTAGGAATTATTAAATCATAATTTACTTCCTTTTTTGAATAAGAACCTTCAGGTATAGATGAAATTTTATCAAATGCAACTAAATCTACTAAGGCTCTTACAGAACCAGAATCCCACATATATGTATATACCATTTTTTCTACTTTTCCAGGACCTACGTTAACTTGTGTATAACCTTGTGAAGTACTAGTATATTCTATTGGAAATGATGGTAACAAATATACACCAAATATATTTGACTCCTCCATTGAACCGTAATCTGAAAATATTATTTTATCCAATTCTGGACTAATAGTATTATTATTACCATCAGAAAGTACATTAAATCGTGTAGGAAAACAATAAAAATTTGTTTTTTGAGTGTTAGTATCATCACCAGGTATAGGGTCATCTGTAACTAACAAAACCGCTGATTGTGTTTCTATATCTCTTACATTTCTAATTTGCATTATTGAATTTATAAATGTTTCTAATTTTTTATTTATTATTGGATTAGATGTGCTATCCCATCTGTCTATATGCATCTGGTCCACTGGACAATAATCAAATTCCCAGTCAAACATAAATGTCTGAAAAACATTCATAGAAATATCTATTCTAACTGAATTTTCATTATGTAGCGCAATTGAAGATATCTTAAAATAATACTCTTTACTATCAGTTTCCATTTTAATTATTGCCATATTATATTGTAAAAAATCACTAAATTCTGGCAAAATTTCATCTGAAATATCAACATAGAAATAATCACTACGTAAATCCCACTGAACATTTTCAATTGTAATTCCATTATTTTTTAAATTTTGAAACCATGTTTTTTGAGCCGTTGATGAAGTAAAATCCCTTTCAGTCTGATATCCATCATAAGGAAATTTTACTAAATTTATAGTTGAAAGTGCCATTTTTACACCTTTAATTGTTAGGTCGGTGACAACGTGGATTTACGAATCTGGCGGTCAAGCCAGGTAACGAAAAATTCCTCTGTTCTAAGAGTGGACGCGAATTTCCCATTTCGTAAATTAATCCACGTGTCTCCGTTTTTGTCCATAAAAAATGGACAGTTTTAATTCATGTCCAGGAATGTTGGTTTTAAATTTTACCTTTCTTGATTTTACCAATCATTGATATAAGGTCTGGGATACCAACCAACCCATTGTTGTTTCCTTTTTCATCTATACTTTTCAAACTCTTATTTATTTTTTCTATTGAAATTTCTTTACCGCACAATGCTATGCAGAAAGCCTTCAACGCAGTTATTATTCCCATATTTATTCCTCAGATTCTATATCTGTATTTTTATATATTGAAGATTTCATTGGTTCTATTTCCCCGTCAGGAAAATCTCCGTCGGTAGATGTTATATTAGTTACACCGGGCGTTGCAGAATTTACAATATATACAATATTTCTGAAAAGACTTCCTGTATACATTCCATATTTCTTAAGGAAAATATTCGTTCTGTCGCGAGTTGTATTTCTTACAGATTCGGATGCAGCGAGTTCAGGATAATATCCAAACTGTCTGTCGTCACAAACTATTGCAATTATTTCTCTTCCGTCAGGAAGTGTTGCAAAATCTGAAACAGGCATTATATTACCAGTAAGATTCAACATTTCAGGATTGAAAATCTTTGCTCTTATTTTTCTCTTAATATTCTTTATATCTTTTCTGCGCATAAGAATATCCGCTCTTCCTTCAAGAGTTGTTGCGGTCTCATCTGCGAGTTTATTATATTCTCCCTTATTCTCAATAAATTTATCGTCTGTAAAATCTGTTATATTATCGAGCAATGTTTCAAGAGTTCCTTCAAAACTTGACGGGTCTGTAAGGAAAGGCATTGAAACTATTGAACCAGTTCCTCCAAAAACATCAGGCTGTGAAATATATGTCTTAAATTTATTTTCATAATCTCTGTTTGAAGATTCAGAAACAGAACCTATTATCATTGACCTAAATTCATCATATCCCTGCGGACCTGTAAAAATTTTCTTGAAATCTACATCCCAAAGAGTTATAGGGAAAGTGGGTCTGTCATTTTTCTTAGCGTACTGTGAAAGAACTTCGGGCTCATACATTTTGAAATCATCAGTATCTTCCGCCTTGGGGTCAAATCTCTGACCCTGTGTTCTAAGAATTTTATACGACTGTATAAAATCTCCATACGCAACATCGGTCTTTATCCATTTCTGAAAAACTTTCGGAACAGCATCAACGCCTGCAATTTCAGTTCTGGCAATTCTAGTAATTGTGTTATCCAAAAGTCCAGACGAAACAGCTGCAGCATAATCTGTTCCAACATTTTTATTCCAATTTGCACCCATGTAGGATGCAATATATTTCTGGTATACCTCATCTGTTAGTGTCGCCATTTTTATCACTCCTTATTTTTTTCTACTTCCTTTCGATGATAAATATCCGAGAGTATTTTATCGGTTTTGGTCAATATCTCATCAATATCATCGAACGTCAGGTCCGCGGATTTTTTTACATCATCCTCGGTCTTTATAGATTTACTGGCGTCCAACAGTTCTATAAGTTTTGTGTTAAGTTTCTTAAGGGATTCAGTTTCCCCTATCTTTTTTTCTATATCAGTTTTTTCAGTAGAAAGTTTTACTATTTCTTTTTCCTGTTTTTCATACAATTCCAAAATTGATGCCTGCATTTCAGCGGACAAATCCTTAAAACCTTCAGGTAGGTCCATAGATATAGTAAGGGTTGTGG
>QMCD01003684.1_pt1 | contig 12690 bp, 6 predicted proteins | sample 1821841 | NCBI WGS metagenome assembly QMCD01 (sample SAMN01991225, study PRJNA193472) | Termite gut metagenome, whole genome shotgun sequencing project. | isolation source: worker | host: Macrotermes natalensis | reverse complement strand
CTCGCCGCCTGCGCCAAATCGCGGGCACTGGCCGCGTTTTCGGCGTTCGCCTTGGTCTGGCCGCTGATTTCGCTCATCGAGGCGGTGATTTCCTCAAGCGAGGCGGCGGATTCCTGGGCTCCGCTGGAGAGCGTGACGGACGCCGAGGAGACCTCTGCCGCCCCGGTCGCGACCTGTTTGACGCTCACGTTGATTTCGCCCAGGGCGCCGTTGACCTGGTCGAGCATGGAGGCCAGGTCCTGGTTCATCACATCCAAATCGCCGCGGATTCGCACCTTGGTCTGCCAATCGCCCGACGCCAGTTGCTTCGCCATCTCCGCAATATTCTGGAACTCGCGGATGACGCCCTGGACGGCGCGGGCAAGGTCGCCGATCTCGTCGCGACGGGCAAGGTCGGCGGACGGTATTTCGATCGTCAGGTCGCCTTCCTTCGCGATCAACCCCATGCAAGCCGTTGCGGAACTGACGCCTGACGTAATGTTGCGTGCCACGAGTACGCCGACGACGACGCCGAGAAGAACGGCCGCGATGGCGACCACCGTGATAATCGCTTGAACCCAACCGATCAGGTCGGCCATGGCCGATCCGACCTCCCGGACGTGCTTGGTGACACCGGCGACCACGAGGCCGATCGTGTCGTCCACTTCCCGCGCTTTCGCATCCTTCAGGTCTTGATTGGCTTCCAGCGCCGTCTTTTCCTCCACGGAATTCCGGAACTGCTTTTCCCACTCATTAAGATCGGCCTGCGCGCTCTTGACGAAATTGTCACATGCCTCGGAGACCGTATAATTTTTCAGGACATCATCGCAGGTCGCCCGGATTTCCTTGACATACCCGTCGATTTTTTCGATGGTGGCCTTGCGTTTCTCCGCGTCTATTTCCGTATCAAAATTCCTTGATTCGAGGCGGCATTCCAGGAACAATTGTTGCACTTTCGCGTTGAGCAAGAGGGCATTTACCCGGTCTTCCCGGTAGAATTTATAGTCTTGCGTGACCCCTTGACGGTCCGTGCCCTGCCCTTCTTTCACGTAATTCGCTTCCTGCGCGACGTTCCAGATTCTGTCGTGCAGCGCCAAACTCGCTTTGACGACCTCACCGCCGGCGCGACTCCGGATGTCCAACGCTTTGTGCAGGTCTACGACAATATCCTTGAAAGCGTTGTCGAGGTCCTGAAATTCCTTGGCTTTTTGGGCGATGTCGTTCGCGTTTTTCTTGTTCTCGTCGCTTTCCATGATTTTTTCCGTAGCTTCACAAGCCGCGACGATTTTGGTCACCTCACCCACGACTTTATCGTGGTTTGCCGGGTCCTGGGTGCGAGAGTGCTCCGCCGAGGCCAACTGCGCCTCAAACGAGGCGATCACCGCTTCGTTCGATTTCACAAACACCTCCACCTGATTCAAAACCCCGGTCGTGTTGGAGTTGATCGACAGGAGCGATACAAAGCCGGTGATGCCGATGCCCAGCAGGAGCAGAACCAATAACCCGAAACCGAGCAGCAGTTTCGTTCCGATACGCATGTTGGAAAGCATTTTTTTACCCTTGAAAAACGATGGAGGGATGGTGATCTCTCGGACTGTTTGCGCAAAACACCACGCGTTGCCTACACGGAATCCGACATTGTACGGAATTCCGCATTGAGGTAATCATAGGTCGGTTTTTGATTCGTGTCAAAGGATTTCACTAAAATGGGCAAAAAAGATTTCAAAAAAACACGCAAAAATGCGCAATATGCGGCAAGTATGACGTTTTGACATGCAATAACGCGAGTATGATGCCGCAAACGGCATGATAATCCTCCCGCGCGCAATCGCCTGCTGCTCGGACGATCCGTTTATATCATTATACAAACAGAAGTTAGGGGCGAGTGAGTGCGGCCGGCAGATTGGACCAAAATGTCCGTTTTCACCGCGTTTCCAGTATCATTCATCGTCGAGTCACGGGCGACCGCCGTGTACGCACGGCCGGGAGCCGTTCGGCAGTCCGGCATGTACCCGCCCGTGCGGCATGTACCCTCACCCTTGATATAACCGTATGACCGGCGGTTGCGGATTACGCACGTTATTATAACTCGCGGTTTCAGGGGCAAATACGTAGATTTTCTCCAACGGGCGAACCGATTCGGCACCCAAGGCGGCGTCCGTGACGGCGCCCAGGGCGATCGCAGCCGTTCCACGCGTTTTGGCGGCAAAAAGCGAAAGCGCCATCAAGGGAAAATAGACGGAATAATAATGGTACTTCAAGTAAAACACCCTCGGAAAACCGCCGCCCGTAAACTGATCCTCCTGCCAGGTTCCATCCGGTCGCCGGCGGTTCATCAGAAATCGAATTCCACGGATCGTTGCCGGATGGTCGGTCAATCCGGCCGCGATCAGGCCCATCACGGCCCAAGCCGTCTGGGAAGCGGTCGGTTCCCCCTGGCCGCGGAGCGCTTCATCCTCATAGGAATCGGCCGTTTCGCCCCAGCCGCCGCTCGAATGTTGATGGCTCAGGAGCCAATTCGCGCCGGCCCGAATCGCCGGGTCGTCGGTCGGGACCCCGACGGCCGTCATGCCGGTCAGGGCTTGCCATGTTCCGTATATATAGTTGATACCCCAACGCCCGAACCAGCTTCCGTCCGGTCGCTGGCATTTCCGCATGTAGGCGACCACGCGGTCAATTTGCTTGTTGGTACCGACGCGGAAACCGAGCCTGCCGAGCGATTCCATGACGCGACCCGTCAAGTCGGGCGTACTCGGATCGATCATCGCGTTATGATCGGCAAAAGGAACCCGGCACAGGAATTCCTTGTCGTTGTTGCGGTCGAAGGCCCCCCAACCGCCGTCCCGATTCTGCATCGCGAGCAGCCATTTCAAGCCGCGTTCCAGGGCTTCAGCCGTTTTGGCGAGATCAAGCGTCTCGTTTTTCGCGTCGGCCATCGACCCGCTCTGGGCATGGCTCAAAAGTCGCAAATCCGGCGGCAACAGATTCCCTTTTTCATCCGTCCGCCCGAAAGCGGCCCCGGCACCCGGCGGTAAGACGTCCTTGTTTTTCACGGTTTCGTCGAATCGGCCCGCCAAGACCATCAGCGCCATCGCCGTATCGTCGTTATCGGGATAAAAATCATTGTTGAATTCGAAGCACCACCCGCCCGGTTCCGCGTCAACCTTGTGGGCCCAATCGCCTTTTTTGGTGATTTGACGATCGCGTACCCAACGGACCGCCCGACGGATATCGGGGTGGTCCGTCGTCAAACCGCCGAGCATCAACGCCTTCAACGTAAGTGTCGTGTCCCAGACCGGCGACTTGCAGGGTTGCAGGCGGAGATGACCGTTTTCCGGATTCCGGACGACCAAGGCTTCGAGTTGTTCACGGCAATACCGGATTTCCGGGGTGTCGTCGGCATAACCGAGCGCTTTCAGGGCGATCCATTCCCAAATGATCGGCGGGTAAATCGCCCCGGGACCGTCGCTTCCCTCGTTATGTTCGAGCATCCATTTTTCCGCCGCTTTGATCGCCTTGTTCCGGAACGGCGTGAACCCGGTTTTTCGGCAAAACCAGATGAGTTTGTCGCAGGTCCGGAAGAAAAAATCCCAGGAAAAAGGCGATTTTGACATCTCTTTGCCGGGTGCGACGATCGGTCCCCATTTTTCAGGGGCATTCATAAACAGTTCGCGGATACCTCGTTCGGGCGGCAACGGACGTACCGGAGTCAGGGCGGAAACGATCGAGAGCGGAACGAAAATGGTTCGCGACCAGGAACTCATGTCGTGAATGTTGACCGGCGACCAGTCGGGGAGCAGGAGCATCTGCGGGGGCACCGCGGGACAAATCGAATGCGGAATCTGCCCGAGAACGGCCAGGTAAAACCGTGTAAAACTGTTGACTTTGTCGGCGCCGCCGAGTGCCATCACCTTTTTCCGGGCACGTTGCATATATTCGGCGCTCGGATCATGTCCGGTCAATTTGAGGGCGAAATACGCTTTGACCGTGTTACAGATATCCGCCTTCGCTCCTTGATACATCCCCCAGCCGCCTTCCGGAAGTTGTTTTTCGACAAGATACTTGGCGCATCCTTTGGCGAGTTCGGATTCTTCCTCGCCGAGGAAAGTCAGCAGCAGGATGGTTTCCGATTCCAAGAGAACATCCCCTTCCAGTTCGCCGACCCAGTAGCCATCGGGATGCTGGTGGTTGAAAAAGAATTGCCGCGTCGACGCAATGGAACGTTTTAATTCGGCGGCAAAGCGTTCATCAACGACCGGTCGGGAAACCGGAGGATGAACGACAGGCGATTCCTCCTTGAACAAACCAAAAGAATACTCGGCCATCATTTCGTACCTTCCTTAGTACATTGGTGGTATCTTGGAAACGCGGTAAAAACGGACGTTTTTGGGTTTATCATTAAAAGCCGGGAGCGCAACAACGTGAAGCGACCGGGGATTTGCCGTAGGATTTACCGTAGTCTCCCATCACTGCGCTACGCTTCGTTCCAGGCTTGCATGAAGCGGATCGTTCGAGCGGCGGACGATTGTGCGCGGGAACAGTTTCAGGCCGTTTACAGTATAACATGCTGAAAACCGCTACGGGACCGCTACGGGACCGCTACGGGACCGCTACGGGACCGCTACGGGACCGCTACGGGACCGCTACGATACTACGACCGGATTGTACCGCATTCCACAAAACCGGGCAAGACGAAAAAATCTTGCCGATCCTCGCCAAATCGCCCAAAATCCGGATTCGGGAAAACGTGTCCGCGGGGTGGGGAATGAACAGAATGACAGGACGACCGTTTGCAATCCCTTCCCAGAACGTCCTGAAAAGGGTAAAATTCAAGGGTGTCCCACCGTGCCGACGGTTGCGTGCCGGCGGTTGAACGTCTTTTTCATCTCTTTTTTCCGTTATCCATGCTCTGGTCGCAAACACTGATTCCGACGATGAAGGAAACCCCGGAAGGGGCAGAGATTCCTTCCCATATTCTCATGCTCCGAGCCGGTCTGATCGCCCAGGTCATGGCCGGGGCGTATACCTATCTCCCGCTCGGGCTGCGTTCGCTTCAAAAAGCGATGCAAATTGTGCGTGAGGAAATGAACCGGACCGGGGCGGTTGAACTGCTCATGTCGGCGATGTGTCCGATTTCACTCTACGAGCGGACGGACCGGGTCGAGGCTTTCGGCGACGTGCTCGTCAAGGCGACGCTCCCGCGCGGCGGCCGGAAAGTGCCGATCGTGTTCTGCCCGACGCATGAAGAGGAAGTCACCGACCTGGTTTCCCGTTTCATTTCAAGTTATCGGCAACTCCCGATAACGCTTTACCAGATCCAGACGAAATTCCGTAATGAGGAACGCCCCCGGTTCGGCGTGTTGCGGACCAGCGAATTCCTGATGAAGGACGCCTATAGTTTCCACGCGAACCTCGAATCGCTTAACGCGACGTACAAAAAAATCTACGATGCGTACGGGCGGATATTTTCCCGTTGCGGATTGCCGTTCCTGCCGGTCGAAGCGGAATCCGGCCCCATCGGCGGCGACGCCTCGCATGAGTTCATGATTCCTTCGCCGAACGGGGAAGACAAGGTGGTGTATTGCGCCGCCTGCGGATATGCCGCGAACACGGAAAAGGCGGAAATCGGTCCCTGCCGGCACGGCGACGCGGGCGCCCCGCCCGTTTCCGTCGACATGAAGCCCTTGACGGAACTGGCCACGCCGGACGCCCATACCGTCGAGCAGGTGTGTCAATTTCTCAAGGTCAAGCCGCACAAACTGATTAAAACGCTCATTTACCTTGCCGACGGCAAGCCGGTTGCCGTTCTGGTGCGCGGCGACCATGAGGCCAACGAAAACAAGTTGCGGCGATTTTTGAACGTCGCGAAATTGGAATTGGCCGATCCGGGAACCATCGAACGTGTCACCGGGGCACCGGTCGGATTTGCCGGACCGGTCGGTCTCAAGGAAAAAATCGACGTTCTCGCGGACAATGCCGTCCGTAATTGCAGGAACATGGTTGCGGGCGCGAATAAAAACGAAACGCATGTCGTCGGGCTTTGTATCGACCGTGACTGTATGCCCCAAACGTCCGGCGCAGTGCAATCCGACACGGTGCAAATCGGTAGCGTGCAACTCGGCAGCATGCAATTCGGCGATTTCCGCGATGCGGTCGAAGGCGACCCGTGTCCCCGTTGCAGCGGGTCCCTTTCCATCCGGCAGGCGATCGAAGTGGGGCACGTCTTCAAACTCGGAACGAAATACTCCGAAGCCCTTGGCGCCAAATACCTTGACGCCGATGAAACGCAAAAAACAATCATCATGGGCTGTTACGGCATCGGCGTCAACCGGATCATCGCGGGCATTTGCGAAACCTCGTATGACGAGGCCGGGATCGTGTGGCCGGTCAACCTCGCTCCGTTCGAGGTCCTGCTTTGCCCGATCAAGATTGATGAGGCAAGCATGAAAATCGCCCATGCCCTGCACGACGAACTGGAGACGGCCGGGATCGACTGCCTGCTCGACGACCGGGACCAGCGGCCCGGCGTCAAATTCAAGGATGCCGATTTGATCGGTTTTCCGCTCCGGATCGTGATCGGTCCCAAGGGAATCGAAAAGGGCGAACTGGAAATGAAATGGCGTTGGAGCAAGGAACCGGAAATGCTGCCGCTCGAAGGCGCCGCCCTGAAAATCGCGCAACTCCTTCAGGAAGAGCGACATACCGCCCGGCGATTCCGTGCGGCGATGGACCGTTGACGCGGAACGAAGCGTAGCGCAGTGACGGGAGACTACGGTAAATCCTACGGCAAATCCCCGGTCGTTTCACGTTGTTGCGCTCCCGGCTTTGAATGATAAACCCCAAAATGTCCGTTTTCATCGCGTTTCCAATATAATTCACGATCATGTCCAACGATTCAAACGAACCCGAAGTCGCGCGGGTCTGCTTCAGCGGCCTGTTCCAGGATACCTGGGACATTTTCATGGAGAAAATCGGGCTGTTCGCCTTGATGGGGCTCGTCCTCACGATCATCCTCGGTGGAATGATGTTCGCCGGGATGCTCGTCTCTTGGGTTTCGACCCTGCTCGTCCTTCTCCCGCAAGTTGACAGTGGAGGCGGCGGGTTGCACGGGCTCACCTCTGCGGACATCCTGGTCCCGCTCATCGTAGTCTTGCTTTTCAACGGCGTCCTCTGGATGGTTGTTTCGCTGGTTCACCTGTGGATCTACGGCGGACAACTCGATTTTCAGCTCGCCGTCGTCCGAGGGCAGGACGCGAAAATCTCCATGCTTTTTCAGGGAGTCCGGCATTTCGTCCCCCTCGTTTATCTCGTCGCGGCCATTACCATCGTCGCGCTCTGCACATTCGCCTTCTTCAGTTTTCTCTCGCTCATTCCGACCTGCGTTTTGATGTCCTGCTACCCGGACATCCTCGACACGAATCCTGTTTGGGGAGTCGTTTTCTTCGTCGGAAACTTTGGTTGCATCGGTGTCGGCACACTCGCAGCCTCGCTGCTGATGTTCATGTACGGTTTTTCCTACTTTTTCCTCGTCGATCGCGGCGGCGGCGGGTCGCTCGAATACATGAAACAATCCTGGAAATACCTGCGCCCGCATTTCTGGCCCGTGCTCGGCATGACCCTCGTGCTTTCGTTGCTGAGTTCCACGGTTGGATCGATTGCCGGTCCCTTTGCGATGATCGTCACGTTGCCGTTCATGTCTTGTTTTTACACGGTCGCCTACCTGCGCATGACGGGCCAAAAAACCCTGATCGACGACAAACGGGCAGCCTCCCCGGTTTATACCGCGATACCGCGCCCGTCGTCACCGGAATCGTCGGCCGAACCGTCGTCGCCGCCGCACTGAGCCGAATACTGTACTGAAGGCTGTTGAAATTTCCCGAAGCCGACTTTCAAGGAGCCTGCCCACCGGAAACGACACTGCCGAAGGTAAACAGGCGGTTCAACCGGGCTGTGGTTACCGACGACTCAACCGGCTTCGTTATACTACCTTGTGAATCGGTTTGTGTGAACAGGCGAATATCCGATATGAATCTTCTCAGCGATTACGATTATCAACTGCCTGTGGAACTGGTCGCCCAGGATCCGTTGCGCAACCGGGCCGATGCGCGTATGATGGTCGTCGATCGCGCCGCCGCCACCATCGAACACGCGCATGTGCGGGATCTGCCGAAATGGATGCGGACGGAAGACGCGTTCGTTCTCAACGACACGAAAGTGCTCAATGCCCGGTTGATCGGGATGCGCGCGAAAACCGGCGGTCGCTGGGAAGGACTGTTCGTGGAAAGCGACGAACACGGTTTGTGGAAAATCATGTCGAAAACGCGGGGCAAGCTGGTTCCGGGAGAAAACATCCACTTGCAGACCGCCGAAGGGCGCGTCGGTTTCCGGTTGGAACTGGCCGCGAAAACGGGGGATGGATTTTGGATCGCCCGCCCGCTTCTGGAAAACGGGGAAAACCCGCTCGAAGCGCTGGACCAGGTCGGCTGGGTTCCCATTCCGCCTTACATTCGAAACGGCCGCATGATCCCGGCCGACCGGGAAAACTACCAGACCGTGTATGCCGCCAAGCCGGGAGCCATCGCCGCGCCGACCGCCGGACTGCATTTTACGCCTCAATTGCTGCGCTATTTGCAGGGCATGGGCCTCGCCCTCTGTCCGGTGACGCTCCATGTCGGTATCGGCACCTTCAAGCCGATTTCGACGGAACGGATCGACGACCATCCGATGCATTCGGAATTTGCGGAAATATCGCAATCGGTCGTCGATACGCTCCTGAGGCGGAAAAGCGTCGGAGGACGTGTCGTCGCGGTCGGGACCACCTCGGTCCGCGTACTCGAATCGGCCGTCGATGAGAACGGCGTGTTACACCCGATCAAACGACCGACCGATCTGTTCATCCGTCCGCCGTACCGTTTCAAAATCGTCGATGCGCTGCTCACGAACTTCCATTTTCCGAAATCGACCCTGCTCATTCTGGTCCGTACCTTCGGAGGGGACGAACTTCTCAAACGGGCCTATGAGGAAGCCGTCCGGGAAAAATACCGCTTTTACAGCTTTGGCGACGCGATGCTGATTCTGTGACGGAAAATACCCCCTAAAAATACCGGCCGGGAACGAAACGTGTGAAACCGGGGAACAAGACACCGCGCAGTGGCCGGAAAACGGCACATTCGGATCGACAGCGAAGCGGTTGGGCCGGAAAACGGGCCGGCTTCGGTACAAAAGGAATCAGGTCATGAAAATGCGTAAAAAAAACGTGGGATTTGGCTTGTTGAATTTGACAACTGCTATATACTGGGGGGGAGGCATGGTGAGGACGGCTGGAATGGCGATTCGGCGATGCGTGACGCTTTCCAGTCGTTCGTCGCGATGAGTGATTCGGTTTGCCTGTTCCTCCATTCCCACATTCCGGCCATGAGACGCGCTGTAATCAGTGATATACACAGCAACCTGGAAGCCTTTGAAGCGGTGCTCGCGGATATTGAAGCGCAACATGTCGATGAAATTTACTGCTTGGGGGATCAGGTCGGATACGGCCCCAACCCGATCGAGTGCATCGATATCATGATGAAACGCGCCAAGGTGTGCCTCTTGGGCAATCACGATCAGGCGACCTTGTTCGATCCGGAAGGATTCAATTCGGGGGCGGAAAGGGCGGTTTTCTGGACGCGATCCCAACTGGAGAATTTCAAGGATCCGGACGCGTCGAAACGCTGGGATTATCTCGGCGGGCTTCCCAGGAATCATCGCGAAGACGATTTCATTTTCGTCCACGGTTCGCCCCGTAATCCGCTTAACGAATATGTTTTTCAGGACGACATCTATGACGAACGAAAAATGGAACGACTTTTCTCCGTCGTCCCGCAATACTCCTTCCAGGGTCACACGCATGTTCCCGGCATCTTTACCGAGGACCGCGAATTTTTGGCGCCCGTCGATGTCGATTGCAAATACACGCTCACCGGCAAAAAAGCCATGATCAACGTCGGCTCCGTCGGCCAGCCTCGCGACCGCGATCCCCGGGCGTGTTATGTCATCATCGAGGATTTGACCCTCGTCTTCCGCCGGGTCGAATACGACATCGACAAGACCATGCAGAAAATCTTCAATATCCCCGAACTCGACCGTTATCTCGGCGAACGTCTCAAGGCGGGAAAATGAATGCGACGTTTCAGACGCGGGCGTTTCGGACGCCGGTGTTTTGGACGCATCCGCCCCGGCACACCGCCCTTGCGGCATTTCGAGCCTGACACGCCGACAGTCCCCACTTCACTTTTATGCGTACATTATTTTCTCATAATCAACAGAATCAATCGGGCCCGCAATCGAATCTTTTCCTGATGCTCGCGGTCGCGATGATGCTGATTCTCCTGCTCAATCGGCCCACCCAAAAGCCGACGCTTCCGCCGCAGGACCATGAGGCCGGGGCGACCGTCGGCAAAAAAGACGACAACGTCCCGGAATCCGCAGGGGAACCCGTGTCGATTGAGCCGACCCGGGCCGAACCCGGTTGGGCCACCCTCGGTTCGCTCGACCCGAACGATCCGTACCGGATGCTGGTCACGCTCACGAATCGCGGCGCGGCGGTCAGCCGGATCGAATTAGGCGAGGAACGCTACCGCGATGTGCAGGACGCGAGCGGCTACTTGGGGCAAATCGTCGCTGATCTCAACATGATCGAGGAAGCCGCGAACAACGGAGAGGAAATCAAAGGCTGTCCGGTCCAGGTCGTCGGCGCCGGAACCCCCGCCGCGAAAGCCGGGCTCCTCCCCGGCGATGTGATTACGGTATTCCAACCCTTCGATCCGAAAACGCAAAAGCCGGGCGACACGCAGGGCATCGACTCGTTCGTGGATTTGCGCAACGCCCTGCTCGGAACGAAACCCGGCGAGACGGTCCGGTTGCACGTTCAACGGGAAGGGAAAAAACGGGAACTCGATGTGAAACTCGCCCAGGCCCCGATCGACGTCGTTCGGCCCGAGACCACGCCGAACAGTTATGAATCGTACATCGCACTCGGCGGTCTGCGTGGGTTCGATTCGGACACTTGCGATCAACTTTCCTTCCTCACGACGTTGTACCGGGTTGATGATGCGAAACTTGGGATGCCGGAATCGTTCGGACAAAAAACGAGCGGGCAAATCGACGTGCCGCGCGACCCGACGCTCGACGACGAACTGATGCAGGTCGAACTGCGCCGCGGCTGCTGGGAATTGCTCTCCGCGACACGGGATGAAGCGGTGTTCCGCAAAACGGTTCCCCGGTTCAAGCTGGAAATCATCAAGCGGTTCCGGCTCGAAAGCACGGCAGGCAAGAAGGGAGAACGGTCCGCCGACCTTCCGCACACGCTGGAAGGAATCGCTCCGAACGGAATGAGCGCCGCGTATCACCTGACCTTGGGCGTCGAAATCCGCAACCTCGATTCCGTTGCGCATACGGTCGCCTACCAACTCGACGGACCGACCGGTGCCCCACTCGAAGGGGCGTGGTACTCCCGGAAGGCCGGGCCGAACTGGGGGATGTACGGCGTCCGCGACGTGGTCGTCCACTTGGAAGGAAGCCGGCCCGAGATGGTCTCGAATAACGTGATCTGCTACGACGGCATCTCCGAAGCCTGGAAAAACGTGACACCGCACTACATCGGCGTCGATTCGACTTATTTCCAGTGCACGCTCAAGCCGTGGAAGACCGAATCGGAGGACTCGTGGGTCTCCCGCGTTTTTCCGCTCCGCGTTGGCAAAAAAGTCGGCAAATGGTCCCTCCTCACGAACAATTCCTTCCGGATCGTGAGCGCGGAAAAAGTCCTCGCCCCGGCGTCGGATACGATAAGCGGCGACCGGAATGCAACCGGCGCCGGCAACGTCCTGCGACATGATTACACGATCTTCGCCGGCCCGAAAAATCCCGAAATTCTCGGCAAGTACGGTCTTGCCGGAACGCTGTCTTACGGTTGGTTCGCGTGGTTCGTTGAAATCATGCTCGGCGTGCTCCACTTTTTCCACGGGCTCGGGCTCGGCTACGGAATCGCGATCATCCTGCTCACGGTCGCCGTGCGGGTTCTCATTTCGNNTCATTTCGCCGCTCAGCTTCATGCAGGCGAAAAGTGCGATCAAGATGCAGCGGCTCACCCCGGAAATCGCGGCCCTCAAGGAAAAATACAAAGACGACCCGCGAGCGATGCTCCGGGCGCAAAGCGAGCTCTGGAAAAAGCACAAAGTCCACCCGTCAAGCGGTTGTCTCGGCCTGTTCATCCAGATTCCCATTTTCGTCGCGTTGTACAAGGCGCTCTCTGTGGACGTTGAATTGTACGGCGCCTCGCTGTTCGGGCCGACCCACTGGTGCAACGACCTGTCCGCGCCGGACATGTTGTTTTTCTGGGGCGGCTTCTGGAACACACTCGGCCTGACCGGATTCAACACGGGGCAGGGGATGTTGTATCTGGGCCCCTACTTCAACTTGCTGCCGATGCTCACGGTCGTCTTGTTCCTGGTCCAGCAGTGGGTCATGTTGCCCCCGCCGACCGACGATCAAACACGGATGCAGCGCACCATGATGAATTTCATGATGCCCATGATGGGGTTGCTTTTCTTCAAGATGCCCAGCGGCTTGTGCGTTTATTTCATCGTATCGACCTTGTGGGGCCTCGCGGAACGGCAGTTCGTCCCGAAGCCGCCGCAACCGGGCACGCCGGACGCGACCGGAGAGGTGATC
>QMCD01001771.1_pt1 | contig 12693 bp, 14 predicted proteins | sample 1821841 | NCBI WGS metagenome assembly QMCD01 (sample SAMN01991225, study PRJNA193472) | Termite gut metagenome, whole genome shotgun sequencing project. | isolation source: worker | host: Macrotermes natalensis | reverse complement strand
TCAAATTCAATAAACTTTTTTAATTGATAAATAATGCCATGGATAAGAGTTATACGACCATATATCCTTTTTTACCAACTATTTTTGACTATTATACCAGTTAAATGAAGTTACATGTTGAAAGCTGAAAGTTTAAGCATTGTACCACTATACCATTGTGCCATTATATTATTATAACTTCTTAACGTCTTTAACTTCCATATTATTTCACCATTAAGCTATAAACAACTTCTTTTGATCCCGAACTCACGTTAATTACAAGCTATTTCCCGAAAATGTCTAATTTATGCTTCCATCTTCTGTGACTCCAAAGCCAGAATTGAGGATTCTCATGAATGTCTTTTTCTAAATAATGTATATATTTTTCAATAATTTCCCCCTGAGGAAGTTGTTGCGGAGTATCGGTAATATTTTTTAAGACAATTTCATAATAGCCTCGTTTGATTTTCTTAACCGCATAATATACTACAGGATAATTGTATTTTTTTGCAAAATATTCTCCGCCAAAAATCATAGCAGAAGGCTGATGTAAAAACGTTGTAACATACGATTTTTCTACACTTGCCGGCGATTGGTCGGAAAGCATCATATAAGAACACAAAACTTTTTGTTCATCATTCTTTCCAAAAACATCCCGTATAGTATCAGCAAAAACGACTTCCGTACCATAACGGGTTCTTGCCTTGTTAATAATCTTTTCAAAAACCTTATTTGAATTTGGTTTTCCGACGCCTATTCCATGATGAGAAAAATGCATGGATAAAGACAAAACCATCCATTCCCAATTATTATAATGAGACGATAACAAGATTACACTTTTTCCTTGATTGAAATAATCATTGACAATATCCGAATCCTTACAATGATAGCGTTTCATCAGATTTTTCCTGGAAATTGTCAGCATTTTTATTCCTTCTGCAAACAAATCGCACAAGTGCTTGTAATATGCTTTTTCAATCATCTTTCGTTCACTTTCCGATTTTTCCGGAAAAGATTTCCGCAAATTTTCTCTCACAACATCTACCCTATATCGAAAAACCATATAAATAAAAAAGCGAATAAGGAAACCTATTCCATACAATACCTGCAAAGGCAGAAGAGAAATAGGATATAAGATGCCGTAAATGAGAATCCGCGTCAGCATAATCAGTCAATATGCGGACCTGCTTCTACAAGCGATTTGCCTAATGGAGTATCAATAAATTTCTTGAAATTGTTTACAAAAGCGTTTGCTAAATTTTTCGCTTTTTCATCCCATTGAGAGGCATCTTCATACGTGTCTTTGGGATCTAATATTCCGGCATTGACATTTGGCAAAGAAGTAGGTACCTTTAAATTAAAATAAGGAATAACTTTGGTTGGAGCTTCCCCAATAGAACCGTCCAAAATAGCATGGATAATAGCACGTGTATCTTTTATAGAGATTCGTTTTCCTGTTCCGTTCCACCCTGTATTTACCAGATACGCCGTTGCATTACCGGTTTTTTGCATTTTTTTTACCAGTTCCTCTGCATATTTCGTTGGGTGCAAAGAAAGAAATGCCGCTCCGAAACAAGAAGAAAATGTCGGGACAGGTTCTTTAATTCCCCGTTCTGTTCCTGCTAATTTTGCCGTGAAGCCGCTCAAAAAATAATATTGTGTCTGTTCGGCAGTCAAAATGGAAACAGGGGGCAATACGCCAAAAGCATCAGCGGTCAAAAATATCACTTTATTAGCATGAGATGCTTTGGATACCGGTTTAACAATATTTTCAATATGATAAATGGGGTAAGAAGCGCGTGTATTTTCGGTTACCGACTTATCAGAAAAATCAATTTTTCCGTTTTCATCTACCGTAACATTTTCCAGAAGTGCATCCTTACGAAGAGCATCGTAAATTTCGGGTTCGGCATCTTTGTCCATATTGATAACCTTGGCGTAACATCCGCCCTCAAAGTTAAAAATACCGTCATTGTCCCATCCATGCTCATCATCGCCAATCAATTGGCGTTTGGGATCAGTCGAAAGAGTTGTTTTCCCTGTTCCTGAAAGTCCGAAGAAAATAGCTGTTTCTCCCTTGTCATTGGTATTGGCAGAACAATGCATAGATGCAATTCCCTGTAAAGGAAGTAAATAATTCATATAGGAAAACATTCCCTTTTTCATTTCTCCTCCATACCATGTATTGATAATAACCTGCATCTTTTCCGTTAGATTAAAAACAATTCCTGTTTCGGAATTCATTCCTAATTCTTTAAAATTGCTTATTTTAGCTTTTGATGCATTTAATACTACAAAATCAGGTTCACCAAAGTTGGCTAATTCTTCTTCCGTAGGACGGATAAACATATTTTTGACAAAATGAGCCTGCCAAGCCACTTCCATAATAAAACGAATTTTCAAACGGGTATTTTCATTGGCTCCACAGAACGCATCTACAACATATAAATTTTTATCGGATAATTCATTTGTTGCTATATTCTTAACGGCTTCCCATGAATTTTGGGACAATGGTTTATTATCGTTAGGATATTTTTCAGATGTCCACCATATTGTATCTTTAGTAGTATCATCTAAAACAAAATATTTATCTTTTGGGGAGCGACCGGTATATTCACCGGTCATAACATTTACTGCTCCTAATTCTGTCAACTGTCCTTTTTCATAACCAGTTAAAGAAAGATTGGTTTCAGCCTCATATAATTGTTCATACGATGGATTGTAAAAAAGTTTTTTTACATTCGTAATTCCATATTTAGTAAGGTCTAAATGATGCATGTCGTTGTTTTTTTAGTTTATTTGTTATTTGATTAAAAAATGTTATTGCAAATAAAAATGTCTATTTCTTTTAAAATTTAAAAAATAGACATTCAATAATTTAACAGAGTGATATTTTTCAACCACTCAATTATTGCAAAAGTAATAAATTTATATACAAGAAATTGAAAATATTTATTTTTGTCCCGAAAAAAACCAGGTAGTGTATTAAAAGTATGCTACTATAACGGAAGTTCGGGATCAATGGTAAGTCTAATGCTTATTTGTACTATAGTTTTGATCAAATCTTTTGTAAAAACCTTCGTGTTACTTTGTGAAAGCATTCGTCTTACTTCTTCACCATTGTACCGTTGCACCATTTTACCACTCCTCAAGTCCCCTTTGGAGGATTTAGGGGCGGACGGTCTGGGTTGCTTCTTCCTCGTGCCTCATCCTGGCGAGGAACGAAGCCATTCAGGCAATCGGTTTGGATTTGCGAAAGTTGTCGCAAGTGTGTTCCCGCTCCGGTTTAGACTTGCGAAAGTTGTCGCAAGTATGTTCCCGCTTCGGTTTGGACTTGCGAAAGTTGTCGCAAGTATGTTCCCGCTCCGGTTTGGACTTGCGAAAGTTGTCGCAAGTATGTTCCCGCTCCGGTTTAGACTTGCGAAAGTTGTCGCAAGGCGTTCCCGCTTCGGTTTGAACTTGCGAAAATTGTCGCAAGGCGTTCCCGCTTCGGTTATTTTAATCTCTCGGAGAGTATTTTTATATTCTCGGAGAGCGTTTATATATGTAATTTGTTTTCCATAGCAATTTTTACCGGATTGGCATAAATTGTATAAAGCATTTGTTTCATTTTTGCATAACTTACGTCATCAATATTCGCCTGTTTACGGATATGCTTAACAAAATCCCGTTTTGAAAATTCAGAATAATAATTTTGAAATTCTGTACTATTGTTTAAAATATCATAAGCAATATGATTGTTGGGCCATAAACGGTAATTCTTATACATTTGCCGATCTATCAACGAGCAAAGATATTGTATCTTTTCATTATCATTCGAAAAAGTAAGACTATAGTCAATAAAATCATTGAGAGGTTCGCCAAACTGTAGATGTACGCGACTTTTATAAGCAAAAATTCCTGTTGTCATACTTTTAAAATCTTCATCGGGAGCTTTTACATATTTTTTCCCTTTATTACTCAGAATTAATTCTCGTGCTTTCATTTGGTCACAAGGTTCAAATTCATACGAAATAGTAAGAGGAACAATATTCAAAGGTTCAATGCTTTTGTAAATATCGTTATCACGGTCGCTGGCACAAAACATTTTCAAAACGCTTTGTTGAGTTTTATCCAACCCGTCTTTTGTTCGCCCGTTACGCTGGGCAATCCAAACAGAATTATGATCTTCAATAATATTCTTCCGTATATATTCCGAAACTAACTGCGAACTGGTTACTATTTGCCGTGCCGTTCCCGTTCGGGTAATAGTAAACATATTACAGACTTTGGCAACATCAGTCAAAATTTCGGAAGATAATAAGTTATCACCTATTCCACTCAAACAGGGTTTCACCTTCTGGGAAAGAATATATACCTGCATAATAGCAGAATCCATAATAATATCGCGGTGATTGGCAACAAAAAGATACGATTTGTTTCTGTCCAATTTATCGAATCCTGCGACAGTAAGATTGTCAATACTTCTGTCTATAAATGTCTGACATATTTTACTGAATACATCTTTTTGAAATTCAGCGCAAGTTTTTGTCTTACGAATTTTACGTATCAATGGATTTAAAGGCTCATCCGGCAAAAAATTCATTAGCGAACTGATAAATCCATGACTTTGCAGCATGCGATTAATCGCATAAGGCAGCTCTTCATCAATATAGGGACGTATCTTTTTAAAAGGGTCTTTACGCTTCATTTATAGTATTTAAATAATATTCAAAATTATATCTTTTTTTCATCCGATTTTGTATTATTACTTATAAATCGTACAACAAAAACTTCGCCTTGTTTGGCAGAAAAGGGTAAATCGCTCATTAATACTGCTAATTCTCCATTTTTAATTTCTAAAGAATAATTATTTCTTTCTATATTAATTTGATAAACACCATTGCAAGGCAATAATTTTTCCTGATTATTCGCTTTCAAAGAAATTTTATCTTGCTCAACAGAACAAACAATCAGTTCCATTTTATAATCAGAACCAAGCAATTGATTGGCAAGAAGAATTTCTCCTTGCTTTATTGCATTACGAATAACCGAAGATTTTACATCTTTCCCGTCAACAAGCTGTTTAGAAATTTCAACTACATCAAAGCTATGATTTTTTGCCAATTGTTCCAGTTTTGAAAGATTTCCTTCTCTGTTCTTGCCGAAACTATGGTCATAGCCAACAACGATTTTAGTAATATCAATCTTTGAAGATAACATATCAATAAAATCCATATAGGACATCTTTGCAATATTCCAATCAAAAGGAAGATAAATAACATTGTCAATACCAATCTGTTCAAACAAGTAATTCTTTTCTTTTTGCGTAGTTAATACTTTTATATCAAAATCCGGATCAATCAAAAGACGAGGATGGGAAGCAAATGTAATTACAACTGATTGTCCCTTGATTGATTTAGCCAAAGAAGAGACTTCTTTTAAAATAATACGATGGGCTTCGTGTACACCATCAAAAGTGCCCACAGAAACAACTCCACACTCAATATAAGGAATCTGATTGATATCAGTATAAATATTCACGGAGAAACTATTGTAGTTGTTCAGTAGTATCGGATAAAGTTTGCTCAAACAAAGCAATTATCTCATCTGTCGATTTTCCAAGATATTGTAAGGAAAAAGTCGCATCCATAGCTAATTTATGTTCCGGATAGCGAGCTAAAAAATCATAATACGCTGTTTTTGCAACAACAAAATCAAACATAATATTCTCATAAATATGAGCTTTGTAATAATATGCTTCAGGGAGAAGATTGTTTTGTGGAAAAAGATTAATAAAATTGGTAAAATCTCGCAATGCATCTGCACCTTTCCCCAAAGTCATATTCAACGAACCCGAACGGAAAAGATATTCACCAGAGAGACTATCCTTTGGAAATTCTTGGACATATTCCTGATACAGTTCCACCAGTTGCCGCATTTTTACGGTATCATATTGCTGAGAGATTTCTTTTTCTGTCTTTGCAATTTGTTCATTTAGTTTTTCTTTTGAGGATGAACATGCTGTAAATATTAACATCAATATAAGCATACATGCAATTATTCCTCTATTGTATTGTGTTTTCATCTGTAAAATGTTTAAAGTTTAGTATTTCCCGATTTTGGATATCATTGCTAATTATTTTTTCGCCGGTTTTGTTTTATAAAAAGTTGTTTTCCTTCCTGTAGAAATATCACTGAGTTTCCCTTTTAGCAGTGTCTTTTTCAATGGAGAAAGGTGATCAATAAATGTTATTCCGAGAACATGATCATATTCATGCTGGATTACTCGTGCGGGCATTCCTTCAAATATATCAGTATGTTCCACAAAATTTTCGTCCATATATCGAATGGTGATTTTCGGTTTACGAATAACATTTTCATGAATATCCGGAATACTTAAACATCCTTCGCTGTAAGTACAGTCTTCACCAATTCTTTCTATAATTTCAGCATTTATAAAAACCTGTTTTACAGCTTTGTCAAAGCTTAATTCATCTTCCATTTCGGTAGAATCAATTATAAACAAACTAATAGGAAATCCAACCTGTGGAGCCGCCAAACCCACTCCTCTTGCATTGTACATTGTTTCGTACATGTTAGCGATGATTGCCTGCAATTCAGGGTAATCGGCAGTTATTTCTTCTGTTTCCTTTTTCAGGATTGTATCTCCATATACAACAATAGGTAAAATCATTTATTTATCTTTATTTGATTGATAAGTAAGGCTTCCCAAATAAGATTGCAAGATAATAGTAGCACTAATAGAGTCCACAAGGGCTTTATTTTGCCGTGCTTTTTTGTTCAGCCCAGCATCTATCATGGTTTGAAAAGCCATTTTTGAGGTAAAGCGTTCATCCATACGCTCAATAGGAATGGAAGGAAATTCTTTTTTCAGATTTATAATGAAAGGTTCAATATATCTGCTTGATTCAGAATCCTGGTAATTCATTTGTGTAGGTTTCCCCACCACAAAAAGAACTACATGCTCATCTGTAACATATTTTTTAAGAAAAGGAAGCAATTCTTTTGTCTCAACTGTAGTCAATCCATTCGCAATAAGCTGTAATTCATCGGTAACTGCAATACCGACCCGCTTCTTGCCATAATCAATGGCTACTATTCTTCCTTTATTTTCTTCCACTTTGCAAAATTATAAAAAATATACAAACATTCACTATTTAATTAGCTGCTATATGGGATTTTCCAAAAATTAACAAAACAACTGTATAAAACAAAATCAGCAAGTACCAACGATACTTGCTGATTTTATTTATTTGTTATTTATTCTTATTTTGTAACTTTTTCAAGCCATTTAACCATACCAAACATAACTGCCATAGAAATTAAACAGAATGCGGCAAATACTGCCCAGCATTGCCATTGATGTGGAAATTTATTAAGCATAGTAACACCCAATGCGATAAATAAATTACCAATAGCTGTTGCACTTAACCACAAACCTTGGCAAATACCTTGTAAATGTTTAGGCGCAACTTTCGATACAAACGAAAGTCCAAGTGGAGAAATAAACAATTCTGCTACTGTTAAGAAGAAGTAGGTTATAATAAGAACATACGGACCTGTCTTCATGGATTCTTTTATAGCTTCGTCCAACCCTTTAAATTCATCTCCTGAAGGATAGCTATGTAGCATTGCAATTATCATTAAGAAAATATATGCACATGCGGCAATAAACATACCTATAGCAATTTTCCGTGGTGTCGAAACTTCTTTATTTCGTTTAGTAAGCGATGCAAATATCATAATGATAAGAGGAGTAAGAATAATGACAAAGAATGGATTTATACACTGCCATATTTCGGGAGCAATGGACGTTGTCTGAACAAAATCTCTCGCAAATACAGAAAGCGATTGACCGTTTTGATGGAATGAAAACCAAAAGAATATCGCAATTCCCAATACTGCAAAAAGAGCATACATTCTTTGTCTAATTTCTTTTGCATTTGCTATTTTTTCTTCAGCGGTATATTCAACAACGGCAGTTTTTAATTTTTTGATAGGATTTGGGAATTTTTTCTTCACACAAAGAAAAATAGTAAACGAAATAAGCATTGCTGCTACAGACGCAAGGAAAGAATAATGAACTCCCGTGTTGAATGTTTCAAGGTATGAGCTGCAAAAAGCTGCCATATCGGAAAATTGGTAACCGCTCATTTGAACACTTTGTGATAAAGTCTCCAAATTATTCATATCGGTAGTTGTCATTGCTGAAGAATCATTTATATATTGATGGCATAACCTTGGAAGATCAGCATTATAAACAAGATTTTTCGTATTAAGCCACCAGCTACGAAGCAAAGGTGCAATAAAGGGGGCTATTACACCACCAACGTTGATAAACACGTAAAAAATCTGAAATCCACTATCACGTCTTCCTTTTATTTTTTTTAATTCTTCCTCGCCTTTTTTTGCTGCTTCTGCCTCAAAATTATCATACATTTGACCAACAATAGCCTGCAAATTTCCTTTGAACAAGCCATTCCCAAACGCGATGAGAAGTAATGCAGCACAAGTAAACACTAAAATACCGGTTGTAGCTGAATATCCGGAAGCATCACCTCCAAACAATGGAATAGATAATAATCCATATCCTAATGCCATCACAATCAAACCTGACATAATGGTTCCTTTATAGTTTTGCAAACGGTCGGCAATTATACCACCGGGCAAACTAAGGATATATATCAAAAAATAAAATACTGCATAAATCCAACCTGCTGCTTCATCACTTATTCCAAATTTTGAACAAATGAAAAGCAATAACACTGCATTCATAATGTAATAACCAAAACGTTCCCCCATATTACTTAGGGCTGCTGCAATTAAACCCTTAGGGTGCTCTTTGCCAGCTTTCATAACATAATAGATGACAAATGGAATGACAATTATTAATATTGCCAACAAAATCGCAAATGTACGATGATTTTGAATGAATTCAGATAACATATTTTTTCCGTTTTTATTAATTAATATTTTTCTAAACTGAATTGCAAAAATAGGAAAAAACTGATTGATTTTTCTGTTTTCGCAAAAAAAGATATTATTTATTTTTCAACATTTCATAATATAAATAGTAAACATTTGATAATCAAAACATCACATAGGTCACGTTATTGATATGTGAAAAATATTATCTATTCAATTATTTGTTAGAAAATTAACTGTAAATTTGCATGCAATATTTTTGAGTTTAAGAACATACGGTAACGTGAAATAAATACAGCTAAAAATCATTTCCTTACCCATCAAAATATTGTTATCATCCAAAAATAAAATTTAATGATTAATCAAAGTATGGACAAAAAAATAGTAATTATTCCAACTTATAATGAAAAAGAAAACATTGAAAAAATCATTCGATGTGTATTTTCTCTTGAAGAAGAGTTTCATATTCTGATTATTGATGATGGTTCTCCGGATGGAACTGCCACTATTGTGAAAAGTTTGATAGGTGAATTTGAAAACAAATTATTTATAGATGAACGCAGCGGAAAACTTGGATTGGGCACAGCATATATTCACGGCTTCAAATGGTGCCTGAAGCATGGCTATGATTTCATTTTTGAAATGGATGCGGATTTTTCACACAATCCAAAAGATTTGATTCGATTGTATCATGCTACTATAGATCAAAATGCGGATTTAGTAGTTGGTTCCCGCTATTGTAATGGTGTAAATGTTGTTAGTTGGCCTATGTCACGTATTTTAATGTCTTATTACGGTTCAGCCTATGTACGAACCATGTTGAGAATCCCTGTTCGGGACACTACCGCCGGCTTCGTTTGTTATAGACGTAACGTATTGGAGACAATCAATTTCGATAGAATCAAACATATTGGTTATGGATTCCAGATAGAAATGAAATATGTAACATGGAAGTTAGGATTTAAGGTGATTGAAATTCCCATTATTTTCACTGACAGAACAGAAGGAACATCTAAAATGAGTAAAGGAATATTTAAGGAAGCTATTTTTGGAGTGATTAAATTGCGACTTTCGGGAGTGAAATCGTATCGCAAAAAAGAATCCTGATTTTATCCTTCAAAAAGAAAACTAATATGAAATGTTTTTGAACGAAGATCCTTTATAGTATTAGTATACATATTATCTTCTTTTTTCAAAAGGTCAAGCATTCCATAAGACATTTTTGCTTCTATGGCAAACTTAAAAAATTCCAGATAAAAATCTACTCCTACTCCTACTTGTGCTTGCAAGTCACTAGCGTTTAATTTAATTTTGATATCATCTCCACTTGTCCGTTTTTTTGATCTTGTGGCAAGGTCAACAGTATATTGTGCTCCACCAATTACAAAAAAACGGGTATTTCCCATGCGGGAAGATTTGAATTTTATTAATAAAGGGAAATTCAAATTAACAGATTCTATATTTTGTGTTTCCTTAATTGTTTTACCACCATATTGTATTTCATAATTTACTGATCTATCAATAAGAGATAATGCAGGAATAAAACGCAAATCAAAATAATTTCCCAAATGTAAATTCGCAACAATTCCAATGTCAAACCCTGCCATACCGCTGGGAACGACACTCATTAAAGAATCATAATTATTTAAGTTAGACTCCGGTTTTATGGTAAAGGTAGCATAATTAATTCCTAAAGAAAATCCAAAATGAATAATTTTATTATCATAATTGGGCAGATTGGGAGCATTTCGTTGGGAATATCCTGATTGAGGAAATACAAGCAACAAATTTATAATCGTTATCAGTAAAACGAGTTTCTTCATTTAAATAATTTGAACTTTACGGACAATTTAAACGAAAAGAAAACGAAATTAGTATAATTTGTTGTTTGTTTGTCGATTTGTTTATTTAATTGGAAAAATATAATGCTTAGTGTTTGTCATAAATTCGTCCAGCTTCTTCCACAAATTTCTGCTTATTTACTACCACCACACCAATCTCTTCACAAACCAGTCCACCTGCCAGATTAGATAATATTGCAATGTTTTCCATATCTAAGCCCAAAGCCAAACTCAGAGCCGCAACACTAATAACTGTATCACCTGCTCCGGAAACATCAGCAATATTACGTAAATGAGCAGGAATATGTTTGTAGGTAAAATTATTATTTTCTATCTGACAGATTAATACGCCTTCGTGCGAAAGGGTCAACAATACATTCTTATGCTGTTGCTGTTCCATAAAATCATAAATCTTTTCCAGCGTATTTTTGTCATTCCAATTTTCTGTAAGAGATAAACCCTCTTTAAGCTCTTTCCAATTGGGTTTAAAAATTGTAATATTCTTATAATCCAAAAAATTCCGTTTTTTAGGATCAACCATTACAGGAACCGATTTTTTGTTGGCAGCAGCAACAATCTCCTTGATAATTTTAGGAGTAATCACCCCTTTATCATAATCTTCAAAAATAACAGCATCTATTCTTTGCGTATCAAGAATATACAACAAGTGTTGTAAAAATACCTGTTCATCTTTTTCGTTCAAGGGAGAGGTTATTTCATTGTCCAAACGCAAAAGCTGCATATTATTGCCTATTGCCCTGTATTTTACGGTTTGAATTCTGTCTCCACTTGTAATAATTCCTTCATTCGATAAATTTTTGCTTTTGAGCAGTTCCAGAAATTCAGCACTTTTTTTATCTTCGCCAATTATACTTCCCAATATTGCCTTTGCTCCCAGCGATTGAACATTCAGTGCAACATTAGCCGCTCCGCCCAAGCAAACATGCCTTGACTGTATATCCAAAACAGGAACCGGTGCTTCCGGCGAAATACGGGATACTCTACCAAGGATATAATCATCCAGCATCACATCACCAATTATCAGAACCGTTTTTTCTGAAAATTTATTAAAAAGCGATGAAATATTTTCTTTATTAATCTTCATTTTTTATTTCTTTTTCACATTGACATTGACAATTCAACGAGGCTATTGTTTTCAACGGAAGTTCTGCCAATTGCCAAGAAACCAATCCATTATTTAAAATATAAACAGAGGTAAATCCCTGTTCGAATAATAGTTGTGCTGCCTTTTGGCTTGCCAAGCCTATGGCACAGCACAGAATCAATTGTTTATCCTTCGGTAGCACATTTATTTTTTTCTCAAAAGAAGAAAAGGGAATATAAACAACATCTTCTATATTTATCCACACATCCGAGGTCTCTATTTTTTCCCGTACATCCACCAAAACAGCCCCATTTTGACTCGCCTTATACGCATCAACAGCAGAAATATATTGAATATCCATCATCCTCTATTCCTTTTCTTTTTCTAATTTATTTTTATTTAATTTTCTAATAATGACCGCAGCCAGTCTTGTTATCACAGCATACAGCAAAACAAAAGCAAATACACCTGCTACCCCCATAATAAATATGGCAAAAGCATTCGGATCTTTCGCTTCATCAGATGCTTGATTCGCTACTGCTGCCAACAAAGTGTCTGCTAATATTATACTTGTCGTATCCATTTATATACAAAATTCTAATTTACAAAAATAAACAAAAAATAACTTGCCTGTTTTAAAACCTGCAAACAACGTGAGTTCGGTATTTATTTATTTGATTAAGAGAAGTTACACAAGTTAAATGAAGTTACAGGAAGTTACAAAGTTGAAGGTTGAAAGCTGAAACATTGTCCTCTCATGAAATAGGTTGACAAGTCAATTGTTTAAAACTTTTGAAAAGAGCGGAAAATAAATGAAGAGAAGACATCGTATTTTCAGTA
>QMCD01001770.1_pt1 | contig 12693 bp, 10 predicted proteins | sample 1821841 | NCBI WGS metagenome assembly QMCD01 (sample SAMN01991225, study PRJNA193472) | Termite gut metagenome, whole genome shotgun sequencing project. | isolation source: worker | host: Macrotermes natalensis | reverse complement strand
TCCCCAGAGCGCCGCCGGGGCCGAGAGCGCCTACCGCGTCATAGAGTATCTCTACGAGGCGGGCGACTACCGCCTCGCCGAGGAGGCCGTGTTCGCCCTCTCGCAGGCGGGCACGTCGCACAGCTACTGGCTCGGGGAGGCGTTCCTCACTCTGGGCGACATCTACGTCCGCGAGGGCGACACGTTCCAGGCGCGGGCTACCTTCCAGAGTATAGTCGACGGATATTCGCCCTCGGACGACGGCATAGTCGCCGCGGCGAAGGAACGAATCGCGACGCTTCGCTAAAAATTACGAGTTACGAATTACGAGTTACGAATGAAAAAGATATTTATATTGATCGCTTTGTTTGCGGTGGGGAGCGTTCATGCGCAGGAAGATCTGTCGAAACAGTTGGAGGTGACGCGGGCGTACACCCCGAGGGTGGGCCGGGCCGAGAAACTTCCCATCGCCCCCGACATGACCGACACCGTGCGGTTGAGGCCCGAGATATCGTACAACATAACTTCCACGGCGTCGGCCACTTCGTTCGAGATACGTCCGTATGCAGCGGCGACCGTCGACATGGCTCCTTTCGAGTCGGGGCGGCCGCTCTACCTGCGCGCGGGGGCGGGGGCGCCTTTCGCGACGGTATTAGACCTCTATTTTACTCCCCGGATGCGCGTGGGCAGTACCTTCGGGCTTTTCGCGAACCACAAGGGGGCGTATTCCAAAATTAAGAACGACATCGGCGTCAAGGCTCCGGCGACCGAGATGGCCAACACAGTCGGGCTGTGGGGCTCGCGCAAGTGGAAGCGATATTCGCTCGAAGGCAATATCACCTATGACAACCGCCGGTTCGATATGTACGGTTATCCGGACAATTTTATCGATCCGCTGGCCGGAGCGTTCAAACAGGATCGCGTGGGCTGGAACAGGGTCGGAGGAAGCATCGGTTTCGGCGACGACTTTACCGATATGTCTCACTTCAATTTCCGGATCGAGTTCGACGGGGGATATACACATCGGGAGGGCGAAGTGAGGTATTTCAATCAAGATCTGCTGTACGATCCCATCGAAGATGGTGAGGGTGGTATCAGGGGAGGCTTATCATACGGCAGGCATCCTTCTTCGCTCTATACCGTGGAGTATATCGTGGCCGATCTGAGCGGTGTTCCCAACGCTTTTCTGTTGAAAAAAGAACCTTCTCAAGCCGATCTTGGTTTGAAATTTCGGATGGGAAAAATGTTCAACGACTCTCAGGGGTTCGATGCGGAACTTAAAGCAAGGTTTGGCGGAACTTTAATTGAGTATGAACACCCTAAGAGGGGTGGTGCCAACAGGAATAATTCATTCGGTTCGGCATCATTGGCGCTACGCTATATTTTGAATCTCGAAAAGTTCAGGCTACGCTTCGGAGGCGATCTATTCTACATAAACAATTTCCATTTCTACCAAAACCATGTGAGGTTGCGTCCGGCTGCCGAAGTGAGTTTCGATATAGCCGACGATCGTTTTGTGCCATTTGCGTCGCTATCGTCGCGAATCATGGACGGCGACATGGAGACGCTCTCCAGACGTAATCCCTACGTATACAGCGACGGGGCGACGGGCCTTTCGACGGAACTTCGGGGCGGGATTATGGGCGATTTCGGCGATGTATTCTCATATAAGCTGTCGGTCGGGGCGTCGACACTGGAGGACTACAACATAATGTCGCCCTCTTTCACTAATTTCGGGCCAGTGATGTACTTCCCCGTTGCCACTGACGGCAGGCAGTTAACGGCGGGTATCGAGTTGGGGTTGCATGGTCTCGGCGGATTTTCGGCAAGACTCCACGGCAACTGGTATCATAACAAATTCGACGGATTCTTTTATATCCCTCACGATAGTATGGGGTACCTCGTAGGAGAAGAGAGAATGATCGCGACCTGGATGCCCGATTTCGACGCCGGGGTCACTTTGGCATGGTCGTACAAGAACAAATTCTCGCTCTCGGCGGGAGCTGAAGTCACGGGAACACGCGATTATATCGGCACTGCCTACGGTCACTACTCATCTGCCATACTACTCTCCGTCTCGCCTGTGGTCGATGTTTTTGCGAGCGTCGAGGCGAAGGTGGCTCCCGATTTCTGGGTGTGGGTAGAGGGACGTAATCTTGCGAATCAGGCTCTTTATCCCTATCCCTATTATAGAGGCCGGGGGGCGAGTGTGATGGCGGGTGTAAAAATAGTATTCTAAAGCCATGAGTTTCAGACGCGAAACGACGGAGGTTCGGATAGGGCCCGTGACCATCGGCGGTGGGAATCCCGTCGCCGTGCAGTCGATGTGCGATACCGACACCAACGATATCGAGGCTTCCGTGGCCCAGATCGGGCGGCTTCGCGAGGCGGGTTGCCGCATCGTGCGCCTCACCACGCAAGGTATGCGCGAGGCGGAGAGTATGCGTGAGATCGTGCGGAGGGTGCGCGCCGAGTGGCCCGATGTGGCTCTGGTGGCCGACGTCCATTTTCAGCCTGCGGTGGCGCTTGCGCTTGCCGGGGTTGTCGACAAGGTTAGGATCAATCCGGGAAACTATTCAATTACGAATTACGAGTTACGAGTTACGAATGGAGAAAAGGCGCAATCTCCGTTTGAGGAGTTAGTGGACAAATGCCGGGAGACGGGAACGGCGATCCGCATAGGGGTCAATCATGGCTCTCTTTCGCGGCGCATTACCGAGCAGTATGGCGATACCCCGGCGGGAATGGTCGCTTCGGCGATGGAGTTTCTGAGGGTGTGTCGCTCACGGGGTTTCGATCAGGTGGTGGTGTCGATGAAAGCGTCGAACACGCGCGTGATGGTTGCGGCATACCGCGAACTTGCCCGCGCCATGGATGCCGAAGGGATGCGCTATCCCCTGCATCTGGGAGTCACCGAGGCGGGCAGCGGACTCGAAGGCCGCGTGAAATCGGCGGTCGGAATAGGGGCGTTGCTCACCGACGGTCTCGGCGACACGATCCGCGTTTCGCTCACCGAGCCGCCCGAGGACGAGATACCTGTCGCGCGCGCTATTTTGCAGGCCTGCGGGCTCGACCGTTCGCGCACCGAGTTCATCGCCTGTCCGGGTTGCGGGCGCACGCTCTATGCCCTGTCGCCCGTGCTGGAGGAGATCAAAGCCGCCACGGGACACCTGCCGGGGCTGAAGATCGCCGTGATGGGGTGCATAGTGAACGGCCCGGGCGAGATAGCCGACGCCGATTACGGCTATGTGGGCGCGGGGCCGGGCCTCATTACGCTCTATCGCGGACGCGAGGTCGTGCGGCGCGATATTCCCCAAGGTGAAGCGCTTGCTTCCCTTATCGACCTTCTCAAAACCGACAGTGTCTGGGTCGAGAAATGACGATCCTGCCGTTGACATATCTGGGTGGTGTGGAGTGGTTCGCGCGGCTGGCGCAGGATGACTGCGTGATAGATGTCGGCGAGAACTGGGTGAAACAGACCGCCCGCAACCGCGCCGAGATCATGACCGCTAACGGGGTGGCCGCGCTGACGGTGCCCGTACACGGTTACGGTCCCAGAATCGCTACCAAAGAGGTGCGCATCGACAATTCGAAACGCTGGCAGCATACCCATTGGGTGTCGATGGTTTCGGCCTATCGCAATTCCCCTTTTTTCGACCATTACCAGGAGCGGTTCGCGCCGGTATATGCGCGCCGGTTCGATTTTCTGATCGACCTGAACCTCGAATTGCTGGGTGTGCTTACAACCGCCTTTGGATTGACCGGCACGGTGAAGATATCCGAAAACTATGTGACCGCCTCACCCGACGACATCGACCTGCGGGGCAAGAAGGCGCTTCGAAGGCCGGACGATCCCACGGACAAAGCCTTTCCGAGCCGTTGCTTTCAGGAATATACGCAGGTTTTCGCCGACAGGATGCCCTTTACGGCTGGATTGTCTGCTGTGGATCTGCTGTTTTGCGAGGGTCCGTCGGCACGGGAATTATTGCGGTCGAGGGATAGACGGTGAACGTCGCGCGGTCGCTGGCCGTGGCGGGAACGGCGCCTCCGGCGGAACTTCCCACCGGAGCGGAGACGGTTCCCCGGGCGCGTGCCTCGAGACGGTTAGCTCCGGTACGCATGTTCACATCCTCCCACACGAAAACACCCCTCTGGCCCGTGCGCACGCCCAGCGAACGGCCTCCCATAATCAATTCCACCTCCGACAAATTGGAGTATACGCGGATCGTTTGACGACGCAGGGTGCGGCCCTCGAGCCGCGAACCCGTGATATGGACGAACGGATCGGTGTGATTCCACGCAGCCTTGTAGAGCCAGAAGGCATCTTTGCGGTCTTTGCGGTCGAAGGTCACAAGGCCCCGGTCGTCGATGCCGCCATCGACGGAAGAGGCCGCCGAAACATTGCCCGAGACCTTCGCGGCTCCCGAGTCGAACATGTTGCCCACGAACACGCCCCACAGTCCGGGCGCGTCGACCGCATTGCGCAGGTACTCCTCATGGAAGAAAGTCTGCCACCCCTCGGGATGGTAATCGCTTGCGGGCGAGGGTCTTTCTAATAGTTCCGACTGATGCAGTATCGAGGCTCCGGCCGAATAGGATATTCCCGCGCGAAGTTCGGGCCATCCCGCCCGAAGCTGTTCGAGCCAGGGTACTACCGCGTCGGGAAGGCCGCTCTGCCAGCCCAGCGACAGATCGAACGAGATCATATCGGTGATGAAGTTCACGTCGCCGTCGCTGACGCTGCTCGCCGCGGTAAGTCGGTGGGGATCGAGCCTGTGTACTAAAGAGTTGAGTTCGCGAATATACTCTATGGGATCGTCCCCGCGCGCGGAAACGTTCGACGATACGCCCCATATCACCACCGACGGATGATTATACAGTTCGGATACCATTTCGCTCATTTGCCGACGGCCGTTCTCGCGGAAAGCCCGGGTGTCGACGAAATCTATATCGGTGGGGTAGGCCGCGCCGGTGAACGGACCGTCGTTCCAAACCACAAGGCCCGCCTCGTCGCACAATTGGTAGAAATAGTCGCTGTGTCGGCCGCCCGCCACACGAACCGCGTTGGCACCCATCTCGAGGATGAAATCGACATCCTCCTCGATCTGGAACGGGGTGAGCGCCATGCCCACCACGCTGCGGTCGCGCGGAAGGATGACGCCGTGTATCTTCAGCGGTTTTCCGTTGAGCGTGAAATTGTTCTCCTTGTCGATGCCCACGGTGCGGAAACCCATCGGCACCGTCAGTGAGTCGGTCACCGTGCCTTCGGGCGTGCGGAGCGACACTTCGACGTCGTACAGATAGGGATCATCCGTGCCCTGCCACAGATGGGGATCGGCAAGAGTGAAAGGAATCTCCATCGAAGCACTCGACACAGGCAAACTGCTCTGTGACACCAGATTGCCGTCGGCGTCGGAGAAGCGTATACGTGCGAAAGAGCCTTGAGGCACCTCCTCCGGGGTGAGAAGTGCGAGGCTCACCCTGCCTTCGGCCCGGTCGCGGGTCAGCCGGTCGGTGGCGATCCAGATGCCGTCGCCACCCTCGCATGTTCTGTTGCCGGTCCCCGCGGAGATTGCGTCGAGAGAAGCGGCCGGAGAGATGGAAAGCGGCTCGCACACGATGAGTTCGACGTTGCGGAAAATGCCTCCGTACACCTTTTCGTTACCGGCGACGGGCAACACGTCGAAGCCCGGCGAACTTGCGACCACTATGCGGACGGATGCGGGAGCGCCCCACCTAACACGGTCGGTGATCTCGACGGTGAAGGCCGAATTGCCTCCTCGGTGGGTCGCGGTGTGGACACCGTCCACGAAGACGTCGGCCACACGTGCCGCGCCGCCGATCCTCAGGAATACCCTGCGGCCCTCCCACGCGGAGGGTATATCTATGCTTTTAAGATAGTTGGCTATACCGGCGGATGGTTGGGTGTGGGGAAGGTTGACGACTGCCGCTCCGTCGGTCGAGGATTGGTCGGCCGTGAAAAAAGTCCAGCCCGCACCGATGTTGTAGACTTCGCGAGCCGCCGCATCTGTCGGGACGGACGATAGCGCGAGCATCGCCGCCATGAATACGAGATAGAGTCTCTTCATGCAGGCAAAGTTAATAATTTTTACTACTTTCGTGCAAATGTTTATACGACGAAAATTATGAACTGGCTCGATATCGTAATAGGTTTGTTGCTTCTGACCGCCGTCTGGCGGGGTTGGAAAGAGGGCGCCGTGACGCAAATTCTGGGGCTCGCCGCGCTGGCGCTGGGTGTGTTCCTGGGGTGGAAGTACGGCGCCGAAATAGGTGCGTTGCTCGGTCTGGAAGACCTTATGGGCCGTGCCGTGGGATTTATCGTGGTGATGCTCGTGGTGATCCTCGCGATCATTCTCATAGGGATCGTCACTCGCGGGCTGTTCCGGATAGTCGGGCTCGGAATATTCGACAATTTGTTGGGAGTGCTCTTCTCGGCGCTCAAAATGGCGGTCTTCGTGGGCCTTTTCATGATTCTTTTCGAGGTTTGCGATCCTTCCGGCAAAGTGATCTCCGAGAGCGTGCGCCGCGATTCGGTGATGTACGGGGCGGTGGAGAGCGTTTGCGACGTCATATTCCCGGTGGTGCGAGATATGTTCAAAACGTTATGACGGGGAGGATGACAGCCGTCGTGATGCGCTCGACCGGGAGTTGGTACGAGGTGCGCGATCCCGGCGGGGAGGTTTTCAAGGCGCGCGTCCGGGGGCGGCTCAGGCTATCGGGGTCGCGTTCGACCAATCCCGTCGTGGTGGGCGACAGTGTGGAATGCACCGTGGAGGAGACGGGCGAGGTGTGGATAGAGGAGGTGTTGCCGCGCCGGAACTACATCATCCGCCGTTCGTCGAACCTGTCGCGCGAGTCACACATAATAGCCGCCAACCTCGATCAGGCGATCGTCGTGGCGACCCTCTTCTCACCGGTGACCGCGCCCGAGTTCATCGACCGCTTTCTGGTGACATGCGAGGCGTACCGTATTCCCGCGACCATCGTGTTGAACAAGACCGATCTGGCTCTGAAAGAGGGTTTCGGCGAAGCGGTTCGGCATTTTGTCGAGACGTACCGCGGGGCGGGCTATCCCGTGATGACGGTCTCCGCGCTGACGGGCGAAGGTATCGACGCTTTGCGGGAGCATCTGACGGGGCGTACAACGCTTGTTTCGGGCAATTCGGGGGTCGGAAAATCGACACTCATCAAGGCCGTTTCGCCGGGGCTCGACATTCGTATCGGCGAGATATCGCGCGTCCACTCGAAGGGAATGCACACGACAACCTTTTCACAGATGTATTCGTTGGCAGGCGGAGGCGACATTATCGACACTCCGGGTATCAAGGGTTTCGGACTGGTCGACATAGGGGGCGGCGAGTTGTACCACTATTTCCCCGACCTCATGCGGGTTGCGCCCCAGTGCCAGTACTATAACTGCACCCACGTCCATGAGCCGGGGTGTGCGGTGATCGACGCGGTGGAACGGGGCGGGATATCCCGTGAGCGATACATAAGCTATCTTAAGATGCTCGAGGAGGACGGGAAATACAGATAGTTACGAGTTACGAGTTACGAATTACGAGTTACGAGTTACGAGTTACGAATTACGAGTTACGAATTACGAGTTACGAGTTATGCTTGACGCAGGCTTGTCATTGCCGTTGGCTTTAGCCAACGGATGAATCGGATAACATTATCAGGGCTTCAGCCCAACCGAATTTAAAATGAAGGTTTTACGGCAACAGTTTTTGGAGCATGTGGCGCAGACGTCGCCCTCGCCGCTCATGATAGAGGTGGCGCGGGCCGAGGGGGTGTTCCTGTGGACGCCGCCGGACGGCGGACATCCCGAAGGGGAGCGTTTTTTCGACCTTATATCGGGAGTTTCGGTTTCGAACGTCGGGCACGGACATCCGGGGGTCGTGCGCGCCGTGCAGGAGCAGGCCGCGGCCTATATGCACGCTATGGTGTACGGCGAGATGGTCGAGGCGCCGCAGGTGCGTTACGCCGCGCGGCTGGGCGGATTGCTGCCTCCGCAGTTGCAGTCGGTCTATTTCGTGAATTCGGGGGCAGAGGCGGTCGAAGGGGCTTTGAAGCTCGCGAAACGGGCGACCGGACGGCGCGAAATGATCGCTTTCAGGAACGCATATCACGGCTCGACCCAAGGGGCGCTGAGTGTGATGTCGTCGCCCGAGGGGGATGAGTGGCGACAGCCTTTCGAGCCGTTGCTTCCCGGGGTGGAGTGGCTCACGTACAATGATCTCGAAGAGCTGTCGCGCGTGACGGAACGAACGGCTTGCGTGTTGGTCGAGCCGGTGCAGGGCGAGGGGGGCGTGAGGCTGCCGGAGCCCGGATTTTTGGAGGCTCTGAGGCGGCGGTGCGACCAGACGGGCGCGTTGCTCGTCTTCGATGAGATCCAGACCGGAATGGGGCGCACGGGGACGCTGTTCGCGTTCCAACGATATGGCGTCGTGCCCGATATCATGTGTGTTGCGAAGGCTTTCGGGGGCGGAATGCCGCTCGGGGCTTTTGTCTCGTCGCGTGAGACGATGGGCACGCTCTCGCACAACCCCGCGTTGGGGCATATCACAACTTTCGGAGGCCATCCGGTGTGCTGCGCGGCGGGCCTTGCGGCGCTCGAAGTGTTGCTGGAGGATGGATTGATAGATCACACCGAGGCGAAAGGTGCACTGTATGAGGAGCTTCTGGCCCCTCACCCCGCCGTTCGCGAAATTCGCCGCGCGGGATTGCTGCTTGCCGTCGAGTTGGGTGATGCCGCACGAATGTACCGGCTGATGGAGCTTTTCCGCGAGCGCGGCATCCTTTCCGACTGGTTCCTGTTCTGCGACACGGCGTTCCGCATTTCTCCGCCGCTCGTAATCACGACTGTCGAGATCCGCGAAAGTTGCGAGGTAATTCTATCCTGCCTCGACGAATTGACTTGTAATTTTCCTACCTTTGCAACTTGCGAAAGGTAAAAAATGACTGGAACACCCCTCGATCTGGGAACTGAGAAGATCCCGAAACTGCTTGGCAGGTACGCCGTGCCGGCGATCATCGCCATGGCGTCGATGTCGCTCTACAACATCATCGACAGTGTCTTCATAGGCCACGCCGAGGGGGGTGGGGCGATGGCTCTGGCGGGACTTGCCATAGCCATGCCGCTGATGAACATCTCGGCCGCTTTCGGGTCGATGGTGGGCATCGGTTCGGCGGCCAACGTGTCGATAAACCTCGGCGAAGGGAAACGCGAAAGGGCTTTTCACCTTCTTGGTAATCAGGTGTTGCTGAATCTCATGGTAGGGGGAGCGCTGACGGCGCTTTCTCTTTTTTTTCTCGACGATATATTGGTGCTGTTCGGTGCGAGTTCCCAGACCATCGCTCCGGCGAGGGATTTTATGCAGGTGATATTCGCGGGGTGCATCGTCAACCACCTCTTTTGGGGCTTCAACGAGATGATGCGCGCGAGCGGCTATCCGCAACGGGCAATGGGTCTGATGTTGCTGACGGTGGTGTTGACCTGCGCCTTCAACGCGCTGTTCCTGTTCGTGTTCCGCTGGGGAGTCCGCGGATCGGCTTTCGCCACGGTACTCTCGCAGGCGGTGGCTCTCGCTCTTGCCGTCGCCCACTTCTCGTCGCAGAAGAGTTTTCTCCATTTCCGGAAGGGTATTTTCCGGCTCAGCCGTCCGTTGGTGGGCAAGATAATCTCTATCGGCGTCGCGCCGTTCATGGTCAATTTCTGCTCCAGCATTATCGTGGTGTTGGTCAACAAGGCGCTCGGGGAGCACGGCGATGACCTCTACTCGGGCGGATACGGCCTGATGAACCGCGTGGTGATGCTCTTTGTAATGATCTGCGCGGGATTCAATCAGGGGATGCAGCCGATAGTCGGGTTCAACTACGGAGCGCGCAGGCTCGATCGCGTGGTCGCCACTCTGCGGCTGACGATATTTTGCGCCGTGGGGGTGATGACGGTGGCGTTCCTTGCGGGTGAACTTTTCCCCGAGCAGATAGCGCGGCTGTTCGTCAAAAGCAGCGATCCGCACGCCGCAAGGTTGGTGGAGATTTCGGCCGAGGCTATGCGTATCGCGATGATGTTATTCCCGATAGTGGGTTTCCAAATAGTGACGGCAAACTTTTTCCAGTACATAGGCAAGGCGCAAAAGGCGATCTGGCTCTCGATGACGCGGCAGTTGCTGTTTCTGGTACCACTGCTTCTGATCCTGCCCCGGTCGATGGGAGTTGCAGGGGTGTGGATATCGTTCCCGATCGCCGACGCCGTGGCCGCAACCCTCGCCGCGATGCTGTTGTGGCAACAGCTCAGAGAGTTCAAAAACGCACGGATCTAAAATGGCAGGGTAATTGTATAGATACTGGGAAAATTCGTATCTGTATCTAAATTACTGTGTTATGAAAAGAATGATTATCGCCTGCGTGGCGTGTGTGGGACTCGTCGCCTCTTGTGGCGACGGACGTAACGCCGGGTTGGGGGCCGCCGCGGTCGAAGCGGTCGGCACAGGCGAACAAAAAGTCGAAGCCGCTCTCGACGGTCTTCTCAGGGCTCCCGAAAAAAATCGTTTCTCGCGCGACGATGTCTCCATCGAGAAAAGGCTCACCTATGACCAGCACACTTTGGCCGACACATATCCGTATAAAGACACGGTGAGGGTATTCCAGTTCGACAAGATGCGCGATCGCCTGTTTACGCTCGATTCGATCCAGCAGGAGATGGCACGATGGGCTATTCTGCAAAACCGCAAGAACTGGAATGGCAAGGCGCCCAACGTCAAAGAGTACACCACCGACGAATACCATCAGATAGCCGACCGCTGGGGTGTACAGCGTACGCAGTCGGCGCCGCTTTACGCAGTCGGCGAGTATGGCTCCGAGGCCCCGGTACGCTATGGCCGCGACGGCTCGCTGGTTCGCCTTTTGGGCTACAACGACGATTCCACCGCTTTCCGCGTGGAGTCTTTCAACGCTCCGGGCCGGTGGGAGGTGCCTTTTAAATTCGTCAAGCCCATCGACGCGATACGTTTCGACAAGGTGGTGATGATAGACCGGACGAATCAGAACATTGCGACGCTCGAAAGGGATAAAGGCGAAAACTGGCTGGTGCGCAGTATGAATCCCTGCACGACGGGCGAGCATGTTCCTCCTCATGCCTATGTAACCCCCGTGGGGATGTTCGTCGTTCAGGATCGCACCTCCAGAATGATGTACAACAACGGCGGCCCGGTGATAGTGGGTTTCGCCCCCTGGGCCAGCCGCTTCACCAACGGGGCGTTCATGCACGGGGTGCCTGTCAACAATCCCAACGGCTCGCCGGTGGAGTTCTCCTCGACGCTGGGAACTATTCCGCGCTCTCACGAGTGTGTGCGCAACGCTACCTCGCACGCGAAATTTATCTACGATTGGGCGCCGCTGGAACAAACCATCGTGTTTGTCTACGATTGATTTATAGGACATTGCTTGAAAAAATATGGGTCGCCGGATAATTTTTTGTTATCCGGCGACGTTCTTATACCGTATGAAGAAAGCAATCCTGTTAACTATTTTACTGTCGATATTTTCATGTTCGCCCGGCGGCGGCATGGCCTCTCATCCCGAAATCGAAGCCGGGGTCGAAACCGAAGTGGCTCTCTACCGCGAGTTGGGACTCGAAGGCGAAGTCGATCTCGATGTATTCATGAGCGCACTGGAGCGTTACAACGCGGTTTCGGGACGGCGGCGCGAGGTGCTCACGCTCATCGACTTTTCGAAACCCTCCACCGAGCGGCGGATGTGGGTTATAGACATGACGCGGGGGTGTGTGCTGTTCCGCACCCACGTCGCGCACGGGCAGGGGAGCGGCGACAATTACGCCACCCGCTTCTCGAACCGTAGCGGCTCGCACCAGAGTTCGCTGGGAGTGTACCTGACGGGTGAAACCTATATCGGGGGGAACGGTTATTCGATGATGCTCGACGGATTGGAGCCGGGGGTCAACGACAAGGCGCGCGCACGCTCCATTGTGGTTCACGGGGCCGACTACGCCGATCCTTCGGTAATAGCTTCGGCGGGCCGTCTGGGGCGCAGTTGGGGTTGTCCGGCGCTGCCGCGGGAGGTCACACGTCCGATCATCGACTCGATAAAGGATGGGTCTGTGCTGTATATCCACGGAGTATCTTCGTGAAAAGCGCTCATCTGTTACTATCATTGCCGTCGGATTCCCCTCCTTCGGAGGGGTGCCCCGAAGGGGCGGGGTGGTTATTGACCGACGGAATAAAAAGCCGTCTATGTTCTCCGGGCTTCAGCCCAACCGTATTATTTGGGCTGAAGCCCGATTCTATTTGTTGCTACGCTATCCGTTGGCTTTAGCCAACGGCAATATTTGTTAGGAAATTTCTTTCTACCGAGGGTTTATTCCTATAGTTGCCGCCGGGCAGTGTCCGGCATTTTCAGCTCACCTGCTCACTTCGCTCGGACAGGTTACGCCCTCGGGAAAAGCGATTATAACCGACGGCAATAGTTGGATATCATTATCCTATTTTTCAAATTCTCCGATGACGGCGACGACAAGTTCGGGGTGGGGCAGAAAGTGCAGGCTGTCCGGGGCAGGCTCGAGGCCGGTGAGGCCGGTGAACTTGTAGGCGGCTTCGAGGGCGCACCAATCCTCTATCGTGCGGATCGAATAGCGCGCCGCCGCGGCCGCGGAAAGCTCGCGTCCGTGCG
>QMCD01004691.1_pt1 | contig 12696 bp, 12 predicted proteins | sample 1821841 | NCBI WGS metagenome assembly QMCD01 (sample SAMN01991225, study PRJNA193472) | Termite gut metagenome, whole genome shotgun sequencing project. | isolation source: worker | host: Macrotermes natalensis | reverse complement strand
ATAGCATTATAAGCAAATTATATTGTTTATAATGCTATCTTTGTATAAAATATACAGTAACCGAAGAATGCCTTAAGATGCCTAAAAGTCTGTCTCTATTTATTATTTTTACCTGCTTACTTGCAGGATTTTCGTCATGCAGCGATAACGAAAACACCGAAGAACTTAAAGTTAGCCTGACCTCAGCCAAACTGAAGCTCGCCGAAAACCAGGTTATTGAAATTATCAGTGGGAATGGTGAATACACGATTGTATCTGATAATAAAGATATTGTTGATGCTACAATCGAAACTGGCAATATATACTTATCTCCTAAAAAACTAGGTTCTGCAAAGCTAACCTTAAAAGATAAGCTCAATAAGGAAATAGTAATTGATATCACAGTCATAGACCGTTATCTTATCCTTTTAACAAATCTGCGGGAAGCTATTGTTGTCGCTAACAGTGACAGAAAAGAAGAGATAGCAGACGATATATTGAAAAATGCTTTCCTGCCTAAAGCTTATGCGTACAAATTGATTGCTAATGAGAAGAAGGAGTTTTCCGTCCACCAAAATAGCATCACTTCAACTGTAACAAAAGGGACCTATTCGTTCAATACCGATAATGGCATCTATTATATGAAACTCTATTATGATAATAATGAGTTTATATATGAGATATCTTCTGAGGGCGATGCAGCAATGTTCTATCAATATTTCAATAGAGGAATAGGATACAACAAAACATCTGTTCCTGTGCAAAAACACATAAAACTGACTGAAGACCTGACTCAAAAATATAAAGAAAAATACCCTGATGCCGGAATAGAGTCTGCTAAAATAGAAATAATAGCAACAATACACGAAAGGATATCTGCACTGGAGTAATAACTTCATTTTTTCCACATACTTCTTCAAGGGTTGTCATAGTTTTTATGGCAGCCCTCTTTTTTGATAAAAAACATCTATATTTACCATCGCAAAATAGTATTCACACATGGAAAGGGATAAAAAAGAAAGGAGATCGCGACGCACCAACATCGTTTTGGAGAAAGATATTATGGAGGCTGCAAAGTCAGTAATAGAAGAAGAAGGTTTTGCAAAAACTACACTTTCGGCTATAATACAGAAAGCAAATATAGAACCGAATGTCTTTTACAAACGGTTCGAAAACCTGGAAGACCTATTCGAGCAGTTCACCCGGAAACATGATTACTGGATAAGCGATATTATGGATATGCAATCCGAAAAAAACGATTATATGGAATATTCATATAACCTCATGGCCGGAGTTGTAGAATCGTTATACGACAACAAGAGCATGCAGCAAATACTTATCTGGGATATCTCGGTGGATAATCCCATCACACGGGAATCTGCTATGGCCAGAGAAACAACCTCACAAAAGCTCATAGACAAATACAATGATATATTTAAAAATTCGGGCTTCAACTTCGACGTATTCAGTGCACTTGTTATCGGAGGTATTTATTACCTTGTTCTCCGGCGTCACCGGGGTTCCTTTTGCGGAGTGGATTTTTCTACCGTGGAAGGACGGGAGAAGCTGCTGAATACAATAAAAAGCCTTATTATAAAAATATACAACTCCCTGGAAGAAGATATGAAGGTAGCTAAGATAGTCTTCAATATGAAGAAGGAAGGACTAGACAATCAGACAATTGCGAAATATACAGGCTTAACTGCTGATGAAATATCAAGAATCGCTAAGTAACTCCTAAATATTAATCTTACCTTTGGCGACTTAATTCAATTCGGTTTATAATGAAAACAACTACCCAGACCGGAACGGCCTTCACCATCCTTTCGCTTTTGGCAGTATGTCACATGCTCAACGATATGCTCCAGTCTATCATTTCAGCGGTATACCCTTTACTGAAAGATTCACTGTTGCTGAATTTTACACAGATAGGACTGATAACATTAGTATTTCAGCTATCATCATCTCTGTTTCAGCCCGTTGTTGGCCTCATCACTGATAAGAAACCACAGCCCTATTCCCTGCCCATCGGTATGACATTTACCATGATAGGAATACTGTCCCTGTCGCTTGCCAACGATTTCATACATGTACTGATTGCCGTATTCCTCACCGGATTGGGCTCTTCTATATTCCATCCTGAAGCTTCCCGGCTCGCCTATATGGCTTCGGGTGGAAAACACGGGCTGGCACAATCCCTGTTTCAGGTAGGGGGGAATTTTGGTTCGTCTGTAGGCCCTTTACTGGCATTGTGGATAATAACTCCATACGGACAACGGAATATCGGGTGGCTATCGATCATCGCTCTTGTTTCTATCGGGGTAATGCTTGTTATCAGCAAATGGTACAAAGCCAACCTGTACAGGCTGAAACCCGCACCTAAAACAGATGGAAGCACTCCGGAAAAAACTTCGGGCTATTCTACCCGGAAAGTAGCTTTTGCCATCTCTATACTGCTCATACTTATCTTCTCCAAATATGTATATATGGCAAGCCTCAGCAGCTATTATATGTTTTACCTGATAGACAAATTCAGTGTATCGGTTCACGATGCGCAGCTATACCTGTTTGCATTCCTGTTTGCCGTGGCACTGGGTACTATCATAGGAGGGCCTGTAGGCGACCGCATCGGACGTAAATATGTAATCTGGGCGTCTATCCTCGGCACTGCGCCGTTCGCCCTTATTATGCCGCATGTAGGCCTTATGTGGACATGTATATTAAGTATCTTTATCGGATTGATATTATCCTCGGCCTTCTCGGCTATTCTGGTCTATGCACAGGAACTTGTTCCGGGTAAAGTGGGCCTGATAGGCGGCCTGTTCTTTGGGCTGGCATTCGGTATTGCGGGAGTAGCGTCTGCCATACTGGGCAAGGTAGCTGACGAAACAAGCATACAGCATGTGTACGATATCTGCGCTTACCTGCCGCTAATAGGATTGGTAGCAGCTTTTTTGCCAAATACAAAAAAGACGGAAAAAGCCTAGAGCGAGTTTAAATTTTATAGCTTATACAAGCAGACCTCTTAATACTTGAGATTCTTGAACAGAGTCCGCGCTTCCCTTGCTTTATTCAGATAAGCAAGCAACATATCACGGTCGAAATAAGCCGACGACTGAGGAGTATAAATAAGCTCAAATAATGAAAGTAGTTCCTTGTCCGTAAACTGATCTAATATAACATTGAATTCTACCTCATCTCCCAGTTCGAAATAAAGCAGAGCCAAACGCTGCTTCACCGCCAGATTGGTAGGATCGAGTTCGAGCAGCTTCTCTGTATAAAAAGCAGCCTGCTGGTAATCTTCTTCCTTTATATATACCATCGCCAGCCTGTCCAACAGTTGGAAGTTTTCTTTATTCTGAGAGTAGATACTCAGGTAATAAAGTTCGGCTTCCTTATACTCCTCACGCAGAAACTCAACCTCTCCGGCAACCATATTCAGATCCAGTGAATAAGGATTATCCTTTAATCCCTTCTCTACTATTGCCAATGTCTTCTGATAGTCTCCCTTTCCCAGATAAAGGTAAGCACGCTTAGATAGCAATTCGGTGGTTTCTCCTTCTATATCTTCATATTTCTGTAAGCAGGACAACGCCTCATCATACATTTCCAACGATTCATAGCATTCTGCAAGCAGGAAATGGATGGAAGTATCATCCGGATCGGAAAGCAACAAGTCGTTGAATATCTCGATAGCCTCCCCTACCCTGTCTACCAGAGACAAACAGTGAGCCTTCAATTTCAACACATTGCCATCTGCATCATTAATAGTAAGCGCAAAATCGAAAGCATCGATAGCCTTTTCGAATTGCTCCTTCAGAGAGTATAATTTTCCGAGGCTTACCCAGGCTTCGTAGGTGTATGGTTCTATATCGAGTATCTTATTTGTGGCATCTATGGCTGCCTCAAAGTCTCCAAGCATCTCATGGGCATAAGCCAGGTCAGACAGTACTTCTATATTTTCGGGATTGTACTTCAGGCTTTCCTGCAGATATAACACGGCTTCTTTAAAACAATCGGCCTCTACATGAAGAAATCCGAGTTCGGCAAGCATATTATCCAGAGGTTCGTCTTCTTCTTTCTCAAGCAACTCCTCCGACAGCGCAAAGGCATCCTGATACTGCTCCAGTTGCAAATAACACTCGATCTTTAACAGGTAAAGGTCAAAATCATATTCGGATGAAGAATCCAGAAGCTCCAGAGCCAGCTCGTATTCCCCATCATAAACAGCCAGTTTTGCCTTCTTTATAAGCAAAGGAGTATTACCCGGATGGATAGCCAGCCCGGCATTTATTATTTCGCGGGCGGTATCCAGTTCGTCTATAGAATCGAAGTATTCGGCCAGATCGCTGAATTCGTCCGCGTCGAAATAGGGGTTCTTACCCGATTCATGGGCTTGCTGATATCGTTTTACAAGTGATGATATATCTTTATCCGGCATTCGGTGTTGTTTTAATCTTAAAAGGTTACAAAGGTAACACTTTTTCAGTGAACAGTTAACAGTCGGCAGTTAACACAAAATCCCTCTTATCTTTATCGCCGGCAATTTTTAACTTTCCTCTCAAAAAAGTTACAAAAGTGACACTTTTGTAGTATTTTCTATCTATCTTTTTACCCTCATTGTAAGTCCTCCTTTGGGGGAAACAACTATTGACTACATTACATTCCGTCGATTTTCAATTCAAGAGAGCGAAGTCAATGAAGGGGCCAGCCAATCTTTCAAAGAACTATAAGCTATCGGCTAAATACATAGATAAAGATTTTTATTTATCTTTTGCTTTTGCCCACGAATCTTTAAGCGATACCGTACGGTTGAATACCATATTACTATCGGTAGTATCTTTGTCTACACAGAAATAGCCTGTACGCTGAAACTGGAATTTATCCCCCACTTTGGCCTCTTTCAAATATGATTCCATCTTGCACCCTGTAAGGACACGAAGTGAATCGGGGTTCAGCAGTTCGGTCAAATCCCTCCCGTCGTCGGCCGGATTCTCTACTATGAACAAACGGTCGTAAAGGCGTACTTCTGCATCGAAACAATCTTCGGTAGATACCCAGTGGATAGTACCTTTCACCTTGCGGCCGCTTTCAGGCATACCGCTCCTGGTCTGGGGATCGTATTCGGCATATACCTCCGTTACATTTCCGTCTTCATCTTTCTTACAGCCTGTGCATTTTACTATATATGCATTTTTGAGACGAACCTCATTGCCCGGTGTCAGGCGGAAATACTTTTTAGGAGCATCTTCCATAAAATCGTCCCTTTCGATAAACAATTCACGGGAGAAGAGTATATTATGGCTTCCTGCCGTTTCATCCTCCGGATTGTTTTGAGCATCCATCACTTCGGTCTGCCCTTCAGGATAATTTGTTATAACCAGTTTCACAGGGTCTAGCACAGCCGATACGCGGGTCGACTTCTTATTCAGGTCTTCACGTACTGCATATTCCAAAAGGCTTATATCGTTTATTCCGTCGTATTTGGTATAGCCTATACGGTCTATCAGGTTGTGAATAGACTCGGGAGTGTATCCCCTGCGACGAAATCCTACAAGAGTAGGCATACGCGGGTCGTCCCAGCCGGTAAGTATTTTTTCTTCTACCATACGTCTCAGATTACGTTTACTAAGCAGGGTATAGGTAAACTGCAACTTGTTGAATTCATACTGATGCGGGCGGTATGTATCGGTAGCAAGCTGATCAATAAACCAGTCGTATAGGGGACGGTGTACCTCAAACTCAAGGGTACATATAGAATGTGTCACCCCTTCGAAATAGTCACATTGCCCATGTGCGAAATCATACATCGGATAGGCCTGCCATGTGGTTCCCGTACGGTGATGCGGGTGTTTGATGATACGATATATGATGGGGTCGCGAAAATGCATATTCGACGAGGCCATATCTATCTTGGCACGAAGCACCATACTACCTTCCTCGAACACTCCTTCATTCATCTTGTGGAACAAATCGAGGCTTTCTTCGATAGGGCGGTCACGATAAGGACTGTTAACTCCCGGTTGTGTAGGGGTACCCTTCTGTCTGGCTATTTCTTCCGCCGATTGTTCGTCAATATAGGCTTTACCTTCTTTTATCAGCTGTACGGCAAAATCCCATAATTTACCAAAATAGTCGGATGCATAGTAAACATTAGGCCATTCGTAACCCAGCCATTTTATATCCTCCATAATGGAATCTACATACTCCACATCTTCCTTTACAGGATTGGTATCATCGAAACGAAGGTTGCAAACACCTCCATATTCTTTTGCAATGCCGAAATCTATACAGATGGCTTTTGCATGACCAATATGCAGATAACCGTTCGGTTCGGGCGGGAAACGGGTCTGGACACGGCCGTCGTTTTTACCTGTTGCCAGGTCGTTTTCCACTGCCGCCTCTATAAAATTGAGGCTCTTTTTCGGCTCTTCTGCATTTAATATATTCTCAGACATATGGCTAAAATAAGTAATGGATAGAATCTAATGATGTGCTATCGAATTATAATTTGTTCTTGTTTCTTTGTAATAAACAGGTCTATGACCTTACGTTAGTTTTTTATTATCAGTTATTTGGAGACTCCCCGTGCATATAAGTATTGTATGCCGTCTGAAACTCATCATATTTTTCTGTCCCTTTATAACGGGATAAAATCTCCTGCGCTTCTTTATATGCCCTTTCGGCTTCCTCTAAATCACCTTCTTTTACATATTCTATCGATTCTTTATTCAATTGAGCCGCTTTCCTGGCATCGCTGTCCACAGAGGAGCAGGCTGTGAATAAAATAACGAGAAAGATAAAAGTCAGATGCAAGTTTCATATAAAAAATAAATTAGGGTACAAAGATAATTCTTTAGTAATAAGTTAGAAGTAATAAACAGTAAGTTTTTTAGACTTTACATAAGGATGAAGGAAAAATGAACAATATTTAATAAATTACGGCAACAGGATTATTTTAACAAAAATTTTTTCTGTTAAAAAATTATATTTATATTTACGGTTGCATCATAGCGTTGAGAATCCGATTACATTTTATCGAATTTATTAAGAGGCATTTATAACAGTTCTCATGCCTCTTTCCTCTCGCAGTATTTACAAACACCGGTAATGGGAATCGCCGGTATAATCCTGAAAAACATGAACAGAAAAACGATGAAACGGATAATGGCCGTGTTTGTGACCTTAACCTTGTTGTATGGTTGTACCGCCGATGATGGTGACCATGCCATCACCGAAAAGCCTGTAGAACCCCTGACGGTCAGCAAGGCGATGGATTGGTACAATGCAAGTGTAGGCGTACTGGCTAAGCAGAAAAGTACAGCCGATAGTTCCGACGAAATTTCGTATAAGCCATCCGGAAACCTCGCGGAATTATTTACCGACGAACTATGGTATGCCGTAGAGTCACCATTGGATTTCGGAGACCGTAATCTGATGATTATGACTCCCGAAGTAGGTGATTATACCGATGCGCACGGAAACGGAGTTGCAAAACAGGTACTGAAACTGGTTGTACTCAGGAACAAGGAGACGGGTGAGACCTACAGTTTTATAATGGCTGTGGTACCCGAACTGGACTATATGCTTCGTAAAGGCGATGGGTTGGACAAGAGCACCTATCTGTCGACGGATTCTGATCTCGACGGTTACATATTCTTCTATACACTGGATGGCGAGCTTATAAACGGCCGGGTATACGAGAGAGGAAAGGTGACGGGAAGTATTAATTCTCCGGTCGAGGGGAAGAAGACAAAGATAATGATGGCTTATCAAATGGCTATCAGATATTCATGGGACCAGATGCTAGAAGGTACTACCGAGGATGGAGGTACTAATACTTTTTACTCTACTCACTCAGAAATAGTATATGTAACGGTGTATGAAGATAACGGCATAGGGATTAATACATCTCCGGCTCCTATAACCCCTCCTTCAATACCTAGCAGTGGTGGAGGAACTGGTACCTATACGGGTAGTAACCCCAAACTGCCGATAAAGCCAACACCTTTCGATATGGATGAAGATACAGACAAACAGCCTGATAAACGTACCGACTGTACGGATAAAGCATCTCAAAACTCACAAAAAGCACAGGATGCCTTAGGCAACATAGCGGTTAAAGTGCAAATAGAATCGTTGCGTATAAACGCCAAGACCAACAGTGCGACCGAATATGGGGTGGGTATCAGTTACGACCCCGGATTTGGGACTTATAGTATTACCGGAGGGAATGTATGGCAGGGTACGCCGGGAACGAATAATGTTGGTATAAAGACTTCAGCGTATACGGTGTTTACAGCTCATACCCATTATACAGGCCTGAATGCCGCGCCATCCTGTGCGGATGTCATTGCCACTGTCGGATTTTATAAGAACGCGAGAGAGCAGGGAGGCAGCTACAGGGGAACAGTCGCCTTCGCTGCCAACGGCAAGGAATATATGATTTATGTAAATGACCCTGTCGCATTGAATAAATTCTATAATGGATTGACAAACAATGATTTCTATGAGCGGGGAGGTGAAAATGGCGATGAGTTTAAAGCTGGGACAGAATGGCAACAGTCATATAAAAAAGTATATGATGCATTGATAAATAATGATTATTCACAAAATGATGCACAATCGTATGCCCTGTCTCATGTTCTTGATAATTACAATACAGGGTTGAAGATATCGACCCGCCAAGGTGCCACAAGCGCCTTTAAGGAACAGAAAACCGATACGGAAGGTACCGGAAATAATACAAAATATACACCTAAAATATGTCCATAATTATGAAAAAGTTAATTTTATTATCGATTTTGATATTAAGTACAATGGGATTAGCTGCCCAATGCAATCAACCGTATAGAGCATTCAGTACCTTTGCCAATGATACTACAGCTTTTTTACGCTATAATTTTAAAGCGAGAGCCGACTGTTATAAAGGAAAAACAGTAGAATATTTATTGAAAGATCTGCAACTGAAACCAATAGCTATTATGGTGTCTTATTCGACATCAGTTGGAAAATATGATGGTATATGCATATTTGTTGATAATAGTATTTGTTATGACATATTTCTAATTCTCAAAAAGATCAATATATATATATATATTGGTCTGATTTATTGGATAATGCTAATGTAATCAAAATGGGAAAAAATTATAAAGGTGTGTGGAACCAGCAATATTATGATTTCTTTAAGAACATGATTGTTGGAGAAGTGAAATATTATAAATAAGCGGGGCGGGGCTTCGGCTCTGCCTGTATCTCCATGATTATGAAAAAGATTATATTATTTATACTGTTATTAATAGCTGCATTGCATGCAGAAGCGCAATGTACCCAGCCTTATAAGGCGTTTAACCAGTTTGCCAACGATACCACCGCTTTTCTGCGTTATAATTTCAAGACCCGAGCCGATTGTTATAAAGGGAAGACCGTGGCGGATGTACTAAAAGACTTGCAATTAACACCACAATCTTTTGTCACTCTGCCTTCCACACGAGTAAATAAATATGAAGGTATTAGTATCCACGTAGATAATTCGACAATACTTGAACGCCTCCAGAATCCATCTAAGGCTATGAAAAAGACTCAGGAAATATATATATATTGGCCTGATTTGATGGATGGCACTAGTTTGACAACATTAAGAAGGACCTATGATAATGGAGGAGCATGGATTCAACAATATTATGATTTCTTTAAGAATATGGTTGTGGGGGAAGTGAAATATTATAAATAAGCGGGGCGGGGCTTCGGCCCTGCATCTCCCTGATTATGAAAAAGATTTTATTATTTATACTGTTATTAATGGCTGCATTGTATGCAGAAGCGCAATGTACGCAGCCTTATAAGGCGTTTAACCAGTTTGCCAATGATACCACGGCTTTTCTCCAATATAATTTCAGTACCCGTGCAGACTGCTATAAAGGGAAGACCGTGGCGAATGTACTAAAAGACTTGCAATTAACGCCAAAGAGGTTTATAACTAAGTCTTCTACACGAGTAAATAAATACGCAGGTATTCGTATATACGTTAGTAATACTACTGCGCTAGATATGCTTCAGAATCCGGGACGTAAAACCCAGTATATATATATATATTGGCCGGATTTGATGGATGATACTGAAGTAATAAAATTAAGAAGAACCTATGATAATGGAGGAGCATGGATTCAACAATATTATGATTTCTTTAAGAATATGGTTGTGGGGGAAGTGAAATATTAATAAATAAGCGGGGCGGGGCTTCGGCTCTGCCTGTATCTCCATGATTATGAGAAAGATTTTATTATCGATTTTGATATTAAGTACAATGGGATTAGCTGCCCAATGCGAGCTACCTTATAAGCCGCTATCAGAGTTCAATAAAGATACAACAGCCTATATTATCTATAATTTCATGGATAGAGCAGACTGTTATAGGGGAAAGACACTAAAAGAGGTAACCAAAGATTTAGGAATACCCATTAAAGACTATACACGAGCAGATATTCAAAGAGGAACTTTATTTGGGTATATATACATATATGATGACATTACAGTTTCAAGATTGATAGATAATAAAAAAGACTATAATGCTATTAAAATTTATTGGGAAAATCCGATAAATGTTGAACATTCGGATTACAAAAGGCTTAGAGGTATTGGCTGGAATAAAGCTTATGAATACCTGAAAGATATGCGAATTAAAGAATTGGAAGTAAGTATTCCAAGATACAGCAAATACTACGAAAAGTATAAGCAGAAAGAAACAAAGTCATACGACCCCAATAAAAGAAAAGAAGGAGTTTGGTAGTATATTGTAATATTTATAGCAGGGATTCGGCTCTGCCTACTTAGGAAAGTAAAAGAATTATTCAACGAATAACGCACAGAGTGAGCAAAGGATTACTCCCACGACAAGCCAAAAAATAAAGGTGACTTTTAGTATGTAACCTTTATCTTTTGGTATAATTTATCAAATGTTTTATCTATAAGAAGTAGTCATACAGGCTTTCTGCTCTTTGAAATACTGAATATAAAAGGTTACAAGTTTACAAAATATAATATCTGCAAAATGTGTTACCTTTGTTACTTTTTAACCATATATAGTTAATGAAAGTAAAAATAATAAGACGAAAATAGTGGAAAAACTGTCAGATGTGTCAGGTTTTAACATTTTACATTTAATAAATGTAAATTAAACTAATGGTTATAACTTATAATTTTTTGTGCATTTGCCATAATATTCTTTTTCATAGTATTCACTTTATCTGCTATTTTGTATCTTTACCTCCTAATTAAAATACACTAAGAATGAAAGGGAAAATACTTGTAACAGGTGGAGCCGGATATATTGGTTCACATACTGTTGTAGAACTGCAAAACGCAGGGTATTCGGTTGTTATAATCGACGACTTATCCAATTCTACAGCCGACTCTATTGACGGAATAGAACGAATCACAGGCATCAGGCCTGTTTTTGAAAAACTGGATTGCAACGACTTCGAAGGGCTGAGAAAACTATTTACTGCTCATCCCGACATCAAAGGAATCATACACTTTGCTGCGAGTAAGGCCGTAGGCGAATCGGTACAAAAACCATTACTTTATTACAGGAATAACCTGAATTCCCTTATCAATCTGCTCGATCTTATGCCGCAGTTTGGCGTTAAGAATATAGTTTTCTCATCGTCTTGTACTGTATACGGTGAACCGGATGTGAACCCTATCGATGAAACTGCCCCTGTAAAACCGGCAGAATCACCATACGGAAATACAAAACAAATCAATGAGGAAATAATTAAGGATTTTGTACGTTCAGGAGCCGATATCAAAAGTATCATCCTACGCTACTTCAACCCGATTGGCGCGCACCCTTCTGCCGAAATAGGCGAATTGCCGAATGGCGTTCCTCAAAATCTTGTTCCTTATATCACACAGACAGCTATCGGTGTACGGGAGCAGATGAGCGTATTCGGAGACGATTACAATACGCCCGACGGTTCTTGTATCCGCGACTTTATCAATGTGGTAGACCTTGCCAAAGCCCATGTAATAGCTATCGACCGCATGCTGGAGGAAAAATCGGAAGAGAAAGTAGAAGTTTTCAATCTGGGAACAGGCCGTGGGGTTTCTGTTCTGGAACTTATCAATGTATTTGAAAAAGTGTCGGGAGTAAAACTCAATTATAAAATTGTAGCTCGTCGTGTAGGTGATATCGAAAAAATATGGGCCGAACCTAAACATGCTAATACGGTACTTGGATGGACTGCTAAGGAAAACATTGAGAATACAATGGATTCGGCATGGAAATGGCAATTAAGGCTGAGAGAGAAAGGAATTATGTAATTCTGTTTTCTCCTTATTATACAAGGAAGGTACACGTTATTGTGAGATGTGGCAAAAGCAGATACCGATTGTGTAATTAAAAGAATATTTTTATGAAAATCTTTGAACAGTTGGAACGAATAAAAAGTATACATCAACTGATAGAGTTGCAGGCAACGGGAACGCCCAATGAGTTTGCAAGAAAGATACATATAAGTAGGCGACAGTTATATTACATCATTGATGATTTAAAAGTAATGGGTGCACCAATACAATACGATGCCAGATTAAAGACGTTTTATTATACAGACAAATGCGAAATAAACTTTTCTTTTGAAATAGAAGTTTTATCAGAAGAAGAAATTTCAAATATTTCAGGGGGAGAGACCTTATATAGCTATAATGGATATTTTA
>QMCD01003761.1_pt1 | contig 12701 bp, 7 predicted proteins | sample 1821841 | NCBI WGS metagenome assembly QMCD01 (sample SAMN01991225, study PRJNA193472) | Termite gut metagenome, whole genome shotgun sequencing project. | isolation source: worker | host: Macrotermes natalensis | reverse complement strand
CGGCACTTTGGTCGTCCTCACTTCCGTATGCGGCTTATCATTCAGCTGCTCGAAAATAATGATCTTATTCTCTCCTTTCTTAAGCCACACACCCGGGATATAAAGTGTCTGTTGTGGACCCACATACCAGTAACGGCCGATATTCTTTCCATTGATAAAGATAATCCCTTTACCCCAGTCTTCCATATTGATGAAAGTATCGCCGGTCTCTGTCAGATTGAAAGTACCTTTATACAACACAGGTTTACCCGCCAGTGATTTAATCGCTGATTCGTTATTATCATATACACTCGCCTGGTCCATCTTGCTGAAATCAGGGGCTTTATCCATTGGAATCGAAATCATCTGCCAGCCACCTTCGATTTCCATATCATTTATCCTGACAGGACTTATAATCCCTTTTGTATTATGGATAATCTCCGAGCCGTAGTTGATACGTCCCATATTCTCCACCAGTATTTCCAATGTACTGTTAAACGGGACATCAATATCCATTGTGTATTTATTAAAATAGCGGTTCAGCTCCCCGGCCTTTTCATCATTTGTATATACAGTGGCATAGTCACGCAGTCCCTTTATCTCTAATGTCCCGCTTATCGGCTGGTTAAAGTGTTTGCGGTATAAAACATATCCATACCCTTGGTTCAGTTGTTCAAAGGTCAGTGGTGTGTTATTTTCTGTTGTCTTAAAGTCCATGCCTTCCAAGGTCGCTACCTTGTCAAGTCTTATAGACGGAATCTCTATCAGGTCAATAGCGGAAGGAGCCTCCGGTAAAGTGTAATCTACATATTTTTGGATAACATTACGCAGTGAATCGAACTTTGGGGTAACCCATCCGGCTTCACTGACCGGTGCATCATAATCATAACTGGTCAGGTCTGGTTGTATATCATGCTTCTTATCATAATTGGCACCACTTGTAAATCCGAAGTTAGTACCGCCATGAACCATATAATAGTTGATAGATACATCATTCTGAAGGTATTTCTCTGTCTGGCGGGCAACACTTGTCGCACTTACCTGGGGATGAGGTTCCACCCAGTGTGCAAGCCAGCCCGGATAAAACTCAGCAACCATGTAGGGGCCTTGTCCTCCGTTGTACCGGTTCACCACTTTTTTCAGGTTATCAATATTACTTTCACCGTTTGCAGTAGGAAGAGCGCCCGGTACAGCCCCGCCTTCAAACAACCAGCTGCCGTCGGATGTAAAAGAAGGGATATCAAAGCCTGCTGTTTTCAGTTGCTGTACAATCTTCGCGTTATAACGGCGGTGTTCTTCAAGAGGAATATCTTTCCGCTGGGAGACATAGGAACCGAATTCATTTTCGGCCTGTACCATAATAATAGGTCCACCCTTGGTTATTTGCAGGTTACCCACTTCCTGATACAGCCTGTTTATATACAATTGGGTATATTTCAGGAATTGCTCATTGTCGCGTCGCAGTTCCATTTCTTCAACATTCTGGAGCCACCACGGATAGCCCCCGAACTCCCATTCGGCACATACATAAGGACCAGGGCGCAAGATAACCATCAGGCCTTCTTCACCGGCAATCTTTATATATTCTGCCAGGTTCTTATCTCCGGTAAAGTCCCACTTACCCGGTTCGGGTTCATGTGCATTCCAGAATACATATGTGGCTACTGCATTCAGACCCATTGCTTTCAACATTTGCATACGGTGACGCCAGTACTGGTGAGGTATACGGGGATAATGCATCTCTCCCGATATAATGCGGACAGGCTTTCCGTCGTAGACAAAATCCCCGCCTTTTATCTCAAAGGTATGCTTACTCTGGGACTGTATGGTTACAGGAGCCGGTAAAAACAATAGCAATAGCAATAATAGTAAATAGTTTCGCCTTTCCATGATAGTATTTGTTTGAATTTACAGAGATTATATTTTCTTTTCTCATATGCAAAGAGCTTAATTACCCAATATCTGTTTATAAACCTCAGTTGCTGTTTGCAGGAAATCTTCCTTCCGGTTTTTAAGCCGGTAAATCTTATGGTATAAAATATTGTTTTGAGAATGAAAAATAGACTTATTTTTTTGTCAATGTAAAATAATCTATGTCAGGAGCCCAGTTATAGCTATTTCCCATCCGGATTATATTATATCCGGGTTTTAATTCTACGGGCACTGTTATTCTGGAGTGGTTATCATCTGTACCCAGTTCTTCGAGTATTTGCTTTTGTCCGTTGATTGTCAGTTCCAGTTTGCGGTTATTGCCAAATGAATAAAAAATTGTCATATCATAATGCCCGCCTTCTTTGCTATATACTTCTTTCCATTCGGCATAGTTTTCCGGACTGCCTCCACAGTAACCGACTTTCATTTTTCCTGAAGCTTTTTCATCCGCCGCATACAAGATTCCCTTCGGTGATTTTCCCAGATCGTTGAACAGAGGTAGGTAAGCCCATTCAGCTTCATACAATACAGGCTCTATACGGTTTTGCCCTTCCATACGCAGGATTATAGCGCTACGGGCAGGGAGCTCTTGTTCAAAAGATCCTGAAAAGCTACCCAGATCAGTGTGCTTTACTAAGTCCCTTACCTTTACTTTTCCTTCAAATTCCAATGCTGAAAAGGGTACGGAAAATGAGCAAGGCGTATCAGCGGGATTATAAAGCGCCACAGCACGTGCTTTCCCTCTCTTTTGCTCAATATCTTTTACCAGCACATACCCTTCATTGTCGTGTTGTACGACATATGCTTGCAGCCCGAGCGGATCCTGATTCAAGGCAATAAGTTCCTTATTCGTCAATAATTTCAATGAAGATTCAGGTATCTTTTCCAAATCGCATCCGATAAGTAACGGGGAACTCATAATACACCATAAACCGAAATGGGCTTCTTCTTCGGTCGGGGTAAGCCCTGTCCCTCCTACCATGCTGTTATTCTGAAAGCCGATGACCATCATATCCATGTCGTTATAATGTCCGTTCCCTGCATAAGCCGACATATAGAGGTTCTTACCTACTACATATTTCAACGAATTCCAATGAGCATTGATATCCCCGCTTATACGCCATGAGTCGGCCACGCCCTTGGCCCATGTGCCTGGAAATGCCCAACGACAGATATTCAGAGCAATACCTTCCTTTACTTTGTCGATATTGTTACGGATAGATGTATATCTGTCTTTTTCGCTCAATCCTAAATACGAGCCGCCGCAGTAATCTATTTTGATAAAATCGAATCCCCATTCGTTAAAATAAAGTTCGGCATCTTGTAATTCATGTCCGTAAATTCCGGCGCCTACACCGGATTTATCCTGATCTTCCGCTGCCATCGAGCCGCATGTATTATTTCCTGCGTCTGTATAGATCCCGGCTTTCAGTCCAAGATGGTGGATATGATTGACTACGGGTTTCATACCATTGGGAAAGCGCTCCGGGTTAGCATGCATCTTTCCCGACTTATCGCGCGCCCCAAAAAATCCGTCGTCGATATTCACAAATTTATAACCGGCATCTTTCAATCCTTTTGAAACCAGATAATCAGCCTGCCGTTTAATTATGTCTTCACTTATATTTATGCGGAAGGCATTCCATGAACTCCAGCCCATCAGTGGTGGAGAAAATATTCCTTTTTCCGGTTTCTCAGTGCCAATATTGCCGGATATATTTATTGACAAGCTCTTCCCGGCCATAAATACAGAAAGGAATACCAATACTATTCGTGTTTTCATATTAGAATTTATTTTTATGATGATCAACTATTTACAAATAGATGTCCTTTATGATATTCTAAAAATAAACATTTTATGCATTTTTACTTGTAATCTACTTGTAATCAAAGTATTCAAGTTTTTCTGCATATAATATCTATTCATAATTATTTTTTGTAAAGATATTAAATATAATAAAAAGCCAGGATAAATGCACGAAAATTAGTCGCTATAATAAGTAGTTTAATTTATATTTATTAACTGTATATTGTTAAAACCTGACACATCTGACACTTTTTTTAATGTTTTTATTCTGTATATTTTGCATTAGTTAACTGTTTGTAGTTAAAAGGTAACACGGAAAATAATTAAGAATGCCAATCAGTAGTTCAAGTAATTATTGTAGTATAAAATTGTTGGATTTTTTATGCTCCACTTCGTTGCGCTTAAACGTTCATTTTGGCATTGCCCAAAACGAACCAAAAGGCTAGCGCTCCGCTCCTCGGCGACCCAAAACCGTTTTGACGGCTGAATCAAACAAATGGGCTACCGCCCCGTTTGATTCTACGCCGCCTGCAACGGATTGGGTACCCCGCCTGCGTCACTAATGCGCGAGGGCTGACGCACGAGTAGCTAGAGCCTGAAAAGCCTCTGTCTTGTCTTCGCATTGCGGTAACGGCCTCGTCCCACAGGCGGGGTACCCAATCCGCAAAGCGGAGGTGTAGGGCAAAATAGGGTAGTTGCTATACCCGGCTGATAATCCGGTTAAGGATAACTCCGTATTATTTTGCCCCACCGGAGCTGCGGTTTTGGGTCGCCGGGGGATGCAGCCTTGATTTTTTGTTTCGTTTTGCATCAAGGCAAAATGAAAAACAAGCCGGACGGCGCGTTAGAGAAATCCAACATTAAATCTCAACTATTGATTCGCATTAAGAATGAATAATTAAAATTGGCTTGTCATGTTGAGCAGAGCGAAGACTCTCACCAGTGAACAGTCGTCAGTTAGCAACTTGTATCTCGTGTTTTGTTTACTCGTATCTCATATAACTTTCAACTTAGTACCTAAAACTTACTACTTATCCCAATACTTCAAAGAACTACAAGCTAATAGCTAGTGGCTAACAGCTCACTATATAGATAAACTTCCTGCAAAAAAACATATTTCGTGCGATGGCCCGGATAAGAATAAAGGATGCTGCTTATTTGTAGCAGCATCCTCTTCCGTCACAAACTTAAATATTACCAGCCTACCATTCTATAGCCTGATCTTCATCAGGTATCTGAGTATTAATCTTACGTTCAAGAATTAGCGAGCCTGTCACCTTATATACTATATCGACATTTGGAATCATTGTGTAGTCTGTAAACTGATAGTCGATATTGTTAATCGTCACATAACGATGTAAGAGATATGGACGCACAGCATCCATTACTTCGCTCACCACATAACTGGCATCTTTATTCACAATCAACTGCATATCCGGATTATCAGAAGAAAATGTTACGCCTCCTGACTCATTAAAGGTCGCATAGACTTTATATTTTCCGCGATCTATACGTTCCTCATCTATATTTCCGGCATAGAAGAACAGTGTATGCTCATCAACAACATATGATTGGATTTCAGACTTAACGATAGGTGTCTCATTTTCATATCCGGCCATATTAACTTTCAGGGCCGTGCCACTGTATACTCCGGAATAATCATTGAAAGGGATTATACGAAGTAAGGCTTTTTTGTAATTTTTACGTGGATTTGCGATATAATTATAAGAAGGATCGTCTAAAATAGTCAATGGAAGTACCCATTTATCCACCAGATCAATGCCGGTCAGCTTAAAATCAATATTTAGCAAGGACGTGTTTTCCCCTGCCTTTATACCCACACTTTCGGGCATTGAAAAATACTGGTTGGTCAATTCTTTATAGTAGAAATCGGTGCGGCTCTGAAAACGTTCGTAATTCAGGATTCTCAGAGTATCCGGATCCGTTGCTACATGAACAGTCATATCATTATTGTTGCTTGTGGAGCCACTGACTATCAGAGGCAACTGATAAACCACTTTGTCAGTGTCTTTATAGCGAACATAGATAGAGGTTACTCCTCCATCCCCTATGGGAGCCTTGAAAGAAACATAGTGTTCAAATTGCTCATCTTTCCATTCATCGTTGCACGAACTGAGTAATATTATCAGTACAGCGAGCAAGGATGACAAACCATATATCTTTTTCATATATTCATTTATTTTTTTATTAATCATTGTATGTCCATCCGGGGTTCTGCGTAAGGCGGTTGTTGCGTTTCAGCTCAGTGTGGCTGATAGGCCAGAACCACATTTTATTGGCAAAAGTGGTTTTAAGTATCCATACGGCTACTGGTTGATGGAACAAATCCCTGTCATTTTCAGTCATTAATACATTACAACCATATATAGGCAAGGCTTCCTCTACCGGAGCATCCATCCACCGGCGCAGATCGAAGTAGCGCTGTCCCTCACCCATAAGCTCAATAAAACGTTCTCGTTTTATTCTTTTACGCATATCGTCTCTTCCCGATTCCGCATATGCTGTCTCCGGATAGTCCGGTACGCCGGCACGAATACGTACAGGATGGATTCCCCGTTTCATCTGTGTAACGTCTCGGCTGATGGTGTATGCTTCGCCTTTCCACGATGGGATAGTGTACGAGCCTGTCAGTTCGTTTAACGCTTCCGCGTAGATAAGCAGGATATCTGCATAGCGAATGGCGGGTTCCGCTTTATTTACAATCCTGGATGAGCTTCCCCCTTCATACGTATCGCTTGGATGGACAAATTTCATTACGCCGAATCCTGTGCGCAACCAATATGCATTGGTTGAATTGAACCCGTTTCCCTGAGCATTATCACGGTAGTAGAATACCTGTTGGTTACGGTTGCGCTCCTGCGATTCATTCAGTAAAGTCCAGAAAGCGCCGCTATAAGATACCGACGCGTAAAAACGAGGCTCGCGATCAGCGTATTGTAACGATACGCCTTCTCTCAACGGTTTATATTTACCGGCATCGTAATCTTCCTTTGTCACATATCCGGATACGCGGTTGCTACCGTCTCCCCGTCCGATTTCTTTATCTTTGCCAGGAGCATCTGTCCCGTCATTCATATAATAAGCGTCTACCAATTTCTGAGTAAGCCCATGGGTATTCCAGCCTGTGGCGGAACGGGGCAACTGATGTGCTACCATACTCACAATACTTTCACCTCCCTGATTCTGCCCGCGTGTAAATATAAGTTCAGGATTACTCGATGCACTCAACGTTCCGTTGAATACTTCCCTGTACGAACGGTACGGATCTATATTGGCCCAGCCTCCCGGCCAGGTTTTTCCGGAAAAATTACCATCATCCGGCGGAATAATGGTTGCGGGTTCTACATTGTCGCCTGTAGCCCGGAGAGGGGTCCAGTATAAATCATATACCCCCAGTTCGATGACATCTCTGGCCGCGGCTGCCGCTTTAGCCCATTTTTCCTCATTGTAGTCCGGAGACAGTAAAAGCCTGCCTGCATCGTCTTTTAATAATTGAGCCCATCCTGCCGTATTGCCGTTCGCTAACGGGCTGGCTGCATATATCAGTGCCTTGGCACGGGTAGCCAAAGCCGCTCCACAAGTAGGACGCGTTATGACGTCCTGACCTCGTCTCATTCCCAGTTTTTCCATTTCTTTCGCGGCTTGTTCCATCTCGGTAGCGATGTATTCGGCACACTCTTCGTATGTACTGCGAGGAGTAGCTATATTATCATAACTTTCCGTATAGTCGACACCTTCGTCAGGGACAATCGGAATAGGCCCATATTTACGTAGTAGCAGCCAGTACAGGTATGCTCTGGCGAAACGAGCCTGCCCTCTGTAATCTTCTATTTCGTCCCGGCTCATTTCTTCGTTCATATATATATTATGGATAAATGTAGATGCATTCCGTATTCCTCTATACGATCTAACCCATGAATCCTGCTTGTCTCCTTCACTATACTCTCCCATTTTGAACATATTGTATGACAGTTCGTTTTTGGAAGGGTCAAGGTCGGAGTCGCGGTCGCCATAATACATATCGTCTGCGAAACAGTGCGGTGTATGTCCCTTACTTGCCACATCCGCATTTATATCAGTAAACTCTGAGAATACATGCGCTAACCACTGTGTTCGGAATAAACTTTGCTCTTAAACACTTTTTCCGTAGTCAGACGATCTTTAAAGTACTGGTCGGAATCCAGATAATCCGAACAGGAGGGAAAAAATCCTATTCCCAGCACCAATAATAGAATATATATTTTCTTTATCATATTGCTTTATTTTATAAGTTAACACTTAAGCCCAATGTAATGGATTTAGCCAATGGATAGTCTTCTCCCCGGGGAGTCGCAAGTTCAGGATCCCACAGCTTGAATTTAGACCAAGTCAAGAGATTAGTACCGACTAAGAATACACGAATGTTGTTACAATGAATCTTATTTGTTAAGTTTTTAGGCAGCGTATACCCTATATCTACCGTTTTCAGGCGGAGATACGCTCCGTTTCGTAACCAGAAAGTCGAGTTCCTGTAGTTATTCGCGTTTCCGCCAAAACTTAAGCGGGGATACGAGGCATTTGGGTTTTCTGTCGAAGGGTCGCCCGAAATATCGGCTGATATCCAGCGGTTAGGTCCCATTACATCTTTTAATACTGTACCCCATTCTCCTTCACTGAAAGCCCATACGGTTTTTCCGTATGTAAAGAATGTCGATTTTCCAGCTCCCTGAAAGTGTACGTTTATATCAAATCCCTTCCAACTGGCGGATATACCCGCACCATAAATAAGATTAGGCCTTTGGGTAGCGCCGATAGCCACCTGGTCTCCGTCATCTATAATACCGTCGCCATTGACGTCTTTATACTTGATATCACCCGGCTGAACAGTACCAAAAGTTTGTGTAGGACTGTTGCGTATATCATCGTAGTCTTTAAAGAGGCCTAAGGAAATCAGCCCTTTAGCCTGGTCTACCCGGTAGCCTTCCTGATTCTGATATGCATATACATTGTTTTCTTCGTCTCTTTCAAGCACTTCATTTTTGCTGTATGTCATATTGCCTCTGACGGTCAGATTCACATCACCCAGTTTCTGCTTGTATTCGATACGCCCGTCAAATCCTCTTGATTTTACAGCCCCGACATTAGCACTCGGTGTACTTTCCAAACCAACCATAGATGGTAAGAAGTTACGCGTCATATAAATTCCCTCACGTTTTTCATCGAAGAAGTCCACATTGGCCTGGAATTTATCTCCGAAAAGCGATAAATCGAAGCCCAGGTTGTTTTTGGTAGCAATTTCCCAGGTGACATACGGCGAAGCAACCTGAGTATACTGCAAGCCTCCGATATAATGGTAGGCGCCGAAATCGGACAATTGATACCCTCCTCCCGGTTCCCATACGTTTTGAGCGTTCATCTGCCCTATTTCTGCCATAGAGTATAAATACGGGAAGCGGATATCTCTCCCGGCACTGTCTTTTCCTAAATTGTCGTTACCTACTCTACCCCAGGAATAACGCACTTTGAACATGTTCATCCATTCCAGATTGTCTTTAATGAATTTTTCTTCAGCTATATTCCAGCCCACCGAGAACGCAGGGAAGAATCCGTATTGCTGACCTACGGCAAAATTCTCCGAGCCGGTATATCCGAAATTGAAATCCGCGAAATAGCGCAAGTTCCAGTTATACGTCGCGCGTCCTGCCAATCCTTGGTTACGTCTTGATACTCCGTTTTTGATATCGGTTCCTAAATCGACGGTTTGAATAAAAGCGTCAGTCGTATATTTAAGAGTTGCACCGAGATTGTGCCCGTTAAATCCGCGATCCCAGTTAAGCATTAAATCGAGGAACTCACGCCGGTTACCGGTCGAATAGCCACTTTGGGTCATTTCACTGGGATCGGAAATATGGGTGAAGACCAATTCGCCCTGAGCGTTGCGGGCGCGTTCGGCTTTCCATTGTTCAGGCCATTTACGGCGATATATATTATTCGTATTGTTTGTATCGAAACCAAAGTGACCGGTAAAGCGAAGCCCCTTGGTTATGAAATTGAAGTCTTGCTCCAGGGAGACATTTGTTTGTATATTGTTTTCCCAGTTTTCATTGAAGCCTGTTTGCGTAGCCATCACCCAGGGATTGGTCAGCCCTCCTGTGCCAACAGCGGGTACATAGCCGTTTGAGTACATAACCGGCGTGCGTATGGGAGAATACCCGAAAAGTGCCGCCCATACATTATTATTTTCATCACCTACTCCCGGGCTGTTCCGTTTCGACAATATTCCCGATACACCGACTTTCAGTACAGTGGACTTAGTGATGTCTATATCCGTATTGAGACGGTAATTCCAGCGCTTGTAATTCGCATTGGTATCATAATCCTCTCTGAGCGCTTTGTCGGTTTTATACATACCCCCTTCGTCCGAATAACTGACGGATACAAAATAGCGGGCCGTAGTACCGCCCCCACTCATATTCATATTAGCCCTGTACGCCATAGCCCCGTCTTTGAGCAGTAAATCTTTCCAGTCTACATTCGGGTACAGGTCGGGGTCGAGTCCTAAACGCAGGATCTCCAGTTCCTCGGGTTGATAGATGGGGGAAAAGTTGCGGGTGATACGGGACTCGTTCAACAGGTTGGCATAGGTGGAGCCATCTACAAAATCAGGCGTAATGGTACGCGTGTTATATGTAGTTTCCACTTTTACGTCGATATTTATTTTGCCCGATTTACCACGTTTGGTGGTAATCAATATAACACCATTGGCTCCTTTGGAGCCATAAATGGCTGTAACGGAGGCGTCTTTCAGTACAGAAAAAGATTCTATATCTTCTATGTTAATATCGTTCAGGTCGCGCTCGAATCCGTCTACAAGCACAAGCGCGCTGCTTCCGCCTCCAAATGTGGAGATTCCCCGTATCCAGAATTCCGATATGTTTTTCCCCGGCTGGCCCGATACCGCCATAGCCATAATACCCGGTACATTACCGGCCAGCGCGTTGGATATACTCGATGTCGGATTTGATTTTAAGTCCTCTACATTAACCGTGGAAACTGCTCCGGTCAGGGTTTGCTTTGTTTGCACACCGGTTCCTGTTACTACAATCTCTTTCAGTACGCTGGATTCAGCTTCTTTCATTGTGATATCGACCACGCGCTGTTCGTTTATCAGCACTTCCTGTTTTTCAAAACCGATGTAAGTAAAAACCAGTTTCTTGTATCTTTCCAGTTTTATTTTATATTTTCCGTCCACATCGGTGATGGTACCCAATCCCGGAGCATCGGCTACGGCGACACTCACGCCAATTAACGGCTCATTACCGGCATCTGTCACCCGCCCTGTCACTTCAATGGTTTCCTGTGCGAAAGCATTAAAGGAAATAGCTATTAATGACATACATATTATTAAAATTTTTTTCATAATCATATGTGTTTCTTCATAAATTAAATTATTCTTCATCCGTTTCTTCCAAGGCAATTTTACGAAGGCGACGATTTACCTCATCCGCTATGTAAAATGCATGTTCTTCCTCATTATACGCGATTCCTGTCGGTTGATCGAAGCGTGCTTCTTCGCGCAAATCCCCGTCGATATAACCCCACGGGTCGGGATTAATGCTGGAACTACCCCGTCCGGCGAACGTGGAAACAGCACCCTCGGGTGTCAGCTTACGGATGGCTTGATTCTCTTTGTCTGTAAAGTAAAAATCGTATATATCGTTTTTACCGGCTGCCTCATATTCGTCATTTTTCACAAACACTCCCTGATAAGGCGTGTGAAGATGCGTGCTGGTACCTACACCGTCTTCATATCCCCATTCCCTTATAGTACCGCATACGACATAAGGTTGATTGAACTGTTGTTTTTCCCAGTTGTAATCGACACGCAGAATATAATGCTGATTGACTACCACTATATATGCGTAGTTTCCCGTAGGGTGTATAATGATACGGTATTCCCATCCCGGGTCGTGGACGAAAAACAGGGAGACGTAGTCTTTAGGCCCCAATCCTGTGCTGAAATATTTGTTCAGGTCGTAGCGGAAGAATTGTCCTTTTTCGTAACTGTTGAAGTACATTTCGCCATTTACAGGATGAACCGCCACCGTGTTGCATTGCTTGTACCTGGTGATGATGTCTTTATTTACGAAGTTTTGGGCGCGGTCGACCCTGATAACACTCCGGTCGTCTTCACCTCCCCTGTCTTCCGCGATAAGCATATATTGTCCGTCAAGGGTGAAATCAATGGCACGGGGACGGTCGAACCCTCCCTGTCTTTTGGTTATCGTGCTGTCCTGAAAGTTTATAAGGTAAAGACCATCGTTATTATCACATACCATCCACAGATTTTTAGGATTCACCGGGTCGAATTTCAACCACCCTGAGTTTCTGAACCCTGCCGCCATTTTGTTTGGGTCCGGGTCTTTGAACTTCCCGTCTTTCCATCCCTGGTCGTCCCTGTTGGTTCTATACCCGGCCACCGTGGAAACGACCATCTTCCGTTGATACTGGAATATTTCCCCGGCTTCGGCTACGACAGGATTGTCGCCTTTTCCCACCCATACTTCGATGTTTCCTTTTATCGCTTTTCCGGGAACCAGACAATAAAGGCTTTCACCTTCCACACCTATCACTTTGGCCTCTTTACCGCCAATATATACGCGGATAAGGCTAAGATCATTACCAAAATTTTTTCCATAAATGACCAATCGTTGTCCTATACCTCCTTCTTTAGGAAGAAAATCGGTTACCACTACCGGTTGGGAAGAATCAAAAGGAGGCGCGCTGTTGCTGTTCTCATTGTTATCTTTGCAGCTTGTGAGGCAAAGAAATAGCAGGAGCGGCATTATCCAATAGATCTGCCAACAATCACTTTTCGTGATGTTTTTTGTTTTCATACGTAAATAAATTATAGTTTATAGTCCCTAAATAGGACTTTTAGTTATTAAATCATTATTTCAGGCAAAACAAGAGAGAGCACTTA
>QMCD01002691.1_pt1 | contig 12709 bp, 11 predicted proteins | sample 1821841 | NCBI WGS metagenome assembly QMCD01 (sample SAMN01991225, study PRJNA193472) | Termite gut metagenome, whole genome shotgun sequencing project. | isolation source: worker | host: Macrotermes natalensis | reverse complement strand
ACTGCCCACAGGATTTTAAGTCCTGCGTGTCTACCTATTCCACCACCCAGGCAAGAACGTGTATAAAAAAAACCTCGTGGCTTTGACAGAGGTTTTTTAGAGCGGAAAACGAGGCTCGAACTCGCGACCCCGACCTTGGCAAGGTCGTGCTCTACCAACTGAGCTACTTCCGCAAATTGGGATGACAAAGATACATATTTTTTTTAAATTTCCAAAAAAAATTTGGCACAACAAGAATAAATAACTGATTCTCTGTGTAATAATACAATGCATTAAATCTACAATATCTCCTGCGCAATCACCGCGCAGGCCTCTGCATCAGCCAAGGCATGGTGGTGATTGGTGAGATCGAAGCCACAATGCGCCGCCACCGTGGGTAGCCGGTGATTAGGCAACAACTTGCCGAAGGCTTTCCGCGAGGCTTTGCAGGTGCAATGAAAAATATAACCGGGATAGGGCATGTGATAGAGCGCGTGCACCGCTTTCAAACAGCCTTCGTCGAACAGGCTATTGTGCGCCACCAGCGGCAGGCCGGTAATGTGCGGCGTAATGGCTGCCCACACTTCAGGAAAGTCCGGCGCCGTGTCGGTGTCCTCGCGGGTCAGTCCGTGGATCTGCGTGTTCCGGTAGGTATATACATTAGGGCGCGGACGGATCAGGTGGTAGATTTTATCCACTATCCTGCCCTCGCGCACAATCACCACACCCACGCTACACGCGCTGTAAGGACTGGCATTGGCGGTTTCAAAGTCTATGGCGGCAAAGTTTTTCATATCATTTTTTACATCACTGCTTTTTTCGCCGCATTTAAAAAGGCGCGGATATCTTCTTCTGTCGTATCGAACGAGCACATCAGGCGGACCTCATCACGCTCCTCATTCCACACATAGAAAAAATAGTCGGCGAGCAAAGCGTCAATAGCTTTACGGGGCATGGCCGCAAACACACCGTTGGCTTGCACGGGATAAGCTAATTTCACGCCGGGAATTTTCGCCAATTCAGCACCCAGCAAAGCCGCCATACGATTACTGTGCGCAGCCATTGTTTTCCACAGGTCGTTGGACAAAAAAGCTTCGAATTGTGCCGACACAAAGCGCATTTTGGAATAGAGCTGCATGGCTTGCTTCCGTACATACAGGGCATCGCGCGCCAGCTCAGGACGCAGGAAAACCACCACTTCGCCCATCAGTAAACCGCACTTGGTGCCGCCGAACGAAAGGGCATCCACGCCACAATCGGTGGTAAATTGCCGGAAAGGCATATTCAAGGCAGCGGCGGCATTGGATAAACGCGATCCGTCGATATGCAAGTACATATCATTCGCATGCGCCAGGTCCGCCAAGGCTTTAATTTCAGCAGGCGTATATAAGGTGCCGAGTTCCGTGCTCTGCGAAATAGAAATCACTTTCGGCTGTGAGTGGTGCTGGAAACCGAAGGCTTCAAAATGTTTTTTTACACTTTCGGGCGTTAACTTGCCGTCAACCGGTGGCACGGTAAGCAGTTTGCAACCCGTATGTTTTTCGGGAGCGCCGCATTCGTCGACATTAATGTGCGCCGTTTCCGCACAAATAATACCGTGGTGCGATTGGGTCATGGCTTGCAGGCACACCACGTTGGCGCCGGTACCGTTAAATACGGGGAAGGCCTCAGCCTGCGCGCCGAACAGGTTTTTGAACAGTTGTTGCAAACGTGCCGTGACCTTGTCGTCACCATAGGCCATGTCATGTTCAACATTAGCCGCTGCAAGGGCTTTCAGGATGTCGGGATGCACTCCCGAATGATTATCGCTTCCGAAACTTTTCATATATATACTTATGATAAAGAGGCGTAAAGGTAATAATTATTTCCCACAGAATTTGCAGATAAATACAAAATTTCCCACAGATCTCACAGATTTACACAGATAAAAACATTTTTTTGTTTTTTTCTTGTCATTTTAAAAAAGCTTCTTATATTTGCTAAACAGTTTGACTGATTAATTAAATTGTTGTTTTTCAGTTTATTATAAATGTTAGACACATTATAGCATGAAAATTCCAATATTGTTTTTCATAAGCATTAGTTTGCTGATCGCCCATTCTGCACAGGCGGCCGATACCCTCGACCTGATGCAATGCCGCGCATTGGCCCGTGAAAATTACCCGCTGGCACAACAAAAAGGATTATATAATCAATCACTGGAACTCACGCTGAAAAGCCTGTCGACCGCTAGTTATTTTCCGAAATTCAATATCACCGGCGAAGCGTCCTACCAGTCGGATGTAACATCACTGCCCGGCAACCTGCCTTTCAATTTAGGCATAGAGCAACCGGCCAAGGACCAATACCGCGCTACCCTGGGCATACAGCAAACCATTTTCGACGGCAACCGCAGTCATTCCACTAAAAATGTGGAACGGTTCGGCACACAGGAGCAACAGCAAATGAACGAAGCCGACCTGCTGAATGTGGAGCAGCAAGTGATGCGGGTATATTTCAGCGGACTGCTGCAACAAAAAGCAAAGGAAAATCTATTACTAACCAAACAAACGCTGGAAGAACGCGTAAAACATGCCCGGTCGGCGCTAAACAACGGTATGGTGTTGCAACGCGACCTGAATTTATTGGAAGTGCAATTGCGCACCATCGACAAACAAATCACCGAAGCCACGGTGAACCAACAAACCTGCGTGCAACTATTGTCGCTGCTCACCGGCGTAACATTCGATGAAAACAGCGCCTTCAAGATTCCGGATGTAATTCCCATCCCCGACCACGAACTTGATAACCTGCGCCCCGAAATGCAGGCGTTTAACACCCGGATCAACCGGCTGGAGGCCAACAAAAGCGTGCTGAACACCCAACTCACGCCTACGGTACAGGCTTACGGAACGCTCGGTTACGGCCGCCCGGGTCTCAATATGCTATCCAATAATTTCGATCCTTATTATGTAGTCGGCCTTCGCCTGAACTGGACGCCATGGGACGGTAATCTTATTCATAAACAAAAGAAAAATTTAGACGTACAGGCCAGGATCATGGCGAATCAACGATCGGCCTACGACATCAGTGTGCGCACACAGGCACGGCAGCAACGCGCCGACATTCGCAAGCAGGAAGTCTTGCTGAAACAGGACATGGAAATTGTAGCGCTGCGTACAACCATAGTCAGGGAAAGCGCCTCGCAATTGGACAATGGTGTAATCACCACCGGCGACTACATTGCCGACCTCAACGCCGAAATGCAGGCGCGCATCAACGCCGACATTACTAAGATACAAATCATTAAAGCCCGCTTAGACTACCTGATTACATTAGGTCAACCTTATTCAAAATAATCAATCCGTCAATCATGAAATCATATCTTCCCCTCACCATTTTACTGCTCACTGCTGTTTCCTGCAATAACAACAGCAAGCAGGCCGACGCATACGGCAATTTCGAAGCGCGCGAGATCATCGTGTCGGCGCAAGGCAACGGACAAATAATGCAGCTTGATATCGAAGAAGGCCGCAGCCTCAAAACGGGTGATGTTGCCGGCGTTATTGACACCAGCACCTTACATCTCAACAAAAAACAACTTGCTGCCCAATATGCCGCCACACAAGCGCAATTTGCTATTTTGAAAGCGCAGACAGAAGTGCAAGAGCAACAAATTACCAACCTCAACAAAGATCTTGCACGCATAGGCAACATGATGAAAGACGGCGCTGCCACACAAAAACAACTCGATGATGTGCAGGGCGCTATTGATATGGCAAAAAAACAGATCAAGGCTATTGAAAGTCAGAAGTCGGCGCTCCGTGAGCAATTACAAGCCGTCAATGCACAAATAGCACAAATTGACAATAGCATTTCCAAATGTGTCATCACCAGTCCGCAAAACGGCACAGTGCTGGTGAAATATGCCGAAGCCGGCGAAGTGACTACCCTTGGCCGTCCCATTTTTAAAATAGGCGACGTGAATGAAATGAAACTGAAAGCCTACGTGAGCGAAACGCAACTGGCCGGCATTCAACTGGGACAAAAAGTAACGGTTTCTTTTGATGTAGACAAAGGGGAAATGAGCAATACGGAAGGGGAAATTATCTGGATATCCGACAAGGCGGAATTTACGCCGAAAATTATCCAGACGCGCGAGGAGCGGGTGAATTTAGTGTATGCCGTAAAGATATTGGTGCACAACGACGGCAGCATCAAAATCGGCATGCCCGGCGAAGTGAAGTTCAATTAACAGCATATAGAACGCGGATGACGCAGATCAAACAGATGTACACAGATAAAACATATAGAACGCGGATGACGCAGATTAAGCGGGTTTTCGCAGATAAAAACACAAATTTCCGCGGATGAAATCCGTACTTATCCGTAAAATCCGCGTCATCCGCGTTCTATCACACAACATATGATATCACTTACTAACATATCGAAATCCTACGGTGAGGTGCAGGCACTGAAAAACGTCAGCTTCAAGGTGGATAAGGGGGAATTGTTCGGTCTCATCGGCCCCGACGGTGCGGGGAAAACATCGCTCCTGCGCATCCTCACCACCCTCATTCTTCCCACCGGCGGCACGGCCACCATTGACGGGCGCGATGTGGTAAAAGACTACCGGCACATACGCAACAACATCGGCTACATGCCCGGCCGCTTCTCGCTTTATCAGGATCTGTCGATGGAAGAAAATTTACAATTTTTCGCTACTATTTTCGGCACTACCATACAGGAAAATTATGAACTCATACGTCCGATTTACAGTCAGATCGAACCATTCAAAAAACGCAAGGCAGGGGCGCTCTCCGGAGGAATGAAACAAAAATTAGCACTCTCCTGCGCCCTCATTCACCGTCCCAGCGTGCTGGTGCTCGATGAACCTACCACCGGCGTGGATGCCGTGAGCCGCACGGAGTTTTGGGAAATGCTCAAAGACCTCAGGCGGCACAACATCACCATTATTGTTTCCACGCCTTACATGGATGAAGCCGGCCTGTGCGACCGCGTAGCGCTCATACAGGACGGGGCAATCCTGCAAGTCGACACGCCGCAAAATATCGTTCAAAGCTATAAATATAATTTATACGCCATTAAAGCGCAGGATAGTTATCAATTGACTAATTTGTTACGCGCCCACAACAATGTAAGAAGCTGCCTGACTTTCGGCGAATTTTTACATGTCTCTTTCCATGACGACAGTCCGGCACAACAACAGGAAATCATGACTTACCTTCAGGAAAAAGGCATGAAAGACATTATACTCCAAGCCATATCGCCCAATATTGAAGACTGCTTTATACAACTGCTGCAATGACGAACACGCACTCCATATACGCCAACAACCTCACCAAAAAATTCGGCAATTTTATCGCGGTGAATAATATTTCTTTTGAAGTGGACAAAGGTGAAATATTTGGTTTCTTAGGGGCTAACGGCGCCGGAAAAACTACGGCCATGCGTATGCTTACCGGACTGCTCACCCCTACTTCCGGCGATGCCCGCGTGGGTGGTTTCGATGTGTTCACCCAAGGGGAGCAGATCAAAAAACATATCGGTTACATGAGCCAGAAATTTTCGTTGTACGAAGATCTTACCGTAGCCGAAAACATCGCTTTCTACGGCGGCATCTACGGACTGCGCAAAGCCGCCATCAAACAGCGCAGCGAAGAATTATACCAACGTATTGACCTCGGTCATGCGCGCCATACGCTCATCAGCGCTATTCCATTGGGCTGGCGACAAAAATTAGCGTTCATGGTCAGTATCCTGCACCAACCCGACATTGTATTCCTCGACGAACCTACCGGCGGCGTGGATCCCATCACCCGTCGACAGTTCTGGGAGTTGATTTACGAAACGGCCAACAAAGGCATTACCGTATTCGTCACCACCCACTACATGGACGAGGCGGAATACTGCGGCCGCGTATCCATCATGAACAACGGCATCATTGCAGCCATGGGGCGCCCGCAGGAACTCAAGCAACAATATGGCGCCACTACCATGAACGAAGTATTTCTTAAAATTGCACGGTAATGAAACGCTTTTTAGGTTTTGTACAAAAAGAATTCCGCCACCTGTTCAGGGATTACCGTTCGCTGATCATCCTGCTGGGCATGCCTTTTGCGCAAATCCTGATTTTTGGGTTCGCCATTACCACCGAGGTACGCAATATAAACGTAGCTTTCGTCGACCGCTCACACGATGTGGAAACCATGCGTATTACCAACAAAATTTTATCATCGGGCTATTTCACTTCCATGGGAACCATTGATGATATTAACCGTATAGAAGAGGTTTTCCGGGAAGGAAAAATAAAATTGGTAGTAGTATTTGGTCATGATTTTGCACGGCAATTGCAAAACGGCGAGGCAGTCGACATCCAACTGCTGGCCGATGCTTCCGATGCCAACACCGCCAACCTTATTGTGGCCTACACCCAATCTATCATACAGGATTATATTCAGGGCACCCGCGGCGGGATTACTCCCGAGGTCAGCATGCTGTATAATCCCAACCTGAAAAGCGCTTACCTGTTCGTGCCGGGTATTATCTGTTTATTGCTAATGCTCATCTCCGCCATCATGACGTCCATTTCCATTACCCGCGAAAAAGAAATGGGCACCATGGAAGTGTTGTTGGCCTCACCGCTCAAACCCCTGCAAATCGTAATAGGAAAAGTTATTCCTTATGTACTGGTGTCGTTCATCATCGGCATCATTATCCTCACCATTGGCTACACCGTGTTCAACATGCCGTTCAACAGCAATATCCTCCTCCTGCTGTTCGAATTTATACTGTTCATCACGCTGGCACTGTCGCTGGGCATACTCATTTCCACCGTCACCAATTCGCAGCAGGTGGCGCTGATGATCTCCATGTTCGCCCTGCTGCTGCCGGTGCTCCTGCTGTCGGGCTTCATCTTCCCCATTGAAAATATGCCGGTGATATTACAATATCTCAGCCTGATCATGCCGCCACGGTGGTTTATTATCATCATTAAAAATATTATGCTTAAAGGCGCAGGCTTCGAATATGTATGGAAAGAAACGCTGATACTGTCAGGAATGACGGTATTCCTCCTCACCGTCAGCACCAAAAAACTTAAAATAAGATTGGAATAATGCGGAACATATTCATCATAATTAATAAAGAGATCCGGCAACTTCTGCGCAACAGGATGATGATCGTCATTATTTTTGCCCTGCCTACCCTGCAACTGCTCATTCTTCCGCTGGCCGCCACTTTTGAGATGAAAGCCATCAACATGTATGTGGCAGACTTCGACCATTCGCCCACCTCCCGCGAGCTGATCAATAAATTCTCTTCTTCCCCTTTCTATCATATCGTGGGCAGTGGACATAGCCATCAAATAGCCGAAGAAGCGATTATTGCCGACAAAGCCGATTGCATCCTTGAAATTCCGGCCAACATGGAACGCGACCTGCAAACACTCGGAACGGCTAAGGTACAACTGACGATCAATGCTATCAACGGTATGACCGCAGGGCTCATCAACAGTTACAGCATGTCTATCATCGCCGATTTCAATGCCGGAATTAGCTTGGAACTGACCGGCTACAACTATACCCATCCATTGCGGACACCCACTTATTCCTACTGGTTCAATCCGCAACTCGACTATAAAACCTATATGATACCGGGCATTCTTATCATGCTGGTGTCGATCATCGGGCTTTTCCTCACGGCCATGAATATGGTGCGCGAAAAAGAAATCGGCACCATGGAACAAATCAACGTAACGCCCATACGCAAATATGAATTTATCATCGGAAAATCTATTCCTTTCGTGCTCATCGGACTCGTTGACCTAACGCTCGGCCTGCTGCTCGCGCGTTTCGTATATGGCGTGCCTATCCTCGGCAGCGTGGGACTGGTATACTTCATTGTGATCGTATACCTCTTCTCCGTGCTGGGGCTCGGCCTGTTCTTCTCCGCCATTTCCAACACCCAGCAGCAAGCCATGTTCGTAGCCTGGTTCTTCGTGATGATCTTCATCCTCATCTCAGGGCTTTTCACTCCCGCCGACAGCATGCCCGGCTGGGTAAAGGCCATCAACTCCGTAAACCCTATTTATTACGGCATAAAAATGGTGCGCATGGTGATGCTCAAAGGTTCCTCTTTCATCAACATCCTGCCGGAATTTATCGCCATTGTTATTTACGGCATTTGCTCCATGAGCTTGGCGGTAATGGCGTACAGGAAGAGGGTGTGAGGGGGCACAATAAAATTATCCTTCTTTCGATTCAATTAACCGGATCAAATCCTCTTTAGCCGGTAATACCGTCTGGTATTGACTGGCAAAAATTTGCGTATTTTCTTCAGGTAGTGTAATTTCGACCAATGTATTGTTTTTTTCCTTACATAAAATAATACCAACGGTTTTACATTCGTCGATCATTTTTACAAAACGATCATAATAATGCACATACATTTGCATTTGTCCGATATCCTGATGTGTCAACTCCCCTATCTTTAAATCAATCAACACAAAGCATCTCAAGAAACGATTGTAAAATACTAAATCTATTTTGAAGTGTTTTTCATCAAAAGATATACGCACTTGCCGACCGACAAACATATGTCCTCTGCCTAATTCCAACATAAAGGTTTCTAACTTATCTATAATTCCTTGTTCTAAATCAGTCTCAGAATAACTGGATAAGTCCGGAAGGTTAAGAAATTCCAGTACATAAGGATCCTTAATTGCATCCTTTGGCTGTTCCATAAACACTCCCTTTACTGACAACTCCTTTGCTTTTTCCCTGTCTTGACTTAATAGCAACCGCTCATACAAAGCACTATCAAATTGACGCTGTAATTCCCGTAATGACCAATTATTATTTATACATTCGATCTCATAAAATTTGCGTTCCTCAACATTTTCTATCCGTATCAATTTTAAGTAGTGCGACCAACTAAGACGAAAATCAGGATAAGCATTTGCAGGAGTTGTCGAGCTGTTTTCAATATGCTCATTATTAGCTATTTGAAATTTCCGCAACAGTGTTGCGGAAATTGACGGACAATAAAGTAAATAAAACTTTTTCATCCGTTCCAAATTATCCACTGAAAATCCTTTTCCAAATTCCTCTGTCAACTGCATCGACAATTCTTTCAGTACCTGTTTACCGTACGCAGCCCTTTCGGCTCCCTGTAGTTCGTCTTCCACAATCATACGTCCAATCTCATAATAAGTATACACCATAGTTTGGTTGACCGAATGCACAACTGATATTCTAGCTTTCGACAACAAATCTGCAATTTGGTCATACAAATTTATATTTGTACTATCTCTCCCATGTACCTTCATGGCAAATACAATAATATTCCCCTCTTACTGCTTCAGGGATTGCAATAAATAAAATTCAACGGAAAACCGATTACGAGTGATGCTTCGTGGCGGATTTTACCATTTGATGTGACAAAGATACAAAATATTTTCTATCTTTGTATAAAAACTTTACACCTTTATACTAAGGTGACAAACAAAAAATTACAAACCGGGAAACACAATAAATTTGTCACATCTTTTCTACCGACATTACGTTCCTGACAGAACGAGTTGTATATCCCAACCCTACAAAACAAATAGCCAGAGTTATGAATATGATGAACTCCGGCTATTGGTAAAAAGCGACTCAACTATTGCTCCAAGCTATGTATCGTACACTCATTATACAAAAAATATATTTTTCTTTTTAATTATTTTTTTCACACTCCCACCAAATACTAAAAGAACAACATCCTACTTCACACAACGAACCGAATGGCTATAGTCCTTTATTAAGTCATCAATTATACTTCAAATATACAACTAAAACATATAACGAATTATTTGATTTCTACAGAAAAAACAAGATAGGCATACATTTACATTGTGCTTTTATCTACCTGTTGGTACAATCCGGCCTGATAGGTTAACAATTTTTGTTTCCGTAAGAAATATTTTCTCGGCATCAGTCTGACAAAATCATCCATAGCTTTAAACAACATTTGTAAATTATCATTATCATAAGAGACCAATTGAAAATAATACCACTGTTTGGATACATAACGTTCAAAATTTTCTTTTACATCCGGGGATATTTCATCCTGCAACAAATTATCAGTCAATAGTCCGATAATACTATCTTTAAATTTTGCCTCGAGAGAATAAACCGTATTAAGACGATCCTTTATCACTTCTACATCATTTGTATAACGAACAAATTGCATTGCATTACTTACATTGACGTAAGCTGCATAATGAATATCAAAGATTTCATCAAAGGAAAAAAATTCTTCATACATATTTTCCAATTGAGCCGGCAGTGAAAGTTTTCGTTCATATTCTTCGAACAATTGGAAAATTAAACTGTCATTTTGCCGAATTTGTTCATTGATTTGCTCCAGTTTTTGCTCTAACTCCGGCAATAATTTTTTAATCGATTTCTTTTTATATTTTTTACCGTCATAGTCAAAAGTCTTTACCGGTATTTTTTTGTCCGCTATCTGCCTCAAGCATGTGATGTCATTTTGTAGAGCAAGGGCCGTATCAACTAATTCGACCTGTTTATCGGAAAATAATTCTTTTGCGGTAGAAATACCGGTGGTTTTGCTACAAGCTTTGACATCAAACCGTGCCGGAAATCTTTTATTGTAATAATTATTATATAATTTAGGGAATGCCTGATCTAACTGTTCCTGCTGATACTTTTTTTGAAAATCGACCAAAGATAGAATGCCTACATCTCCTTTGTATTCAATGTGTTGAAATATTTCCCCCGTAAGTTGTTGTTGCAGATTTTCTATATTCTTAATCAGGGTATTTGCCGGAGTGATATCCTCATCGTTCTCTCCCCCGGAAAGTTGATCAAGTCGTTCTATCCTTTCAAAAATGCTGGGGTGCGATGCCCATTGATCTTTAATTATCAATTTCGACTTATCGAATTTATTCAAGTATTCTAATGTGATCTCCGGATAATTGTTTACTATTGGAATATTGTTATCCTCCGCCAAAAAACGCAATACATACGCTTGTTCCCGATATACATTTTCACTTTTCAGATTATTTGCAGTTTGTCTTTCATAAAAAGATATTACTTCCTGTAGTGAACGGTCGGACAAACTTGATCTGAGTAAAGAAACCTTCAAAGGCATAGAACCTGTTATACAAGCTGCGATCTCATCAGCCTGAAATTCCATCTCTCTTGATAAACCCATATAACTTTTGTTTACTACATTATAAACCGTTTTTAGTAACCATTGAATTCCCGTAATTACGCGGACAGCCAACACTACAAAAAGACCAATGAAACCGTGGATATTGCCCCAACCCTGTACTAAACTACTATAGGTATCATTGTTGTAAAGCATGTCAAAAATCACTTTATTCACATTATAGACATAACTGCCGACTTTCATTGTTCGTTGAGAAAAATGACCAAATTCATGAGAAAGTACAGCTTTTAATTCGACGTTGGTAAGGGTATTCATTAAGCCCAAACCTATTTGTAAATTTTTTCGAACCGGCAAAAACATGCTCCAAAAACTGGAATCATAAAATACTGCGGCATTAACATCAGATGAAAGGTATATTTTTTTAGGAAACCTTGTTCCAACTTCATGTACAATATCCTCCACCACAGCAAAAAGTTCCGGCGCTTCTTCTTTTTTTATTTCATATAAATGAGAGCGATCTATTTTATGAGATTTAAACATGAATTTCAATAAGAAAATCAAAATAAGCACACCAAAACTAGCCATCCCGACTCCTAATATGATAACAATAAATTTCGGTACCGCCATGATTATCTTGATCCCGGCATACATGCACAATATTGTAAGCGCAATTGTTGCCGTCAATAAAATCAAATAAATCAAAGCAAACAATAAGATCGCTAATATTGCTCTTGTTGTCCTGGATTTAAATTCCGGCGATAATTTAATAGAATTTACTTTCATATCCGAATATTAATTACACCAAAGATACAAAAATATTTTCTATCTTTGCATAAAAATTTTAATCCTCCACTGTATGCAAAATGACGAACAAAAAATAATTATTTATAACACTGATGACGGAAAGGCTTCTGTTACATTATTAGCTAAAGACGGTAATGTTTGGATGAACCAAAACCAACTGGCGGCACTTTTTGACACCTCCATCCCCAATATTAGCATACACATATCCAATATATTAACAGACAGATAGTTAACGGAAAATTCAGTTGTTAAGGATTATTTAATAACTGCTACTGACGGTAAAAACTATCAGGTTACTTTTTATAGTTTGGATATGATTTTATCTATTGGCTACCGAGTACGTAGTCAACGAGGCAAACAATTCCGGCAATGGGCTGCACAAAACCTGAAAGAATACATGATTAAGGGCTTTGTGATAGATGATAAGCGTTTGAAAAATCCGGATGGACGACCCGATTATTTTGATGAATTACTAGCCCGCATTCGTGATATACGGGCTTCGGAAAAACGGTTTTATCAAAAAGTAAGGGATCTTTTTTCACTTTCCAGCGACTACGATTCCACAGATAAGGTTACACAGATGTTTTTTGCAGCAACACAAAACAAATTACTATACGCTATAACCGGACAAACAGCCGCTGAAATTATCATTTCACGGGCGGATGCCAATTCTCCCAACATGGCGCTTACTAATTGGAAAGGAAATATTGTCCGCAAACAGGACATATACATTGCAAAGAATTACCTG
>QMCD01003086.1_pt1 | contig 12720 bp, 11 predicted proteins | sample 1821841 | NCBI WGS metagenome assembly QMCD01 (sample SAMN01991225, study PRJNA193472) | Termite gut metagenome, whole genome shotgun sequencing project. | isolation source: worker | host: Macrotermes natalensis | reverse complement strand
CGTCGCGGTGGTAATAACCGGGAAGGTTTTCTTCTATAAAATCCCAAAATGCATGTGTCATTTCCATAAGGTTCATCTTTTTTATTTTTTTATTTTTCCTGTTTTCCGCAACGGGACACCCCATTCAATTTTGCGTTAGTTCGACGATTTGTAGTTGCTCAGTAGTCATTCCGAGTATGACGTGTTTCAGAGCTTTCGATTCAGGCAAGCGGAAACTTAATCGGTACATTGTCTTTGTAATTTCCCGGGCTCGTTCGAGGGTAATTTTGCTTCCTACATTCTTGAGCCTACGTTCGAGTTCCAGCATGATAGTATAGGCAGTGAAACATATACAGATATGTCCTTCGATACGGTTTTGCAGCCGATGATAGATTGGACGTATGCGCAGGTCGGTCTTGTTCATCCTGAATGCACGTTCAATGAACCACAAATTAGAGTAACTGGCGATAATCTTCTGTTTTGGCATGGATGTGTTGGTCACATAAGCTTTTATTCCGTCCCACGCCGCATCGGCATTGTATTTGTCATAGTTAATCCGTATTTTGACTTCTCCCTCCATTTCAAGATAGCGGTTGTAGCCTTTGTTGTTTATGTTGGATTTAGTGAGTTGTCCGGCTCCCAGACGTTTCTCAAGCCGTACCAGCCCAAGCTTACGGTTGCGGGCATCCTTTACGGCCCGCTTTTGGCTCATTGAGACAATCAGCCGGGATGTCTTGTCGCGGCGTATCACACGCACCTGACCATATCCAAGTTTTAGCCCGAGGATTTTGTCTTTTGTTTTGTGGGACTCATTCTTGGGGCGCGCTCCCAAGATATATTTGTATCCTTTGGCTTCCAGTGCTTCGATATTCTTTTTTGAAAGCAATCCTGCGTCAGCTACAACTATTGGATGATCAAATCCGAACCTGCCGGCTAATTTATCTATCATAGGAATCAATGTATGGCCTTCAAAGATATTGCCCTCAAAAATCTCATATCCAATGGGATTGCCGCCTACTGTCACCAACAGCCCCAGTAAAACTTGTGGGCAACTGTGCTTCCCATCCTTGGAAAAGCCGCACTTTCTCAAATCGTCCTCATCAGAAGCCTCAAAATAAAGGGTAGTCATATCGTAGAATACAACCGTGATTTTATCTCCCACAACCTTCTTTGTATAATCGTAAGATATTTGTTCTACCTCATACTTGATGCCGTTGTCCGCATTCACCAGTCTGTCAAGCATCCTGTAAATTTTATCAGAAGTAATTCTCACATGAAGGTAGCGCTCCAGATAATCAACGGTCTTAAGCTTACTGCCTGGATGAAACAGGCGACAGATGACCAGATGACGAAACAATTCATTCTTTAGCCGCCCGTAACCAATATGGTCGTATAGCGCACCGTACACCAATTCAGGCCCGATAACCTGAAGTTGGTTGTTGTTCAATCCTCCAACAAAGGACTCCACAATAGCATCTTGTTCAAAGGAAAACGCAAGTTGTGGACCACGGCGCTTTGACATCCATACATGTGCCTGTTCTTCAAGTCTACGAATATCCTCTACATCCTTTGATGCACCAAAACTTTGGAGTACAACATAGGTGCCGTCGCGTTTCTCAACGACCTGCACACTGACAGAGCCTGACTTGTTGGGTTTCCTGCGCAAAAACATACCGCAAAAATAGCATGGGACACCCAAATAAACAAATATTTAGGGAAAACAACGCTGAAAATCAATACTTAACAATTTTATGAGAATGTGGCGCGGAAAACAGGAAAAGTGCGGGTGGCGGCTACTCATCTCGACCATTCAACGGATAATGTGCGTTTAGATATGGCGCGCCAGTTGGACTCATATATCGGAAATTCATTTCCTACTATATTGGCCGGGGATTTTAATGCCAAACCCGGAGAAAATGCTATTGTGCAGGGAATGTCTAACTGGCAACGGATTTGTAATAATTTTCCGACTTTCCCTGCAATCCCTACAAGTAAGATCGATTATATTTTTGCTAAACCTACAGGGAAATGGACTGTAAAATCCTATGAGATACTGAAAGAAACAGGGATTTCTGATCATTGCGCCTTGGTAACGGATGTTGAATATAATAAATAACCGGATATGAAAGATTTAATAAAACTGATGGGAATACTGTTATCTGTATTATTGTTTGCTTGTTCTTCCGATAGTGGTGATGACGGAGGCGATGGAGGTGGAGACGGAAAGGACGATGTATGGGATAAGAACAGGACTGCCAAGGTTCTGGTGATATCCGATTTATCTGCCGGAAACCTCTTCCCAAATGCGAATTATAGTTCCGTGGTAAATAAGATAAAGGCAACAGAGCAAAATGCAATCTTGCTGACTAATACAAATGTTTCTTTTTCGGCTACCGAGATGCTGAATCCGGCTGCAAAAGTTGCACATCAGTCCCTTTATATGCCTTATTTTGTCCCTCGGGGAAAAACCGGTAACGAGTATCTGGGAAATACAATACTTCTTGGTCAGGCATTAAGTGATATGCAACAAACGGTTTTGACCACTGATTGTTGGATGTTTCAGGCAGAAATTCCATTTACTTCGTCATTGAAGATGAGGTTCTCTTCTGCTACTTTCGGTTCAGATGATCAGATCGCAGCAGCCGTCAGTTCCATAAAGAATAATCTGTTTGTTTCCACATTAGTTGTCGGTACTGTCAAGAGATCTCTCTCATCTAAATTAGAGTCGTCGCTAAGTACTGCTTTAACAAAAGATTCTTATATGCTGAATATTATAGACAATGCGAATAAATCGAGCGAATATTGTATATATATTCTTGGATCATCAAAATGGAAACTGAGAGACATGAGTGAAACTGCCATATCAGGAGATATTAAAAGCTTTCTTATTCAGATTGAATTACTCAAATAAAAATATAGATGAAGAAGATATTTAACTTTCGTGTATATATACTGATAATCCTTTCTTTTTCAGCAGTAAACTTACTGGCACAGGATAAAGTTCAGCTTAAAGTATTGTGCTATAACCTTCGTTTTGGAGAATTGGCTTCATTAGAAGAATTTGCTGAATTTATAAAGAAAGAAAACCCTGATATTGTTGCTTTGCAGGAGGTAGATGTAAATACTTCGAGAACGAGGGCGCCGCACCAGAATGGTAAGAATTTCATATCGGAACTGGCTTTTCGTACAGGAATGCTATCTCTTTACGGTAGAACAATAGATTACGCTGGCGGATATTATGGTATTGGCATACTTAGTAAATATCCTATCAGTCAGTCGCAGCGTATATTCTTGCCAATGCCGGAAGGGGCAAAAGAGCGGCGGGCGCTTTTAACGGGAAGTAGTAGAATTATCTGAAGGAAAATCAATCACTTTTGCCTGTACCCATCTCGATTATACAACCTCGGCAGTGAGAAGGGCACAAGTGGATTTCATTAATCAACAATTGATGAAGATTGAAACACCGGTCATACTATGCGGTGATTTTAATGCCAGACCCGATTCGGATGAAATTGCCAATGGTATGAAAAACTGGATGCAGGTGAGTACAATGGATTTTACTATTCCGGCCAAGAGCCCAAAATCTAAGATCGATTACATATTTTGTTATCCGGCATCTAATGTCTGGAAAACTGTAGACTCCTACACCCCGGTTACCCAGTTATCAGATCATTTACCGATTATCACGACGTTAAAGAGACTAATTAATGACTAAAAATGAATTAATATGAAAAAAAATCTATTATATATCAGATATAAGTTATTGTGCGTTTCGTTTATAGTAGCTGCCCTTTTTATGGCTTGCAGCGATGACGATATTATCTGGATGATAATGCTTATCCGCCTCCTACAGTAAGCCTGACTACTGAAACATCATATGGTGAAGTGGATATAAATACCAACAAAGTAGTAGAAGGTACTGTTACTGCTCCTAATGGATTACGGAATATTTATGGGACTCTTTTGCGTAAAACGGCAGACGGATATGAGGAAATAGATGCCAACAAAAGAGTGCATGTGAAGCTGGCTGAATTTCCTAACACTTATAGTTTCTCTATCGAAGTTCCTGTAAGTGCTGAAGATGCGGCTGGTATTGCGATTGTAGCCAATGATATTTATGTAAAACAAGTAATACAGAATATTCCTATTGAAAAGATAACAGGAATACCTCCGAAAATCACAACAGATCCGGCCGAGATCGAATCTGTAGAGTTAAATGGTACTGTTTCGTTGGAGGGGATAGTATCTTCCATTGAGGGGCTTAAATCCCTGAGCTATGGTTTGGTTCAGAAATCACCATATCTTGAACTTCAGGATGTAAAGAATATTGCTGTATCGAACGATAAAGAGAAATCATTCCAATTCTCTATCACAGTAGACGATGAAAGGGCTGACGCGGTTATGATTAAGGCAGTCGATATCAGGAATGTGGAGAAAGTACATTTCGTGAATATAAAAGGGATAACAGGAATACCTCCGGGCAGAGCTTATATATTTGATAATGTGGAGATGGCTCCGGAATGGGAATGCTACTCTGGAGCAAGTCTTCTACCTGCCGCATCTCAGCCATATCTATTCTCAATAGAAGGAATAAACGTGGGTGGTTCGGTAAAAAATATTTTGTCTCTTTCTGATGTCATATCTGTTTCTTCCGGAAGTGTGGATTTTGCTTTTGTGAATATTTGGAGAAATACTAATATTACTGATGCTAGTGGATTTCTTAATCGGGTAGGCAATAGAGGCTTTGCATATGTATCTGCTGATCGTCTTGACGGAGGTCCGGTAGGACGTCAATTAGATAAAGATTGGTTTACTACTGTAAATAGAAATAGAACTCAACTCAAGATCATAACAACAGATCTTGTCACATCGATGAATTTGGATGATTTTTTTGAAACAACTACCGGGAATTGGGAGGCATATGAATTATTAAACCTACTTGCTGATTATGTTCCGGTTTACAGTACTACTACAGATTTACGTTCTCTTCCACAGAGAACGAATTCTGGTACATCTGCCAGCCCTGCTGTTTTACAAATAACGAATGGAACTTATATTGCTTTTCGAACGGCAGAAAATAAATTCGGAGTGATTAAAGTAATACAAGCAGGTGATGATTCGGATGTTTTATCTTCAAATAATAAGATAGAAGATGTAACGACGGGTCTGGGTGCAGGTATAGCCAATAAATCTCCGGAAGCATTCTACTCTGCTCCGGGACTGGCCGGATTCGATTATTCAGGGGTAACAAAACTCTATGGAAGAAAATGTAAACTGAAAATTATCGTTCAACGGTAACGGAAATAATCTTATCTTTGAGGAAGTACAGGTATGGAATCTGTACTTCCCTCTTTTCTCAATGATCATTACTATCTGATTAATGCAAGCAGTATTGAGAAACGGCTTATATTAAAAATCTTGAAATCCTGGACCATGAAACACTAGACCATGAAATAAAATTAGCAGATATTATGAAAACTAACCGACGAAATTTTTTAAAGACTTTAGGGGCATTCACAGCTCTTACAATTATTCCCCGGCAAGTACTGGGAAATGGCTATATAGCTCCCAGCGACCAGTTGACCAAGGGCATAATTGGTACAGGAAACATGGGACGTGGACATCTTAAATATGCTGGTACACGTTTAGTCGCAGTTTGCGATGTAGATAAGAAACACCTGGAATTAGGTAAAAACCTTGTCACAGACAAAATAGCGGCATATCATGATTTCAGGGATCTCATTATGGACAAAAATGTCGATATTGTCCATATAGCGACACCTCCGCACTGGCATGGTATCATGTCGGTAGAAGCAGCCAAAGCCGGAAAAGATATTTGGTGCGAAAAACCCATGACCCGTACTATAGGCGAGGGTAAAAGGGTGATGGAAGCTGTAAAACAATATGGAAACATGTTCCGGCTGAATACATGGTTTCGTTTCAAGGATAATTTTTATGGATTGGGAACTCCTGTTCAGCCATTAAAGAAGTTGGTACAGAGCGGTATGTTAGGCTGGCCGTTGAAAGTAACGATAAGTAAACATACCGGATTTGACTGGAAATTCTTTTGGGTAGGAAAAGAGTATCTCGAACCGCAACCAATTCCTGAAGAACTGGATTATGATATGTGGCTCGGACCTGCGCCGTACAAACCATATAACTCTCACCGTGTTCATAGTACATTCCGTGGTTATTGGGATTATGATGGCGGAGGATTAGGTGATATGGGACAGCATTACATAGACCCCGTTCAGTATCTTTTGGGTAAAGACCATACAAGTCCTGTGAAAGTGGAAGTGGATGCGCCTCAGCAGCATCCCGATGCCATTGGAGTCTGGCGTTCTATAACTTATACGTATGACGATGGTTGCCAGATCGTATTGTGGGGAGGCGATTATGGTAATCCTGATACTCCGTATATATCAGGCCCTAAGGGAAATGTATACAAGAACTTCGTCTGCGATATCCCTGATTGGGAGAAAAAACTGGCCGACTATCCCGAACCGGAACCTCAGGTTACAGACTTTATAGAAAGTGTGAAAACCCGTAAAACATTTGCCCTTAACGAGCAAAATGGTTTCAGATCTGCTACTATTGTTAATATGGGGCTTGTGGCATTAAGGCTAAACCGCACATTGCATTTCGATCCGGTAAGACTTGAGTTTATCAATGATGAAGCGGCAAACCGTCTTGTGGATCAGCCAATGCGCTCTCCTTGGAATATATAATGGTTTAATCTTAAAGTGATTTTTATGAAAAAGATATATTTATTATGTTTAGCTTATATATATTGTCTCATGGCTGTGGGCCAGACTCCGGCGGGGAGAACGGTTGAGACTATCGTTGCTGATGTTCTGGCGCAGATGCCGGCTCAGAATGCGGAACAATACAATCTGCTGTTAAATGATCTGGCTTCGACAAAAGAAGAAGGTGTTTTTCAACTGATAAAAATGATGAACCCTCCCGGTAAAGGAAGCAATGCTCAGGTGGAGTATGCCCTCAACGGGCTGTCCTGTTATGTTTCTGCTAAGGGACAGGACGCAAATCGTATAACTGTTTCTAATGCTTATATAAAAGCATTGGATATGACTGATAATAAGGATGTCAAAGCCTTTATTATCCGTCAGCTCCAAATCGTAGGAAAAGATGAATCTGTGGAAAAACTGTCGTCGTTTATCAGTGATGAATCTTTAAGTGGCCCGGCCTGTCGTGCATTGGTTTCTATCAAATCCGATAATGCCGCCAAGGCACTGTTGGATGCTCTTGCTACGGCGGCTAATCAAAAGGCGAAAAAAGATATTATCGAAGCTATCGCTGAAATGCAGGTAGCAGACGCGGAAGGGAAACTGCTTGCTATATTAGGCAATGATAAGGACGACGATATCCGGAAAGCCGTACTATATGCTTTAAGCCGTTGCGGATCAAAGGCTTCTTTAAAAGATTTGTCCTTAGCCGCGGAGAAGGCGGGTTATGCGGTGGATAAATCAGGAGCGACAGAGGCTTACATCGCACTGCTGAAAAGATTACTTGATAAGGGTGACGCAAAAGATGTGGCGAAGTTGGCGAATGATTTGATGAAAAAAGCCGAAAAAGCAGGTCAGGGACATACGCGTGAATCCGCTTTGCAAATACTGATGAGCGCCAATCCCGGCGATGCGTTAAAGTTATTACAGGCTGCACTCAAAGAAGATAACAGGAATTATAGGTTTGCTGCTCTGAATTTTGCATCGGAATTTGCTTCCGGAAATATGTATAAGGAACTGTTAAAGACAATGCAAAAGGCGCAGCCGGCAGTAAAGACGGATATTACCAACTGGTTTTTACAGGAGTGCGCAGATGAAAAGAAGAAAGCATTAATAGGTTCCTTCGCTACAGATATATTCATTGAGCAGTTAGGAAACAATGATATGGTACTGAAAAAAGCGACCATAGATGTTTTGGTCAGAATCGGAGGGCATAAGTCTATACTGGCTCTGGCGGATTTGCTGGCATCTGATAATAAAGAAGTTGTGTCGATGGCTAAAAATGGCCTGTTATCTACGAATGGAAATATATCTGCTGCTATTGTTCCCGTAATGGATAAGGCTACTAATGACGGAAAAGTTGCCGCCTTGGAATTACTGGCAGCCCGAAAAACGTCGAAATATGGTGATATAGTATTCGGCTTATTGACATCGGACTCACAAGAAGTAAAAGTGGCTGCCTATGCAGCGCTGAAAGATGTCAGTACCTCCGGTAATTTATCCGGTCTGTATGGGTTGCTGGAAAAATCCGATGCTTCTTTCGTATTTCCGGTACAGCAAGCAATAATAAATTCATTATCGGAATATCCTGCAGATAAGCAGGTGACTTTGGTCATTAACCAGATGGATAAAACTTCTTCAGATAAAAAATACCTGTACTACCCTGTCTTAGCGGCAACCGGAGACAAACAGGCATTAAAAATAATATCCGAAGGCTTTAAAAATTCTACAGGCGAAGCTCAGGAAGTTGCTTTTCGCTCCTTGCTCGACTGGAAAGGTATGGAGGCAGCCAAAGACTTGTTGGCTATCTGTAAAGATGCCGGCTTGTCCGCCTACTTTGACCGCTCCTTATCAGGATATATAGGGCTTGTCTCTAACCCTCAGGTCAAGGCGGAAGAACGGTTCGGGTATCTTAACACAGCCTTGTCACTGGCCAGAACTACCGCGCAAAAGAAATCTATATTAACCCAGCTTGGTAAAACCAATGTATATCCTGCAATGCTGGCGGCAGGGAAATATCTCGAAGATACGTCTGTGCAACAGGAGGCTGCCCAGGCTGTAATGACGATAGCTCTGGCCAATAAAGATTTTGCAGGGAAAAATGTGGAAGATTTATTAAATAAGGTGATCCTGGTTCTTGATAATCCGGATGCAGAGTACCAGAAACAGGCTATTCGTGATCATCTGAGTAGCTTAGTTCCTCCTAAACCTTTCCAGCTCCCGGATGAAGAAAAAAAGGAGGGGTATTATATTCTCTTTGACGGTACCAATATGGATCAGTGGACAGGAAATGTAACTGACTATATTTTGGAGAATGGTTGTATATCACTGCATCCGAGCAGCGCCCACGGAGGAAATCTATATACGAAAGAAGAATTTTCCAACTTTATTTTCCGTTTCGAATTTCAGTTGACCCCCGGTGCCAACAATGGTTTGGGTATCCGTACCCCGATGGAAGGTGATGCCGCTTATGTTGGTATGGAACTGCAGATTCTGGACAATGAAGCTCCTGTGTACAGCAATCTAGCCGTGTATCAGTACCACGGTTCGGTCTATGGTATTATTCCGGCCAAGAGAGGATATCTGAAGCCTGTCGGAGAATGGAATTATCAGGAAGTTATCGCTAATGGAGACAACATAAAGATAACTCTTAACGGAACTGTTATCCTTAACGGAAATATAAGAGAAGCGACTAAAAACGGGATGCCTGATAAGAAAAACCATCCGGGACTATTCAATAAAAAAGGACATATCGGTTTCCTGGGGCATGGTTCGCCTGTTAAGTTTAAAAACATAAGGATCAAGAACCTGAAATAAACTATATATGGAAGCAGCAACCATCGACTGGTATGGAGCCCTGATCGGTCTGGCGATAGCGATCATCCTGATTTTAAAAAAGCTAAATCCTGTTTATTCTTTATTTCTGGGTGCGATAACAGGCTCCCTGATCGGGGGAGCCGACTTTTTGCAAACGACCACTATTATAATTAATGGGACGCAAAGTATTATCGGTATAGTTGTCAGGGTATTGGCAGCCGGGGTACTGGCCGGAGTCATGATGGACTCGGGTGCTGCGGAAACCATCGCGCAGACAATTGTCAGGAAGCTCGGAGGCAGTAAAGCCATTCTTGCTCTTGCCTTGGCTACGATGATAATCACGGCCGTAGGAGTATTCATTCCGGTAGCAGTGCTTATTGTAGCCCCGATCGGACTGTCGGTGGCTAAAATAATGGGTTTTTCCAAGATAGCCCTTCTTTTAGCCCTTTCGGGTGGCGGGAAGGCTGGTAATGTAATATCTCCCAATCCGAATTCTATTGCTGTTGCCAATGGCTTCGGGGTGGAGTTGAGTGATGTCATGCTCTATGGCTTTATCCCTGCGGTTTTCGGATTGCTTGTGACTGCTTTTGTGGCTACGATGATTAAGAATAAAGGATCGGAGATAAAGGACAACGATATAAAAATGCCTGCCGATACCTCGGATTATCCCCCTTTTCGGAAAGCGATTGTTGCACCGGCTGTTGCGATATTACTGTTAATGATTAATCCTATTGGTTCTATCTTAGGGATACCTGCATTGCAAAGCCTGAAGCTGGATGCGATGTATGTACTCCCTGTAGCCGGGATAATAGGGTTGATTGCAATGGGAAAGGTAAAGAAAATACTCGATTATACAGCAAGCGGTATGAATCGTATGACGGCAACTGTGCTTATACTGATAGGTGCGGGAGCGATAGCCGGATTGATATCCGCATCGGATTTATCTGTAAGGATTGTGGCTCTTATCAATGAATCCGGAATTTCCGGGACGTTCCTTGCCCCTATCGCAGGAGTATTGATGGCGGCAGCAACCGCTTCAACATCCACAGGGGTGATATTGGCTTCGGGTTCTTTCGGTAAAGCTATTCTTGATATAGGGACGGCACCTATTGCAGCGGCGGTGATGGTGCACACAGGGGCAACGGTGATAGACCAGCTTCCTCAGGGGAATTATTTTCATGTAACGGCAGGTTCGATGTATATGTCGATTAAGGAACGTATGGAAGTTGTTCCGTATGAAGCCATTATAGGTGGGGTTATGACAATTGTTTCTACAGTTCTGTATGGGTTTATATTTTGAGGAATGAATAATGTTTATTGTTATATAGAATAGTTCTTTTTTTCTAACGCGCCGGCCAGCTTGTTTTTCATTTTGCCTTGATGCAAAACGAAACAAAAAATCAAGGCTGCATCCCCCGGCGACCCAAAACCGTAGCTTCGGTGGAGCAAAATAATACGGGGTCATTTTTCGCTGGATTATCAGCCAGGTATAACAGCTACCGTATTTTGCTCTACACCATCGCTTTACGGATTGGGTATCCCGCCTGCGGGACGAGGTCGTGACCGCAATGCGACGACAGGTCGCCGAGGAACGAAGCGCTAGCTTTTTGCTTACTTTTGGGCAATGCCAAAAGTGAGGATAAGCCCGGGAGGGCGCGGCAGGATTGAGCTAAAATTCCCAATATAAATTAAGAACAGAACTATGTCGAGAAGATTAGAACATTTAATACCCCAATACAATCGCATACTTTATATAATTTAGTTTAAACAAATATTTATCATATATGAAAAATACCGTTTTTGTTCTGGCTCCCGATTCATTTAAAGGCTCGATGACTGCGAAGCAGGTTTGTGATGCCATGGAACGCGGGATAAAGAAAGTTTTACCCGATGCGGAATGTATAAAAGTACCGATGGCCGATGGCGGAGAAGGTACAATGCAGTCGCTGGTAGATGCTACAAACGGAACTATCTATGAACTGGATGTTACAGGCCCTTTAGGTAAACAAGTAAAAGCCCAGTATGGAATTATGGGTAATGGCAAAACTGCTGCTATCGAGATGGCTTCTGCCAGTGGAATACACTTTGTGAATGAGGATACAAAAAATCCACTCATTACCACGACTTATGGTACAGGGCAATTAGTCAAAGCATGTCTCGACAGGGGTGTTCATAAAATTATTCTTGGAATAGGAGGGAGTGCCACCAATGATGGTGGCGCGGGTTTTGCCCGGGCGCTCGGAGCGAAATTTCTGGATACAGAAGGGCGGGAGCTTCCCCCGGGAGGGGCTGCATTAGCCGGATTGGACAGGATAGATATTTCTTCACTCGACCCGAGGTTGAAAGATGTGGATATTGAAGTTGCCTGTGATGTTACAAATCCGCTTTGCGGCAAGACCGGAGCGTCTTTTGTTTTTGGCCCGCAAAAAGGTGCAACTGCTGAAATGGTGACGATTCTGGATAATGCGCTTGATCATTATGCGGAAATTATCTCCAGAGACTTGAAAAAAGAAGTGAAAGATGTACCCGGTGCCGGCGCCGCAGGTGGTTTGGGTGCGGGATTGTTAGCCTTTACCAATGCCCGTTTGGAAAAAGGGGTTGACATTATCATTAATTATACAAACCTGAAAGAAATCGTACAAAAAGCGGATATAGTATTCACGGGTGAAGGTGGTATCGATTTTCAGACACAATACGGGAAAACACCTTTTGGGGTGGCACGGACTGCAAAAGCGGCTGATAAAACAGTGATAGCTATTGCCGGGTATATTGGAGAGGGAATCGAACAGTTGTACAGTATGGGGTTTGATGCTATCCTGGGGATTGTACCCGGTGCAATGACCATCAGGGAAGCAATGAGGAAAGGAGCAGAAAATGTGGAGAGAACGGTTGAGAATATAGTGAGGTTATTAAATAGCCGTAGTAAGATATAGAAAATCCGGAAGCAATATAAAATATTTATATATATGGTTTTTATACTTTGAATTTTGTAATAAATAATGAATTTAATTATCTGTATGTAAATGATTTGATGTGATGCGTGAAGAATGAAAAGTTACTATCGGAAAATGAGTAAAAACTGTCACAGTACATGACAAAAAACGATAAAAATAAGAGTTAATTAATTGGATATAAGCGAGTTTATATTTTGAGAAGACCTTGATTTTTAGTATCTTAGAGA
>QMCD01001765.1_pt1 | contig 12725 bp, 12 predicted proteins | sample 1821841 | NCBI WGS metagenome assembly QMCD01 (sample SAMN01991225, study PRJNA193472) | Termite gut metagenome, whole genome shotgun sequencing project. | isolation source: worker | host: Macrotermes natalensis | reverse complement strand
GTTAAAAACATAGAATGTTTTTAACAGCCTTTGCTTTGCAAAGGTTGCGGCGTTGCCGCATGGGATGCCGTCAATACATTCTTCTGTGCGCTTACGCACAGCGGCAATGTAATTGCCGGATTAAAACCATTCTATGGTTTTAATCAAGAATAGTATTATAAAACAGTTTTCTGAGAAAACTGTTTTATAAGCAGACATTATATAACGATTGATCGGAGGCGGAGGATTAATTGGAATTATGGTCAGCGGCAGTCATTTTTTGCCTGATATGCGCGGGGATTACGGCTCTGGCGCTGTTTTGCAGGCGTAAAGGCAAACGAAAACGGGTCATAGCGGTTATTGCCGTCTCGTCTTTAATTTTACTGGCTGTTGCGGTGTATATATTACTTTCAATCATTTTAATTATCGCCCTCCAGGAACATACCGGCTGATAATATTGCCCTTATTTATAAAAACGTAAAGTATAAATATCTAAATTAACATAAGAGGAGAAAACAAACATGAAACTGAGATTAATTTTAATATTTTTTTGTATAATGATGATGCTGGTATCCGGAGCTTGCGGGGATTCATCTTCGGAGCCAGCTCCAATAACGACATCCTATTATTCTGATATTGAAAGCGTTGCGCAGGAGATTTCCGAAACAGATTCCGGCACGTCTTCGGAGCCTGCTCCAATAACGACATCCTATTATTCTGATATTGAAAGCGTTGCGCAGGATTTGTCTGACAATACGGAATATGAAGAGTATGATAACATTCCCTTTAACAACGGTTTTGACTCTTATGGACACGAGCTTGCAGGCAGATGGACTGACGGTTCGGGAGATTTGATAATCTACTTTTCTGATTCAGAAACGGTTGAATTTGATGAACTCAACATGGTATATGAAGATGCAAATTCCAGTAGTACCGGATGGGATGCAGTTGACGGAGTACTCAGGGTTTTAAATCCTCTGACCGAGGATTTGGAGGAGTTTGATTATTCAATAGACGGAAACCGGCTTACCGTTACTGACAGCAATGGTGATTCAAGGGAATATACAAGAGAAGAATAATACAGCAGATTAATATAACTGCAGCTGCAGTTTACAGAAAACCGAATAATTTTTTAGGAGCATTTTTATGAAGAAAAATTATATTATAATTTTATTGGCTGCTTTAATTATGGTTATGATTTCAGCCTGCGGAAACAATACCCCGGCTGACGGAACAGAGCTTATAATTTCAACAACTCAGCCCCTGGAAGAACCAATAAACCCGAACGAAACTAATATCAATCCGGAAGAAGCCGGCGACAACAGCGCGGTATATGAAGCAATAATAGGTTATTACCAAAACTATACGCTGTCCGGGACTTCTGAAAACGCGAGGGAGCTTCTGGTAAATGCCGTCTCAAATGAAATTAACCTTATAGACGACCAGCTGCTGTATGAGCTTGATAATTCCATTATCGAATCAAACCCGGGAAGAATGGGTTATGCGCTAAAGGATGTAAACGCCGACGGCAGCGCTGAGCTTTTTATTCTCTCGGATGAATATGATATACATTCTGTATATACGGTCAGGCAGGGCAGTCCCGTTCTGGCGGGCGGATACTGGTCAAGAAATACAGTACAAATGGATGCTAACGGAATGTTTTACAGCAGCAGCAGCGGCGGGGCAGCGGACAGTAATTCCGCATCCTGCAAACTTAACCCGGAAAGCGGTGAATTCGATTTAATCGAAATGGTAGGTATCGAGGATTATGATTACGAAAAAGGCGAGTCTCTTCCCGAACCGCGTTATTATCATATAAAAAACGGTGAAAAAACAATTATCAGCGGAGAGGAAGCTAACAATGCCTGGGAAAACTTCCCGGGATATTCCACCCCAAGCCTGACAGCGAATGCGGGTCTGGAATTTATTCATTTCAACGGCTTAACAGAGCAGGAACAGGTAAATTCAACCCGCACGGATAACAGCTTGGAAGTATCCGATGAGGATTACAGAGTTATTGTCAATGGTGAGGATATTACGGATTCCATAGAGATTATAACGGTTGACGGCGTTTTATATGCCGGAGCGGAAGCTTTTACCGAATCAATTACCAGTTCCGGAAGCCGTATATACACTTATAATTATGAGGAGTATTTCGGTGAACCTCTTGAAAAAGATACGATATACATAGCATCCTGGCATACGGATGTGATTCTGTTTGAGCTGCGCATTAACTTTAACACGGCGGTCAGGAACAGCGGTGGTTCGGACGGTATATCCGAGGAGGTTAGCATTACCGCCCCGCCGGTCATAGAAAACGGCAATGTGTATTTACCTGTGGAAGCTTTCCTTGAGCTGACAGGGCATGATTTTAATATACAGTAACAGTCATATCAGCGGTTATATTTACATCCATTAAATTTCAGGAGGTTTTATTATGAAACGAAGTACATTTTTTGCTCTTGTGTTTTTTATATCCTTATTTATTTCAGCTTGCTCAGAAAATTTAACGGAAGATATAAAAACAGTACCTCCGCCTTCACAGATACAATCACAGACACAGCCTGCCGATATAACACAGCCTTTAGCAAAACCGGAAGTTTTAAACAGTGATATAGAAAGCGGTCTGACAGAAGCGCATGAGGATGTTCAGGGCGATATTAAAACTCATAACACTTATTATGATGAAGAAAACGAATTGCTTCTCAGTTATCCCGTTGTTTTTTCCCCTGACGGCGAACCTGACCCAAACGGGTATATGCGGTTTCCGTCGCTGCAGGACGACTGTGAACTTCTGTATTGGGTGACCCCGAATACATACGAAGAATCACCTGCGGAATTTATGGAACGAATAGGTTCTGAAAGTATGGCGGAGCTTGAAGGAAATGCCGTAATAGGAAAAATGAATGATATAGACCAGCAAACAGGGGAGGGTATTTTAATTGTATGTTACTGGGTAGTTGATACAGAAACAATCGTTAATGTTGAGATAATTTGCGACACACCCGAATATGCGGAAACGGTATTCGGCGACCTGCAGAACAGCGCCGTATTTATCGAAAGCGTTGCCGGGATTAGTTTTTAATAATATAATACTAGTACCAATTAACAATTAAAAATTAACAATTAACAATGGTGGTATACCGCCTGTGGCGGTATGATTTTAATTTATTATTCGCAATTTTCAGATGTTACGAGGTACTAGTATAAGGTAACACCGATTCGGATAATCTTACAGGATTTAAAAGTCAAGTCCTGTAAGATTATTATTTTTATTGAAAACGTTCCATTTATATTTATTAAAATTATCTTGATTTATTACTTTTATTATGATATACTTATAAGATATAATTTGCAAATTATAAAGACAAGTGTTTGTTTTATATGAAAATCAGATTAATAAGCAAAATATTTTTTACGGAGATTTTTATGGATAAAAATTCTTTTCTTTTTAAATGGATGTGGCTTGTTTGCTGTTTCGGCACAGGTAACAAAAGAATCTGGGAATACGTTAATATGCATGATACGCTGGATACGGCGTTTGATTTGATATATAACGCGAATGCAAGAAAATCATTAAACCTTACGGCAAATGAAATAAAATCTGCCGGAGCGGTATCGGAAAATGCCGTTTCTGAAATGTACGATTACTGCTGTAAGCATGATATAGAAATAATCTGCTATTCTGATGAAAATTATCCGGAAAGGCTTAAAAGCATATTTAACCCTCCTGCCGTTTTATATTGCAGGGGCGATATTTTATGCATTGAAAGAGAGCTTGTGCTTTCGGTTGTCGGAACAAGGCATCCGTCCGAATACAGTCTAAGGGTTACAAATGCGCTTATAAAACAGCTTTGCGGTTATGAACTTACAATAGTCAGCGGGTTTGCTGTCGGCATTGATATTGCCTCACATCTGGCGGCGGTCAGGAACGGAGGCAAAACCATTGCCGTTTTAGGTTCGGGGCTTGATTATAATTATCCTGCCGATAATAACCGCTACTGTACTGAAATTTGTGAAAACGGGCTGTTTATTTCTGAATATTATCCCAAAGCTTCCCCGGCGCGTTATAATTTCCCCGCACGAAACCGTATACTTTCGGGGCTTTCAGTCGGCACAATCGTTATTGAAGCAAGCAAAAAAAGCGGTTCCTTAGTATCGGCAAACCTTGCTCTTTCCCACGGCAGGGATATTTTCTGCATACCTCCCCATGACCTTTTTGATGTAAGATACCAGGGAAACGCCGGGCTTCTGCGCGACGGAGCGATACCCGTTATGGGACTTCGGGATATTCTTAATGAATATTACGAAAATTATTCACATAAACTAACTCATACAAAAGCTGTTGAGTATATCCAAAAAACCGCCGCCGGTTATGATGTAAAAACACCGCCCGATGAGCCTGTAAATCCGGTTCATTATGAAAAGCCGGGCGGCAGCCTGCCTGACAGTATTCCCTCCTCGGGCAGTATATATGATTCTGACATTATGCAGTTTGACGATGAAACAAAAAGCATCCTTGCTATTATGTTGAAAAATAACAAGCCAATGCGCCCGGATGAAATTTCGCTGATTGCCGCGGCGGATATTTCAAGCATACTGAGTATTTTAACAGCCCTGGAAATCGAAGGGGTTATAAAAGCGTCCGGGAACGGATACGAAGTGAAGCGGCAGATGCCGTATCCCTTATAAAAAATGAAAAATAACTTTAAGGAGTATTCATATAATGCCAAAGCTAGTAATCGTAGAATCACCCGCAAAAGCAAAAACCATTAAAAAGTATCTCGGCGGCGGATATGAGGTTGTCGCCTCAATGGGGCACATCAGGGATTTACAGAAATCAAAAATAAGCGTTGACCTTGAAAATAACTTTGAACCTGTTTATGTTGATATAAAAGGCAAGGAGGATTTAATCGCATCCCTTAAAAAGCAGGCACAAAAAGCTGATTTTATATTCCTTGCTACCGACCCCGACCGCGAAGGGGAGGCAATATCGTGGCATTTAGCACAGATGCTTAACTTATCGACCGACGTCGCCAACAGGGTTACCTTCAATGAAATAACAAAATCAGGCGTTGACAGCGGGATGACCTCCCCACGGATAATAGATATCGACCTTGTGAACGCGCAGCAGGCGCGCCGTATTCTTGACAGAATTGTCGGATACAAGCTTTCCCCGTTTCTTTGGAAAAAGGTGCGCAGGGGTCTTTCAGCCGGACGCGTACAGTCGGTAGCCGTCGCCCTTATCGTTGAAAGGGAGAAAAAAATAAACGAATTCAAGCCGGAGGAATACTGGTCAATTGACGCGAAAATGACCGCCCCGTCTTCTAAAAAGCTTTTTGACGCATCTTTTGTATCCCTGGACGGAGACAAGAAGGAGCTTCATACCAAAAGCGAAACAGACGGGGTATTAAAGAGGCTAGAAAACGCCGAATATATTGTTACTGATGTGAAAAAATCCGTAAAGAGGAAATCCCCCGCCCCTCCCTTTACAACGTCCACGCTGCAGCAGGAGGCTTCAAAACGAATGGGGTTTGCTGCGGCTAAAACCATGAAAGCGGCGCAGGCTCTTTACGAAGGCGTTGATATTGAAGGAATGGGTGCGGTCGGGCTTATTACCTATATGCGTACCGACAGCCTTCGCATATCCGACGAGGCAAGAACGGCGGCATATGAATATATCGGAGGAAAATACGGCAGGAATTATGTCCCCTCATCGCCGAAAATATATAAAGCTAAATCAAACTCTCAGGACGCGCATGAAGCAATACGGCCCTCTACACCGGGAATAACTCCCGAAAGCGTAAAGTCAAGCCTTCCTGCCGAACAGTATAAATTATATAAGCTTATATGGGAACGCTTTATAGCAAGCCAGATGGCAAACGCGCTGCTGGATACGGTTTCCGTTTCAATTGACGCTAACGGATGCGGATTCAAAGCTACAGGGTATTCCGTTAAATTCGACGGCTTTACTGTTTTATATGAGGAACAGAAAAACGAAGAGGAAACTAAAATCCTACCTGAAATAAACAAAGGCGACGTTTTAAAACTGAAAAGTATAAACGGAAACCAGCACTTTACGCAGGCTCCCCCCCGGTATACCGAAGCGACGCTCATTAAGGCTCTTGAGGAAAACGGTATAGGGCGTCCGTCGACATATGCGCCGACAATTTCGACGATTATAAACCGCCTTTATGTCGAACGCGACGGAAAACAGCTTAAACCGACGGGTCTCGGCGACGTCACGACCCAGCTGATGAAAGACCATTTCAGGAATATCGTGGACGCTAAGTTTACGGCTTCGATGGAAAATAACCTTGACAAGGTTGAAACGGGTGAGAGGAAATGGGTGGAAATCCTTGACGAATTCTACGGGGAATTCGCCGAAACCCTGAAAAAAGCCGAGGTTTCAATGGAGGGCAAGCGCGTTAAGGTACCCGACGAGGAAACCGACGAGGTATGCGAGGTGTGCGGAAAGCCGATGGTAATTAAAATCGGGCGGTTCGGCAAATTCCTTGCCTGCACGGGCTTCCCCGACTGCACGAATACAAAGCGTATTATCAAGGACACAGGCGGCATATGCCCGAAATGCGGAAAAAAAGTGTTGCAGAAGAAGTCCAAGAAAGGAAAGAAGTATTTCGGATGCGAGGATAACCCGAACTGCGATTTTATGACCTGGGACACCCCTGTTTCCGATAAATGCCCGAAATGCGGCGGCGGTTCGACCTTATTCAAAAAAAGCGGGAGAATGTTCTGCTTAAAGGATGGCTGCGGTTATGAAATTTCCGTTAAGAAGAATTAAGAGGGTGAGGTATGAATGAAATATAAATCATTACTGTCAGCGGTATTGACACCGGCGGTTTGTATTGTATTTGCGGCAGGATGCAATGAACCGGGTGATGTTTCCGGAACGGTTTCAGATACCGTTATGACATGCGCGACCGGAGCTGTAACAACACTATTAAGTGATGAACCGTCTGAAACCTCTGCCGCTGAAGAAACCCCTCTTGAAAAGGCTTTCAGGCTGGCTGAGGGAATCGGAAGTGAAAGTTCCTTTTCAAACGGTTATTTCCTGCTGGATATGAACCTTGACGGTATTCCCGAATTTATGGAGATTCATCCGGGGGATTTTCACGAGCGCATAATAAGAATATACCGTCTTGACGGGGATTCGCCCTCCGGTTATCTGTCCGGTGAATGGTCCGGGCTGTCGTTAATGGATGAGAGTGTTCTCAGTCTTTATTACGATAAAATTGAGGACAGGTACTTTTTTATCTCTGTCTGCCGGAATACGTATTTACAGGGAGTGACTTACTGCACAATGGACAAGCTGTCTGTCTGCGGCGACGGTCTTTACGCTGAAACAATCGGCAGTCAGGATGTTTATACCGCTAACGGCTCCGCATATTCATCCGGAATTATTATCGGCAATAAGCAGGTCCGCGCTCCCGGATTTTTAAGCGGCGGAATCGGGGAAGCCGATGAAATTTTTCTTGCCGAAGCTGAAAAATACCTCGGCGGCTATGAACTGGTGAGGGAATATGACATAAAAGCCGCCTGCGAAGAATTATACTCGGTAGGCGATAAACCCAAAGCTGTAATTCTTGACGGAGGGTATTCGGATTTTCCCAGGGAAACAGACTTCATTAAGGCAAAACCCGATGACATAAGGGAATATGTCTACATAAGCGATGTGCGTTACGATATAAATTCATATCATGCCGAAGTCATTGTTGATGATGAATACTATAAAACTGATTTTAAAGAACTTAATAAAATGCCCAATCTTGCTTCTTTAAGCATTTCTTTTTATAATAATTCTCCGCAGGATGTTGATTTAAGCGGACTTTACGGTATAAAAAACCTGAAATCCCTGTCGCTTAAAGGAAACAGTAACGATGAAAACCCGCTTCGTCTTAATCCGGAAGTATTGTCGGAGCTGACGGAACTTCAAGAGTTTTATATGTATTACATTGATGCGGAGCTTGATTTTATCAGCCGTTTAACCAATCTGAAAATCGTCGGGATCGAACAGTATAATCACCCGGAAGCCGGCTATTTTTCTCCGCTTTATAATCTTACGGGGCTGGAAATAATGCTGCATAATGAAGCGGAAGCCTTAAATACACAGGAACAGCGCGAAGCAATAGCGGAAAATATGCCCCGGTTAACTCAAATACGTTATAATTATTATTAGGAAACTGCTTTATATGACAGTTAGTATAATAGGCGCGGGGCTTGCGGGCTGTGAAGCGGCCTGGGTTCTTGCGGAAAATGGAATAAAAGTAAAGCTTTTTGAAATGAAGCCCTTGAAATACTCTCCCGCCCATAATTACAAGGGCTTTGCGGAGCTTGTATGCTCGAATTCACTTAAGGCAATGCGGGTTAATTCGGCGGCAGGGCTTTTAAAGGAAGAAATGCTGAGGCTGGGTTCCCTGACGGTACCATGCGCTTTGGAAACCCGGGTTCCGGCAGGAGGCGCGATCGCCGTCGACAGAACTCTTTTTTCCGACCTTGTCACAAGGAAAATCCGGGAGCATGAAAATATTACGGTTATAAATGAAGAGGTTACGTCAATCCCCGGCGGAAAAGTCATAATCGCAACAGGACCGCTGACCTCCGGCGCGCTCGCGGAGGAAATTTCAGAGCTTTGCGGGGGTTACCTTAGTTTCCATGACGCCGCCGCCCCGATTGTGACTTATGATTCCATAGACCGTGATAAGGTGTTTTTTGCGGCTCGTTACGGACGCGGAGACGACGATTATATAAACTGTCCTTTTACAAAAGATGAATACCTGAAATTTTACAATGAGATTATAAAAGCCGAATCCGCCCCCCTGCATGAATTTGAAAAACAGCCGGAAGCCGGAAGAGATGGTTTTTCCGTATACGAGGGCTGTATGCCGATTGAAGTGCTTGCAAAGCGCGGTGAGGAAACAATGCGCTACGGCGCGATGAAGCCGGTCGGGCTTAACGACCCTGTCACTGGAAAACGGCATTATGCCGTGGTACAGCTCCGGAAGGAAAACAGCACGGGGACGCTTTACAATATAGTCGGTTTTCAGACTAACCTTAAATTCGGAGAGCAAAAACGCGTGTTCTCCCTTATACCGGGTCTTGAAAATGCCGAATTTGTGCGGTACGGCGTCATGCACAGGAACTCGTTCATTAATTCTCCGAAACTTTTAAACGGCGATTTTTCAATGAGAAAAAACCCGGATATATTTTTCGCCGGACAGCTCACGGGCGTCGAAGGCTATATGGAATCGGCGGCAAGCGGTATTATTGCGGGCATTAATATGTCGCGCAGAATCAGGGGGGAGGACAGGTTTGTTCTTCCCGAAGAAACAATGACGGGGGCTTTGGCAGGGTACATATCAGACGAAAGCGTCACTGATTTTCAGCCTATGGGAGCAAATATGGGGATTCTTCCCGAAAACCCCGTCCGGATTAAGGACAAGCAGGAAAGATACAGGCTGATAGCGGAAAGGGCTTTAAAGGCGCTTGACGAGGAGTTAGGAATGAAGTATGAGGAGTAAGGTGTGAGGAGTAAAGGATTAGGTTATAAACGCGTTAAATGAGATGATTACTATACAGGAGGATTTATTTTGTGTAAAAAATTATTATTTTTTTTATTATCAATTGTTATGGTAATCTCATTTGCGGGGTGTAATAATAAATCACCTGTCGACAGTATAAGCAGCATTGTAACTGTCACAGACTCTGTTTCATCAGTTATTACCCAAAGCCCGGTTACGGAACAGGAAACATCATCAAATGAAGCATCGGCAAAGGGAACGTTTGATTTTGATGAAGCGTTAAAGAATATCAGTTTGTTCGGTAAAGATATTTCCCTGCCCTGTACTTTCGGCGAATTAGGCGGAAATTATACTCTGGGAACGTCATATTCGTTTATACTGGACGACGACGGGGTGTTAAAAGGCGACACACTGTTCCTTCTATATTATAAGGGTGAGCAAATCGGTGATATAATTTTAGATGACTGTATGCCCGATGATGAAAAAAGCGAAAAAAAGATTGCCGTGTTACATGTGTCCCGGCGTCGTGTGGATAATATAGATATTCCGGGTATATACATAAAAGGTATTGGCTTTGATTCGACAAGAAATGATATAAAGGATACATTCGGCGTCCCTTCAGAGGAAAACGAAATGCGTCTGGATTATAACGGAGCATCTGAAAATCAGTTCATTAGATTTAAGTTCAGCGGAAAAAATAAAGATACACCTGACTATATTGAAATTATGATAAATGATTAAAATAAAAAAAGTTAAAACTATGCCGCCTTTGGCGGCACACCAGCATTGTTAATTGTTAATTATTAATTATAAATTGTTAATTATAAAGGAATTGTTATAATAATGCCAAACGATATAATGCTAGCTAAAGTTTTTTTCAGGGATGCCTCCAAAGATAAGCTGTCCGCGGTGAAATTCGCCGGCAGACCCGGGCTCTTGTTGTCATTAACGCTGGCGATACTTGCTTTCGCGGTTTTTTCAGCGTCATATACATGGCTTGAAGCCTTTAAAGTAACTGTCCGGGCAGTATCGGGCGTTTTGCTTTTAACGGCGGTATGCTGTTTTACAGTATACATTCACATGATTTCAGTGATACGCAGGGATATGAAATGCCCTGTGAACCTTAGAAGCGAAGGGCAGGTCTATTTTTACGGCGACCGGTTTATATACAGCGATAAGACGACGACAAGCGTTATAAATTATGATTACGTAACAAAAGCATATGAATCGGATGATTATTTTTATATGTTCACTGCCCCGTCAATGGTTTTCCCCGCGCCGAAGTCGGGATTTATGTTCCCGAAGGAAAAGGAAGTTTTAAGGGAATTTTTAAGTGTAAGGTTAAAAAAGAAATTCAAAATTATAAAAGGACGGTTCTGACTTATGAAAATCATTGTGGACGCTTTCGGCGGCGATAACTCCCCGCTGGAGGTTATTAAGGGTTCGGCTATGGCCGTTGCAGAATTCGGGATTGAAATTATCCTGACCGGCGACGAAAATGTAATAAAAAGAACGGCGGCTGAGCATAATATTTCAATGGACGGAATTTCCGTTATTGATTCAAAAAACGTTATTGATATCCATGACGAGCCTTCTCAGGTTATAAAAGAAAAATCTGACTGCTCGATGGCAGTCGGGTTAAAAGAGCTTGCTGACGGAAACGGAGATGCTTTCGTATCAGCGGGTTCTACGGGCGCTTTGGTTGTCGGGGCGACCTTCATAACGAAACGCCTAAAAGGAATAAAACGCCCTGCCCTTGCTCCTCTCCTTCCTTCAGGCAAGGGTTATTTCATGCTTCTTGACGTAGGCGCCAATACCGAATGCCGCCCAGAAATGCTTGCGCAGTTCGGAATTATGGGCAGCTGCTATATGAATAAGGTAATGGGGAAAGAAAAACCTAAAGTAGGGCTTATTAATATTGGAGCGGAGGATACGAAGGGGCGCGGGCTGGATATTGACGCATATAAAAAGCTTAAGGACTCCCCCGTTGATTTTTACGGGAACCTGGAGGCAAGGGAGCTTCCGAAGGGTGTCTGCGACGTTGCGGTAACTGACGGCTTTACCGGGAATATTGTTTTAAAACTTTACGAGGGGATGGGCTCATTTTTCTCGCATACCTTAAAAGGTATGTTAAAGGGATTTCCGGGAATTCTGGCGGCTCTTCTGATAATGCCGAAAATAAACGCGTTTAAAAAGAAGATGGATTATTCCGAGACGGGCGGGGCTATACTTCTCGGCATATCGAAACCTGTTGTCAAAGCTCACGGAAGCTCGGACGCAAAGGCTTTTTACAATGCAATACGTCAGGCGAAGGCATGTATTGACGGAAATATAATCAATGAAATTACACAGGCGCTCGAATCTGTTAAATAATAAATTTACATACATACCTGATTTTATGATATTTTATGCTGCCGCAAGCGGCGGAACGGAGTTTTATATGGACTTTACGGAATTTGAAAACAAAATAGGATACAAATTTAAAAACAAAAACCTTCTTTCTGAGGCTTTATCACATTCGTCATACGCAAATGAAATAAAAAAGGGACGATTCTCAAACGAACGCCTTGAGTTTCTCGGGGACAGCGTGCTTTCCGTTATTATATCGGAGTATCTTTTCACGCACTTCAAGCATCTGCCTGAGGGTGAGCTTACAAAAATCAGGGCGTCCCTCGTGTGTGAGAAAGCCTTGTATGAGTTTGCATTCAAGGTGGATTTAAATAAATTTATTCAACTCGGCAAGGGTGAGGAAAACAGCGGGGGGCGGGAACGTCCGTCAATAGTATCCGACGCTTTCGAGGCTGTAATCGCGGCGGTTTATCTTGACGGAGGCATGGACGAGGCAAAACGCTACGTATTGTCCTTTATTCCGAAGGATATCAACAAAAACCAGGCCAAAGCCCTTAACGACTATAAAACAGACCTTCAGGAAATTATACAGCGCAATCCCGAGGAACGCGTCGAATATGTACTGAAGGAACAAATCGGGCCCGACCATGACAGGCGTTTTATCGTACAGGTACTTTTGAATTCCAATCCGATTGGAACAGGTGAGGGTCAGAGCAAAAAGCAGGCCGAACAGATGGCGGCAAAGGAAGCTCTTTCACTTATGGGATACGGAAACTGAATGAGTTTGGAGTGTGGAGTTTGGAGTGTGGAGTTTGGAGTGTGGAGTTTGGAGTGTGGAGTTTGGAGTGTGGAGTTTGG
>QMCD01001764.1_pt1 | contig 12729 bp, 8 predicted proteins | sample 1821841 | NCBI WGS metagenome assembly QMCD01 (sample SAMN01991225, study PRJNA193472) | Termite gut metagenome, whole genome shotgun sequencing project. | isolation source: worker | host: Macrotermes natalensis | reverse complement strand
ACACCTAATTTTGTTCATCAAAAAACCGATAGATTAGTGACTATCGGTTCTTATAAGTATTTAGTATAAATCTGTCAACCTATTTCAGGACGGGACATGTTGATTTGATTGTATCGAAGTGAACAGCGAAACGAATATCTCCGTGTTTCTTTGTGAAACCGTTTGTCTTACTTCTTTACCGCTTTACCATTGACAAGACATAATTTTGTATCTTTGTAAAATATTTTTATGTATAAAATTAACGTGAGTCGGGATCAATGGTACGAGGGTAACATGTTTATGGTTTAAGGTTTATAGCTTAAGGATGAAATGGCAGAAAGATACAAGGATGCAATATTTAAACTTTCAGCTTTCAACCTTCAACATTATAACTTCCTGTAACTTCTCTTAATTAAATAAACCCCGGACTCACATTAAAATTAGATAATATTGCTAAATTAATAGATTATGCTAAAGAATTATAAAATAATCAACAATGTATTGGGTTGGGTAGTGTGCATTCTCGCATCGGCTGTTTATATTATGACGGCAGAGCCAACGGTGAGTTTTTGGGATTGTGGTGAATATATTGCAACCGCACATAAATTGCAGGTAGGACATCCTCCCGGAGCACCTACATTTCAACTGATAGGCTGCCTGTTTTCTCTTTTTGCCGGCGACCCAAGCAGAGTAGCGTTTACCATCAATGTGATGTCTGCCCTCTGTAGCGGTTTTACCATTTTGTTTTTGTTCTGGTCGATTACCATGCTGGGAAAGAAACTGGCAATAGCTAAACAGGGAAGCCGTATGAGCAATTCCAAAGCATTAGCCATTTTCGGCAGTGGTCTTATTGGTGCTTTGGCGTATACATTTACCGATACATTTTGGTTTTCGGCGGTAGAAGGTGAGGTTTATGCCATGTCATCTTTGTTTACGGCAGCCGTGTTTTGGGCTATCTTGAAATGGGATGAAGTCGCTGATAACAATTATTCTTATCGCTGGATTATCTTAATTTCCTTTATTATCGGTTTGTCTATCGGTGTCCATTTGTTGAACCTGCTGACTTTGCCTGCGATGGTATTGGTTGTCTATTTCCGCAAATACAAGTCGTCCAACAAGGGGATTATTATGGCATTATTACTGTCGTTTATTTTGGTTGCGGTTATCCTGTGGGGAATAGTTCCCGGAATTGTAAAATATTCAAGTGTTTTTGAACGCTTTTTTGCCAATACCTTACATGCCGGATTTAATATTGGCACTATTTTTTATTTTTTGGCTATTGCCGGATTATTGACTTGGGGCTTATGGTATTCGGAAAAGAAAAAGAAACGTTTACTTAATACAGGTTTGTTATCCTTGGTATTTATGCTGGTGGGATATTCTACATTTTTAATATTGCCAATCCGTTCCAATGCCAATCCTCCCATTGATGAAAACAATCCCGAAGATGCTGTGGCATTGTTGGCTTATCTTAACAGGGAGCAATATGGAAGCAATCCCCTGGTGTATGGGCAACAGTTTAACAGTCGGGTAGAGCGTTACAGGGATGGGAGTCCTGTATATGTACGCAAGTATGTTGTAGAACAGAGCAACGGCAATACCCGTTCGTTTTTTACTTATTTTGAAGCTCAACAATACATAGATGCCAACAAAGACAAAGGCGAATTGAAAATAAAGGAACGCTACGAAATAAGCGACAGCAGAAAAGATGAAACTCCTGTTTATCTTGGCAATGATTGTGTTTTATTCCCCCGTATGTGGAGTCGTGGGCATATTAATGAATATAAGCATTGGGCAGGAATTACCGGATCGGATACCAGGATGGTTCGTGGGCAGCAAGTTCCCAATATTCCAAGCTTTGGAGAGAATATGAAGTTCTTTTTCAATTATCAGATGTGGTATATGTACGGACGTTATTTTATGTGGAATTTTGTCGGTCGGCAAACAATTGATCAGGGAAGGGGAAATCAATTGTCGGGAGAATGGTTGTCGGGAATTAATTTTATTGACGAAGCCCGTTTAGGTCCTCAGGATATGCCGGATCACATGAAAAATGGAGCGAGGAACACCTATTATTTCTTGCCGTTTATTTTAGGCTTGGTAGGTTTGTTTTTTCAATTTTCCAGAGACAAGAAAAATGGTCTGGTTGTGTTGTTGCTTTTCTTTATGACGGGAATTGCTATCGGAATCTATTTGAATATGTATGCGTATCAGCCCCGTGAACGGGATTATGCGTTTGCGGCTTCTTTTTATGCCTTTGCCATTTGGGTAGGTTTGGGAGTTTATGCCATTTATGAGTTGATTAAAAAGTATTTCAACAAAACGGCAGCAGCCACTGTTTCGACAGTTGTTTGCATGGGCGTTCCTGTGATTTTGGCAGCCCAAAACTGGGATGATCATGACCGTTCCAAACGTTACCTGGTCTTGCAGATAGCCAAATCGTATCTGGATTCGTGCGAACCGAATGCTATTTTGTTTGCCAACGGCGATAATGATACATTTCCTCTTTGGTATTTACAGGAGGTGGAAGGATATCGGACGGATGTGCGTATTTGTAATTTAAGTTTGATGGGTGCCGACTGGTATTTTGACCAGGTAAAACGCAAGGCTTATGACGGTGAACCCGTCCCTGTCAAGATGACAAAAGATATGTATCAGGCAGGAACACGCGATGCGCTATATGCGGCTAATAGGATAAAAGAACCACAGAACATCAAAAATGTAATGCAGGAAATATACAAGCCTTCCAATAATATAAAGGTCGCGTCTATCAACACGATAAATTTTTATATGGATGTTGATAAGGAAAAAGTACTTGCCAATGGTACTGTTCCGCCGGAACTTGCCGACAGGATTGTTGACCGTGTAGTATGGAAACTGCCTTCTTCTTCGTATCGACATGTGACGGAAAAAGATACGGTTGCCGTTATCTACAAATCTTATATTGGCATGATGGATATTTTGGCAAACAATAATTGGGAACGTCCGATTTATTATGTGGCAACAACAGGAGATGAAGCATTTTTCGGATTGAATAAGTATTTTCAGGCGGAAGGAATGGTATATCGTTTGCTGCCTGTTTATACGGATGATGAAATGTCCAATGCCTTTACAGGTCGTGTAAATACGGATGTATTGTATGATCACTTGATGGTAAAATATAATTTTAATCAATATGGCGACCCAAGTATTTTCTTAAGTGAAGACTTTACCCGTATGACCGGAAATTACAAATTGTTTCTCTTCCGTTTGGCAGATGGCTTGATTGGCGAAAACAAGTTGGATTCGGCAGAAAAAGTATTGGACAGATGCTACCAATGGTTTCCTAATGATAGAATCCCGTATGAAGGAGTAGATTATTTCTATATAGCCAAAAATTACCTTATCTGTGGTACTCCTACTGCTATTACTAAAGGAGTACAGTACTATGAACAGTATGCAGATCAATTGATAGAAGAAGCAAATTATTTTTCCGGGTTCAAAGGGAATAAAGCTGAAATAGTGAACAGGGACTTGGAAATGAGGCGTTATTTTATGAATGATATTTACCGGACATGCGGATATTATTCTCAAATACTTGATGAGCAATATACAGAAATATTGACATCTACTATGGAAAAACTGGCGCCCCATATCGGTATGACAGGGGAATCTCAAATGCAGATGAGACAGTAATAAACAAGCGGGAGCACATATTGCGAAGTCCGAACATCCGGTGGAATAATATGTATAACGCGAGTTCGGGATCAAATGAAGTTGTTTATAGTTTATCGCTTAATGGTGAAATAGTATGGAAGTTAGAGAAGTTAAGAAGTTATAATAATATATATAATAGTAGAATAGTACAATGTTTAAACTTTCAGCCTTCAACATTATAACTTCCTGTAACTTCATTTAACTTGCGTAACTTCTATTAATCTAATAAATAAACCCCGAACTCACGTTATGTATATGAAAAAAGGAATATATTGCTTACTGTCACTCTCGCTTTTCTTTGCTGTTTCTTGTAAAGAGGAGCCTATAGTTATAGAGAATACATTTCTTTCCATTGAGTTTATGCACAATGTGGATGATCTTCCCGTTGTATTAGACACAAAACACTATTATAATGAAGCCGGAAACAAGTATTTCATCAATGAAGTAAAATATTTTATTTCGGAATTATGCATGTATAAGCGGGACGGAACAAAGGTGGAAATCTCCCAAGATAACGGGATTCATTATGTGGATATGGATTATCCGGGTACGCTTTCATGGAATATATCCGGGTATATTCCGGAAGGGCAGTATGATTCCTTGAGTTTTACGTTTGGCTTGAATGAAAAGGAAAATCAACCGTATCGTTTTTTGAATTCACCGGAGTCGAATATGGCGTGGTCCCAATTGTTGGGTGGAGGATATCATTATATGATGATTAACGGTTGGTTTGAAAAAGGAGATACCGTATTGGCTCCATTGAATATTCATTTGGGGAAAGGACAAATTTATCAGGGAAATACAAGCAGCATTGATTCGCTTATTGGGTTTGTGGATAATCATTTTCAGGTTACGTTGTCCAAATCTTTTTTTATTCGACGCGACCAAACCACAAACCTAATCTTGGTAATGAATATAGAAAACTGGTTTAAGGAGCCTTTTATTTATGATTTTAATTATTGGGGGAGCCATATTATGCAGAACCAGGCAGCTATGCAGATGCTCAAGGAAAATGGGAAGAAAAATGTTTTCAGTTTGGAGTATATATTTGCTCTTGAATAGGTCTAATGAATAAAGCCTTTATTCCTTTCCTATTTCATCAAGCAAATTTTCCATATTAAAATTTATCCCTGAAACGCTTATATGCGCTTTACGGTATATATTTTCCCGTTCGGCTAACAGGGAATCTATCTCTGCTTGAAGTTCTTCTTTATGGGCTAATAAAGGACGATCTTTTTTGCTGTTAAGTAGCCGGTTATACAAAGCCGATGAAGGCATTTCAATATAAACGACTGTCCCCTGTTGCAACATCCATTGCATATTATTCTCAAAACAGGGCATTCCTCCTCCGGTTGCAATGACAATATTATTCAAATATTCTGTCTGATATAATATCTTCTGTTCTTCCCAGCGAAATTCCTTTTCTGAGTGAGAAGCAAAAAAATCGGAAATGGAACATTGATGTTCTTTCTCAAATAAATCATCAGTGTCGGCAAAAGAGTAGCCATAATAAGAAGCTAACTTTTTCCCGATAGTAGACTTTCCACATCCCATAAAACCGATTAAATATATCTTCATATTTTCCTAAAATGAATAGTAGAAATTAGAGAAGATAAGAAGTTACAGGAAATTAATGGTGGATAAGTAAACGAGTAGACAAGTGAGCAAGGGAATGAGTAAATAATACCTATCTAACTTCTCAACTTCTATATCATTTCACCATTTTACCACTAACTTCCTGTAACTTCTCTATCCTCTGTCATTTATTTTTCAACTCTTGATTTGCATTATTCATTCCCTGTTATCGCCTCCTCAATAAATGCAGTACATAAATCTGTAAAATTCAAGCCTAAATAACGAACCTGTTTTGGAATAATACTTTCGTTGGTTTGACCGGGTATCGTATTTATTTCTATAAAATACAATCCTGATTCATTATAAATAAAATCGGAACGGGTAATCCCTTTACAACCCAAAACATGATAAATTTTCTCGGAAGTTTGTTTACACAACAATTCCGTTTCAGCAGGAATATCTGCCGGTGTAATTTCATCGGCTAAGGAAGGATTATATTTGGCTTCAAAATCGAAATATTCTTTTTTGGAGATAATCTCCGTAACTGCCAATGCCTTTATTTCATTATTTATTTTCATCACACCGCAAGTAATCTCACGACCTCGAATAAACTGCTCAATCAAAAGCTGATTATCATGCTCAAAAGCAAGCTGTAATGCCGGAAGTAATTCATCTTCTTTGTTCACTTTCGACATGCCAACGCTCGAACCCGAATTGCAGGGCTTTACAAAACACGGCAATCCTACAATATTCAAAATAGCTTGTTGGTCTATCGTATCATCCTTAAATAAGCTTACCGAAGGAGCTGTTTTAACACCAAAGGAAGCAACTACGCGATTACAATAATTTTTATTAAAAGTAAGAGACGAAACCGTCACATCGCATCCGGTGTATGGAATTTTCAACATGTCGAAATAGCCTTGCAGCTTACCGTCTTCTCCGGGATTACCATGGATAGCAATAAAAACACAATCGAAAGTTATTTTTCGGGTATCTATTATTAGTGAAAAATCATTTTTATCAATAGGAAAAACCCTGCTGCCTGAATCCGTATATGTCCATTCTTTTCCCCGTAAATGAATTATATAGACACTGTAAAGATTCTTATCCAAACTTTGGGCAATGTTATGTCCACTTTTTAACGATATTTCATATTCTCCTGAATTTCCACCCGTAATGACTGCTATATTTTTTCTCATTTTACCTCTTTCAATTTTTGCATTACAAAATTAACCATAAAATAAATACAAATAATATGAAGTCAGGATTTACCTGTTTGATGCAGAAAAGCTACGCAGCCTAAATGAAGTTGCAGGAAGTTATGACAGTATAATAATTTTTTTGTCTTAGGATTGAAACTTTTTATTTTAGAATGAAACTTTTCACTTTAAAATGAACGGCAAGAGTTCCCGTTCAACGGGAAGAGTTCCCAATTAAACTTTTGCCTTAGGATTGAAACTTTTTGCTTAGGATTAAAACTTTTTGCTTTGGCGTGAAACTTTTCGCTTTGGCGTGAACGGGAAAGTTCCCCGTTGAACGGGAAAGTTCCCCAATTAAACTTTTGCCTTAGGATTGAAACTTTTCGCTTTGGCATGAAACTTTTCGCTTTGGCGTGAACGGGAAAGTTCCCCAATTAAACTTTTGTCTTTGGATTGATTTTTTTGTCTTGTAACTAAATACTTTGTCTTCGGCGTGAAATTTTTCTCCTTACAGAGGCGGTCGACCGCATGCTAAAAGAAATAGAAGCGGAAAATGACACAATAATCCCCAAAAAAGAAGCGGCACTAAATTCAATAGCACCGCCCCAAATAAAAATTGTGAAAAAATGAAGATACAAAAATACAAAAAAATCATACGGAGATAAAAAATGCTATAGCAATAATTAAAAATAACCTGTGTCCCAGGATTTACTTGCTTAAAAGAAGTTACACAAATGAAGAGGTAAAAGATGCAATGCTAAAAGAAATAGAAGCGGAAATAATGCAATAATCCCAAAAAAGAAGCGGCACTAAATTTAATAGCACCGCCCCAAATAAAATATTTAATTCAAAAAAACTAAGAATTATGAACTACAAAAGTACAAAAAAATCATGGGAAAATAAGAAAATGAAAAATGCTACATGAATAAAATGGTAAAGGCGCAAGACAAATGGTTTCACGAAGGAACGCGAAGGTATTAGTTTGATTTGTTGATTTGCTTATAAGGAAATCAACAAATTGTCCCGTCCTGAAATAGGTTGACAGATTTACACTAAATAATTATAAAAACCGATAGTCACAGTCTATCGGTTTTTTGATGTACCACCATTATTTAAAATCATAATAGAAAAATAGAAAAAATCCATACTGCAAACTGCTTTTTTACAAAGTGCGTTAAACTGCGTCATCGTTTGGAAAAGCAATCAATAAAAGCAAAAAATATATACTTTTGTAAAGATAAATATTTGAACAAATGATATGGAAAATGTAAAAATTGGTATTATCGGATTAGGCTATGTAGGTTTGCCTTTAGCAGTTGCTTTTGCAAAAACATACAATACAACAGGCTTTGATATTGACTCTGAACGAGTGTCAGACTTAATTGAAGGGAATGATATGACAAGGGAAACTTCTACAGAAGAAATCTTTTCTGTTTTACAGCAAAAAGGCGGTCGGTTGACATTAAGTAGTGATATCAATGATATTAAATCCTGCAATTTTTTCATTATTACTGTTCCTACACCTGTGACTAAATTGAAAACTCCTGATTTATCTTTTTTGTTGAAAGCCTCCGAAATGGTAGGTAAATATTTGAAGAAAGATGATATCGTTGTTTATGAATCAACCGTTTATCCTGGTTGTACGGAGGAAGAATGCGTTCCGGTTTTGGAAAAATATTCCGGCTTAAAGTATAATGTTGATTTTTTCTGCGGTTATTCTCCCGAACGGATCAATCCGGGGGATAGAAAAAACAGGTTAACCAGTATTAAAAAAGTAGTTTCCGGTTCAAATGAAGAAACTGCAGAGATGGTTGGAAAAGTTTATGCTTCTGTAATTGACGCAGGTATATTTAAAGCATCTTCCATAAAAGTGGCAGAAGCAAGTAAAGCGATTGAGAATGCTCAGCGAGATGTCAATATATCGTTTATGAATGAGTTAGCATTGATTTTTGATAAAATGGAAATTGACACATTGGAAGTGATTGAAGCAGCCTCTACAAAGTGGAATTTTCTTAAATTTTCTCCAGGATTGGTGGGTGGACATTGTATTGGCGTTGACCCGTATTATTTGTCTAATAAATCGCAGTCTTTGGGTTATAATCCGCAAGTAATACTTTCGGGAAGAAACATCAATGACGGAATGGGAAGTTTTGTTGCATCCAAAACTATCAAGCTGATGATTCAAAATGGAATTCATATTGCAGGTAGCAAGGTTTTGGTGTTGGGTTTTACATTTAAGGAAAATTGTCCCGACATTCGCAATACGAAAGTTATTGATGTAATTGAGGAACTGAGAGAATATAAAATAAATGTAGATGTTTATGATCCTTATGCACTTAAAAAAGAAGTAAAGCAGGAGTATAACATTGACTTATTAGAACAGTTTCCTGATCTGAAGCAATATAATGCCATTATTCTTGCTGTTGCTCATAATCCGTTTAAAGAGATAGACTTCAGTTTTGCGAAAAAACAAAATAGTATTCTTTTTGATGTGAAAGGAGTGATAGACAAAGAACTTGTCCATGGAAGGCTATAACCTACTATAAACAAAAAACGGTTTCTTTTAGGAAACCGTTTTTTGTTTTGAAAAATATATTTTAGTCTTCCGTTGCAGCTTCCTCTACGTTGCGGGAAGACAAAACAGTAACAACTACTTTGGATGGATTATCAATAACAGATATATTATCTAGTTTAATCTCACCGATTTCAATAGTATCCAAAATATCCATATTGCTGATGTCAACAGTGATATTTTCAGGAATATTTTCCAATAAGCCTTTTACTTTCAGTTTACGAACACGTTTTGATAAGCGTCCCCCACGCATAACTCCCGGAGAATTTCCTGTTATCCTTAACGGAATATCAATCGTGATAGGCTTTCCGTCTACAACTTCTAAAAAATCAACATGTAACAATCTTTCTGTAACAGGATGGAATTGTGCGTCCTGTACAATTGCTTTATGTTGTTGTCCGTCAAGGTCTAATTCCACATACTGTACTTCAGGAGTATAAAGCAAATTTTTGAATGCTTTTTCTTCTATCAAAATAGCGTGTTGTTTTTCTCCACCGTACAAAACACAAGGCACCATACCTTGATTACGTTGCTCTTTTGCATCTTTTTTCCCTACGTTCTTTCTTGAAGAACCGCTCATAGATACTGATTTCATCTTTATTGTTTTTTTAAATGATTAAAATTTGAAAATGTGTGCAAAGGTACAACTTTTTTCAAAGTGAAATTCTGGACAATACATTTTTATAGAATATCTAATCAAACATTATCTAAAAAGTCACGTTATAAACTTAGTAAATAAATAATGAAATTTAAACGAAACCTTTTCCAAAGATATGCGTATAACAAATGGCGAAAATGAACTATGAGTACTAATAATTTGAATAGGTGTTTGTTGGCAATAGCTTTTTTTACTTTCTGTACTTCTTCAACAGGATGTGCCCAGCGTAATAATGATAATCAACAGCAAACAGTAAAAACCGTAAAGGAAGCCGGAAGTATTCGAGTAAATCCAGTAGATTTTACCTATGCGGCAGAAAGTACGGTTAATGCAGTAGTACATATTCGTACGGAAATGCAACAAAAGAGTAGTTTGTTTGATTTGTTTTTTGGTGGTAATCCATTTTTCGGGCAACCCCAAACTCGTGTTTATCAGGCGTATGGTTCCGGAGTTATTATGACGGAAGATGGTTATATTGTTACCAATAACCATGTGGTGGAAGGAGCGACGAGAATCACAGTATCTTTTAATGATAAAAGAGAATATGAAGCTGTTATTATTGGAACCGATGAAAAAAATGATTTAGCATTGTTAAAAGTAGAAGCAAAAGGATTAAAAACAGTTCCTTATGGTAATTCTGATGATGTACGGATTGGTGAATGGGTATTGGCAGTAGGCAATCCTTTTAATTTGACGTCTACGGTTACGGCAGGAATTGTGAGCGCGAAGGCTCGCAATTTGAATATTTTAGGTGGAAATACGACTGTTTCGTCTTTTATTCAGACGGATGCGGCGGTAAATAGTGGAAACAGCGGGGGAGCTTTGGTGAATACGGCGGGAGAACTGATCGGAATTAATGCTGCAATTGCTTCCAATACAGGTTCGTTTGCCGGTTATTCTTTTGCTATTCCGGTTAATATCGTTAGGAAAGTGGTTGATGATTTAATGCACTACGGACGAGTTCAACGTGTGTTTTTCGGTGCTTCTTTTGCAGAAATGGATGCCAAGAAAGCGGATGAAATGCATCTCAATAATGCAAAGGGTTTGCAAGTGTTCAAAATAGAACAGGGAAAATCGGCTGATAATGCAGGAATACAGGAAGGGGATATATTATTGTCTATTGATGGACATGAAGTTAATTCGTTTTCGGAATTAAAAGAAATTCTTGATCAGCATGTTCCAGGCGATGTTGTTTTGTGTAAACTTATTCGTAATCAAAAAGAGTATGAAACTAAAGTAACACTAAAAAACATAAAAGGGACAATTGCTATTATACGAAAAGATGATAAAATTGCGTTAGATAGACTTGGAATAGAAGTAGAACCTATCAACGATCAGATCAAGGCTCGATATCGAGGAATAAGTAATGGGCTGCAAGTTACAAAAATTCATGACGGCTTGCTTAAATCAGCAGGATTAAAAGATAATTTTGTTATCACAGCCATAGATAAAAGATCGGTAGCTAAAGAGGAAGATGTTGAGCAGATTCTAGCGGATAAAGAAGGCAGTATTACCATTGAAGGGTTTTACCTGAGCGGTTATAGAGGTTATTATAATGTTGTATTTTAATTTTTAAAGATGAGGATATTTATTTTATGAGACAGTTAAAAATATCACATTCCATTACCAATCGTGACAATACTTCGTTTGAGAAGTATTTGCAGGATATTAGTAAGGAACAAATGATTACTCCTGATGAAGAAGTTGAGTTGGCTCAACAGATTAAGGCAGGACATAAAGAAGCATTGGACAAATTGGTAAAAGCCAATCTTCGCTTTGTTGTGTCTGTTGCAAAACAGTATCAAAATCAAGGGCTTGGTTTGCAAGACCTTATTAATGAAGGAAACTTGGGCTTGATAAAAGCAGCTAAACGCTTTGATGAGACAAGGGGATTTAAATTTATTTCGTATGCCGTATGGTGGATACGTCAATCCATTTCTCATGCTATTGCAGACCAATCACGTATTGTGCGTTTGCCTGTTAATCAGTTAGGTGCAGTAAACCGTATTAAAAAAGAAATCTCTCGCTTGGAGCAGGTTTACAATCGTCCTCCAACAGTAGAGGAAATTGCAGAAGTAATTGATCTTCCATCGGATAAGATTGGGGAAATTGTGAAGATTGCAGCCCGTCATATTTCAATGGATGCTCCTATTAGTAGTGATGATGACACGAATTTCATAGATACGTTTGTTAGCGAAGAAGTTACTCATACGGATTCTATTTTGATACGGGAATCCTTGGAAAAAGAAATCAGTCATACATTAGATGTTTTGGAAGACAGGGAACGGGAATTAATTTGTATGTTTTTCGGAATAGGAAAATCACATGAGTATACCTTGGACGAAATTGGCGAAAAATTCAGTATTACCCGTGAAGGTGCCCGTCAAATAAAAGAAAAAGCATTGAAAAAGTTGCGTAAAAACGGGACAAAGCGTTTGAAATCTTATTTGGGATAACAGGAATTATTTTATTAAATTTTAGTAATAAAGCCATCCTATTATGGATGGCTTTTATTTTGATGTAATTTAATGTGAGTTCGGGATTATTTATTTACTTATTTGTTGATTTGTTTCTTTGCTTATAACGAAGCGAACAGCTAAACTGATACCTTTATGTTACTTTGTGTAATCCTTCGTGTTATTTCGTCAAACTATTTGTTTTATTTCTTCACCATTTTACTTCTTCACTGCTTCACCATTGTATTGTTCGATCATTCTCTCATTATTTTCCATAAACTTATTTGTTTATTATATTTTTTATTATTTTTGCAATATTACTTGAATATTGTTCTAATAAGATATGCTATTTTCCTTTCGGGGAAAACAAATTTCCTTTCGGGGAAAACAAATTTCCTTTCGGGGAAAACAAATTTCCTTTCGGGGAAAACAAATTTCCTGTCGTGGAAAACAAATTTCCTGTCGGGGACAAAGGATTTCCTGTCGGGGACAAAGGATTTTCTTTCAGGGAAAATGAATTTTATCTCTGAAAAAATGAATTTTCTTTCAAGAAAAACAAATTTTCTATCGAGGACAAAAGATTTCCTTTTTGGG
>QMCD01001760.1_pt1 | contig 12742 bp, 10 predicted proteins | sample 1821841 | NCBI WGS metagenome assembly QMCD01 (sample SAMN01991225, study PRJNA193472) | Termite gut metagenome, whole genome shotgun sequencing project. | isolation source: worker | host: Macrotermes natalensis | reverse complement strand
TTCTTGTATACTGATTTAGTATTCTTGTATACTGATTTAGTATTCTTGTATACGGATTTAGTATTCTTGCATACTGATTTAGTATTCTTGTATACTGATTTAGTATTCTTGTATACGGATTTAGTATTCTTGTATACTGATTTAGTATTCTTGTATAGGAGTTTATATTTTTTGCATCTTGGTTTTATATTCTTCTATCTGCATTTATATTTTTCGCACCTGCGTTTATATTTCTTTAACCTTTGTTGTATATTCTCAAGTATACATTTATATTTCTTGTATAGGGATTTGTATTTTTCCTGTCTGGAATTTCAGTTTTTGAATCCAATGACATTTATAGTTCCTCTGTTTAGCTAAGGCTGTGAAAAAGCATGTTGTTCGGACGATGGCTCTTTGCCTCGTCCGTTCTATCCAAACAGGTTCTACCTGTCAAAAGTAACAGGCTCTGCCTGTCGGAATAAAACAACAAAGGTAGATCCTTTTCCTAACTGGGGGATGAAATGATAGCATAATGTGAGTTCGGGCTTTACTTGTTGATTTGCTTATAACAAAATGAACAAATAAGCTAATACCTTCATGTCCCTTTGTGAAACCATTCGCTTGACACACTTTTGTGAATAGACCCCGAATTTGTCAAAAATAAAAAAAGTTTCCCGTCAAAAACAGGAAACTTTAAATCGGTGAATTACTTTATAATTCTTATTCCGGAATTACATCTACATTAAATTCCGCAGTAATATCCTTTTGCAAAGGAATCGTAACTTTATGTAATCCTAATTCTTTGATATTTCCACCGACAAGATTAATTTTCTTACGGTCAATATCCAAACGGAATTGCTCTTTCAAAGCTTCTGCAACCATAATGTTAGTAACCGAACCATAAACCGAACCTTCTTCAGATGCTTTTATCTTCACCTGAACAGTGATGTCATTTAATTGATTGGCTATTGTTTGTGCATCTGCACGCAATTGTTCCAGTTTGCGAACGCGTTGTTTAAGGTTTTCCGCCAAAATCTTACGATTGGATTCTGTTGCGGGAATCGCTAAACGTTTTGGGAACAAATAATTTCTTGCATATCCGTTTTTTACAGATACGATATCATTTTCAAATCCTAAATTAAGAACGTCTTCTTTTAATATTATATCCATGATAATTCCCTCCTTTATTTAGTGTCTTTTAAATTATCGCCTACATATGGCATGATTGCTATATGGCGAGCTCTTTTAATTGCTTGAGCAACTTTTTTCTGATACTTCAATGATGTTCCGGTTAAGCGTCTTGGTAAAATTTTACCCTGATCATTTACAAAACGGAATAAAAATTGAGGATCTTTATAATCAATATACTTAATGCCCAATTTTTTAAATCGGCAGTATTTTTTCTTTTTAACATCAACAGCAATTGGAGTTAAATACTTTATATCTGAATTTGCTTGTGCCATAATTTTCTATTTTTCTTCGTTGTTTTTATTGAATTTTTGTTCACGGCGTTTTTTACTGTATTCAATAGCATCTTTATCCAAAGCTACTGTCATATATCGGATTATTCTTTCATCACGTTTGAGTTGGGTTTCAAATTCCCGAATGAAAGTCCCTTCTGCTTTGAACTCAAACAAATGATAAAAGCCAGATGATTTTTTTAAAATAGGATAGGCCAACTTACGCATTCCCCAATTTTCTTGATGGATGATTTCACATCCATTATTAAGCATAATTTGCTCAAACTTGTTTACCGTTTCCTTCATCTGTTCATCAGACAAAACGGGAGTCATAATGAAAACGGCTTCGTATTGATTCATCATATTACTGATAATGTTTAATTTAATTAATTATTAATTTGATTTAAATTTGGATTGCAAAAGTACACATTTTTTTGATACAAAATACGATATGATAAAATTTTTCAGATTGGATATTTAGGATAATTTTTATACAGTGATTTATTTAAAATACCAAGATGATCTTTAATATTATTTTTTACTTTTGCTAATTTTTAGTTCTGATTTTACCAAAATAGGTAAATGTGGAATCATTTTTGTTATTTGTTCAATATTTTTTTTAAATCAAGTAACGCATAATCTATATATAATAATTTAACGATTCTGTATAAAGTAGAAGAATGTAGAATATGAAAATTTCTTCAAAAGTATCTAATTTTTTTGCTTATGTATTCACCAGGACAAAAAAATCCTGCTGGATATTGTTCAAATTGATGATTCCTGTTTCTATCATTATTCGAATTATTCAACAGTTAGGGTGGTTGAATAATATAAGTGATGTTCTTACTCCAGTGATGGAAATTGTCGGGCTTCCTGCTCAAACGGCTATTGTTTGGTTGACAGCTATGGTTGTTAATATTTATGGCGGATTACTTTCTTTGTTTGCTATCTATCCTTTTTTGCCGGAACCCTTATCAGTGGCGCAGATGACGGTTTTACTAACTATGATATTGATCGCACATACATTTCCTATCGAATTGGGAATATCGCAAAAAACAGGTATTCGAATCATTATTATGTTTATTATTCGTTTTGGATTTGGAATATTGTTGGGATTTTTTCTTTCTCGCATTTATTCAGCATTCAATTTATTACAAGAACATGCCTCAATAACAGCTGTTTTTACTACTACCAATTCTTCTTGGTTAGCGTGGGCATTGAATGAACTGAAAAATTACGGAATCATTATTGTTGTAATTTTTCTATTGGTTTCGTTTATCCATCTATTAGATGTAACCGGCATTTTGAAAATTGTCAATAAATCCATGGAACCTGTTTTGGGATGGCTTGGAATAAGCAATGCCATGCTTCCACTTACGGTGGTTGGTCTGACATTGGGAATTGCTTACGGTGGTGGTTTATTGGTGGAAGAGGGGAGACAAAAAGGATTGAAACCCAAAGAAATTTTTTATTCCATGACATTAATGGGATTGTTTCATAGCATTTTTGAAGATACGCTTCTGATGTTATCTATGGGTGGACATTGGTCAGGAGTAATTGTTTTTCGGATGATATTCTCGCTTGTGATCACTTTTTTGATTGTCCGTTGTACACGCAATATAAATGAAAATCTTTTTTTGAAAATTTTTATGACAAAAAGCTATTCTAAACGTTATCTTAAAGAGAAAACTATAAAAATAGATTCTTAAATGAAAGCAATGATATTCGCTGCGGGTTTAGGTTCCCGCTTAAAGCAACTTACTCAGGACAAGCCAAAAGCATTGGTAGAAGTGAATGGAAAACCACTTTTGGAATATGTAATTAATAAATTGAAACAAGCGGGTGTAACTGATATTATTATTAATGTTCATCATTATCCGCAACAGATTATAAATTTTGTAAATAATCATAATTTCGGCATAAATATTAGTTTTTCTTTAGAGAAAGATCAATTATTAGATACCGGTGGTGGATTGAAAAAAGCATCTTATTTTTTTGATGACGGAAAACCATTTTTTATTCATAATGTAGATATTATAAGTGATATTAATTTACATGAAATGTATGATTATCACTTAACAAAAAATGCTTTGGCGACACTTGCGGTGCGTAATCGGGAGACACAACGTTATTTTTTATTTGATGAAGATAATCATCTCTACGGTAAGAAAGATCTAAAAACAAATGAAACTGTTTTAGTTCCGGATATGTCTTTGCAAACAAAATTATATCCTTTTGCTTTTAGCGGGATACATGTAGTTTCTCCACAGATATTTGATTTTATGCCCAAAGATGATGTTTTCCCAATTATAGATTTATATTTTAAAGTCAATAATCAGGTATATGCTTATCTTCATAATTATGGAGATTGGAAAGATATGGGAAAAATTGAAGATTTTGTCTTATGATTTTTAATATGTTTACCTTGAATGGTTTAATTATTGAAATTAAATAAATTGTACCTTTGTAAAATAGTTATCAACCTGAATAAATTAAAATAAAAATGAAGAATATAAAATATTTACTGTATTGCTGTTACTTTGTACTTTTGTGTGTTGTAGTTGTTTCCTGTGGAGAAAAGGGAAAAGAATTTGACAAGTCGCTTCTTCCCGGCAAATGGAAGCAAGGGACATTATATGAAGTTTATAAAGCAGACGGAAGTGGACATACTTGGGATGAAAGTGATGATGTAACGGAAGACGAGGCACAAGCCATGACATGGACGCTGGACAAAGATGAACTGATACAATATCATCAAATGGAAATAGGAACGGCAGTAATTCCCAAAGATTATACAGTGACAGAATTAACTTCTACAACATTTAAGTATAAAGATAATTATGGGACATCACGTTCTTTTACACGGGTTGGGAATTAATAAATAAGGCGAACTATGAAGAAAGCATTAAAAATTACGGGCATTACATTAGCTTCTTTGCTTGCTTTGATATTGATTGTTGGAGTAATTGTTCTTTGGTTGGTGCTTACGCCGGAACGCTTGACGCCAATTGTGAGAAATCAGGCGGGAAGATTTATTACTTGCGAGACTCATTTGGACAAGGTTGAACTGACCATATTTAAAACTTTTCCTCAAATTGGATTGCAGATTAATAATCTTGTACTTATAAATCCTGTAAAAGGAACTTCTTCCGATACGCTTGCCTCTGTAAATAAGTGTATAGCGGCGTTGAATATTCGTGAATTAATTAATAATAACTCTATTGTTGTTAATGAATTTTATCTTCTCAATGGAACAGCGAATCTTTTTATAGACAGTTTGGGGAAGAGCAATTTTGACATTCTGAAATTAGAGTCGAATGATGATGATACTTCGTCATTCAAGCTTGGTAAGATTGACTTGGATAAGGTCTCTTTGGAAGATATAAATGCTTCTTATACCGATTTATTATCCGGCATGCAAGCGAAAGTCAATAATTTGGATTTGACGGTAAAGGGGAACATGGAGGAGGATAATATTATGGCAAATCTAAAGCTTCAAACCTCAAATATAGAATTTACTCTTTTGGACTCCATCCCTATTGCGATAGCTGCACATGCTCTAAATACCAAATTTAATGGAAATATGACGAATTTGGATATTATTAAAGGGGATTTGGCATTGGCGTTGGAAGGTATTTCTTTTGATATGGGAAATGAAAATTATGCAAAATCAGTGCAATTGGCATTGACTACTCCTATAGATTTATCCATTAATAAACAAGATCTTGCTTTGGATAAAGCAGAAATCTTATTAAATCAGTTTCAAATTTATTTGGATGGAACAGCTTCCCGTAATGCCGCTGATGGAGATATTGCTGTTGATGTTGGGTTCACTACCGGTCATTGGGATATTGAAGAAGTGATTGACCTTATTCCGCAATCGTTTACAAGTATTCTTGATAGCATGAAGATTGCAGGAGATATTTTTCTTTCGGGAAAAGCAACAGGCATTTATAATGATTCTTCAATGCCTTTGATTTCAGCAGATATTCTTCTCAAGGAAGGTTCTTTTGCCATGCATGATATTCCTTTTGCTTTTAATAGTATTAATGCAGATGTAAATGCAGATTTGGATTTACAATCAGCATCTAATGTACGGATTCGCAATTTTCAAGCTAAGACAGGAAATAGTTCTGTCAATTGTTCAGGAACAGTTTATGATATCTTGAATAAAATGCTTTGTGACCTGAAATTGAATGCCAAATTAGTCTTACCTGAGTTCCAATCTGTTCTTCCGGCTGAAATACAGGCTAAAGGATTAGCAAATACATCTCTGCGGGCGAATTTTTCCTTAGATCAAGTTCAAAGTTTGGCTTTGGAGAAAATGAAAGTCAATGGGTGGATAGACTTTACAGATTTGGATGTATTGTATAATGATAGTATTGCTGTTAAGTCACCTGCGGCTCATATAGATATACAATTGCCTGGTACCTCGGGAAATACTGCATTCAAAGAATTGCTTTCCGCTCAAATAGAAACAAAACAATTGGATGCTAATATGGTAGATTTTTTGTCGGGGGGATTACAAAATGTAAAATTAGGCGTAGGAGTTTCGGATTTTATGGATACTGCGTCCATGCTTTCTGTTGCTTGTGATTTCGATTTTGACAAATTGGATTTAATTATGGATACGATTGTTGTTGGAATTGATCATCCGGCAGGAAGTTTCAGCATGTATCCATCCGTTTCCGACAAAACTGTTCCGGCTATGGAATATACATATCAAAGTGATCATTTATCGGCATCCATGGGAAAAGACATGTCTATAGTTTCAAAAAATATTCGTTTGAAAGGCACGGCACAATATGATACAAATAAAGAAGATATAATTTTGCAATTAGATCCGAGGTTTAGAATAGATTTCCAACAGGGAATACTTCATATTGGTTCATTTCCCGTACCGATAGAAATACCTTCTATAAAATCCAATTTTACACCTGAAAGATTTACTATACGGGAAAGCAGCATTATCCTTGGGAATTCGGATTTTAAGTTGTCGGGAATAGTTACTAATCTTGATAAATATTTAAATAATACGGGATTGTTGACGGCGAATTTGAAATTTGTTTCTGAGCATACTGATGTTACCGAATTGATGGATTTGGTAAATGGCTTAGGGGTGGATTCCAGTATTGTCAATGATACTGTCGGACTTGAAAGCCAAGACGATAATCCGTTTATGGTTCCTATGGGTATGGATGTTACATTGCATACCTTGATTAAGAAAGCTACTGTTGGAAAGACTCAAATAGAAGATATTGAAGGGCAATTAACGATAGAGGATGGGATTTTGGTTTTGGAAGAGATGGGATTTACAAGCGAAGCCGCTCGTATGCAGTTGACGGCAATGTATAAATCTCCTCGAAAGAATCATCTTTATGCCGGTGTTGATTTTCATTTGCTGGATATTGACATTGCTAAATTGATAGAGATGATTCCCTATGTTGATACCATTGTACCTATGTTGAAATCATTTGCTGGAAAGGCAGAATTTCATTTTGCAGTAGAAACCTATTTGAAATCCAATTATGATTTGAAAATGTCTACTTTACGTGGAGCTTCAGCTATCAGCGGACAGGATTTGGTTTTGTTAGAAAACAGTACATTTAAAACAATATCTAAATATCTGCAATTTAAAAAGAAAACAAAAAATGTTGTGGACAGTCTCTCTGTTGAGATGACAGTCTTTAGAGATGAGGTTGAATTGTTTCCCTTTATGGTATCTATGGATAAGTATAGAGCTATTTTGCAGGGAATGTATAGGGTAAATGGTGTTGGAGAGTACGATATTTCCGTTGTTCAGACACCTTTTCCCATTAGATTGGGCTTAAATATTAAATATCCTGTTCTTAAAAAGAAAAAAGGGCTTATGGTTACCAAGCCTAAATATTCTCCAACCATTTTTCCTCGTCTGAAACCTTCTTACGGAATTACTAGAAAAGGTGTTGTAGATAATAAGGTAATGGAATTGAAACAAGTTATCAGTCAATCCCTCAAAAGGAGTGTTAAGGAGCAGGCACCGAGGGAAGAACCGAAGAATGCTAATGATTAAACGTTTCCATAAAATATTTTCAGACGGGTAGGGGAGTGTTAAATCTGATTTTTTACACTCGTTACACTCTCTGAGTGTCTCGCTTGTATCTTTGAGCAGACTTTTAATACCTCCGAGTGACCTTTTAATACCTTCGAGCGACTTTTTAGTATCTCTGAGCAACCTTTTAATACCTCCGAGTGACTTTTTAATAGCTCTGAGCGACCTTTTAGTACCTTCGAGCGACTTTTTAGTATCTCTGAGTGACCTTTTAATACCTTCGAGCGACTTTTTAGTATCTCTGAGCAACCTTTTAATAGCTCTGAGTGACTTTTTAATAGCTTTGAGCGACCTTTTAGTACCTCTGAGCGACTTTTTAGTACCTCCGAGTGACCTTTTAATAGCTCTGAGCGACTTTTTAATAGCTCTGAGCGACTTTTTAGTACCTCCGAGTGACCTTTTAATACCTCTGAGCGACTTTTTAATAGCTCTGAGCGACCTTTTAGTACCTCTGAGTGACCTTTTAATACCTTCGAGCGACCTTTTAGTACCTCTGAGTGACTTTTTAATACCTTCGAGCGGCCTTTTAGTACCTCTGAGTGACCTTTTAATACCTTTGAGCGACTTTTTAGTATCTCTGAGTAACCTTTTAATACCTTCGAGTGACTTTTTAATAGCTTTGAGCGATCTTTTAGTACCTCCGAACTACATTTTAATATCTCCAAAGTATCTTTTAATACTTTCGAAATACCAATTAGCACTTCGGAAGTCCCCGTTAGTACTTCGGAAGTACAAAAAAATATCACCGAAGTATCAAAAAGTACTTCGGTGGTATTAAAAAGTCATTGTTTAGACCCTGTTCCTCTTTTTTCTTAGTCGGACGATCGGGGAACTTGAATATTCTATCTGGAACATTGTATTCATTTTATCAATACGGATCTACATCAATATTGATTTTTATTGATTTGAAAGATTGTTGAATTAGCAGTTCTCTTATTTGTAAAGTAATGAATTGCTTCCAATCCCGTAATTGCTTATTGACGGGCAGTTTTATTAGAATATCCTTCTGATACAAATTTTTAATCCGAATTATTAATGGATATTCAGGACCCAGAACCTGCTTTCCCAGACTTGCTTTCAATTGCTTGGCTAAAAGAAGAGATGCTTTATCCAAAAGTTTCGGATCTTTGTGTTTTAAGGTAATTTTTACCAATCGTGATAATGGAGGGTAGAAAAAGGATGTCCTTTCATACAGCAAGCGATTGTAAAGTGAATAATAATCATTATTTTTTAAATATTGAAATATTTCATGTTGCGGATTATATGTTTGAATCAAGACCAAGCCCTGCTTATTTTTCCTGCCTGCCCGTCCGCTTACCTGCATCATCAATTGAAAAGCACGTTCCAAAGAACGAAAATCAGGATAATTCAACATATTATCAGCATTGAGAATGCCCACCACACTTACATTGTCAAAATCCAATCCTTTGGTTACCATCTGTGTTCCGACCAAAACATCTATTTTCCGATTTTCAAAGTCGGACAATATCCTGCCATAAGCACTTTTGCTGCGTGTAGAATCATAATCCAAACGGGCGATTTTTGCATCAGGAAAGAATAATTTGATTTCTTCCTCCACTTTTTCCGTTCCAAATCCATGTGTTTCTAAAACAGAATTGCCACATTGAGGACATGTCTTGGGAACCTTTTCACTATATCCGCAATAATGACAACGCAATTCATTACGCTGTTTATGGTAAGTTAAAGTTACATCACAATGTTGACAAGTGGGAACATATCCGCAAATATTACATTCCAAATGCAGGGAAAATCCCCTTCTGTTCTGGAACAAAATAACTTGTTCTCGCTTTCCCAAAGCTTCTTCTATTGCCGATAATAAAGTTTGTGTATAATGTGAATGCAATCTGCCTTTCTGCTTTTCCAGACGAATATCAACCAATTGCACAATAGGTAGCTGCAATCCTCCATAGCGTTGAAAGAGCGAAACCAAACCGTATTTCTTTTGTTGTGTATTGTAATAGGTTTCCAAAGAAGGAGTCGCCGTCCCGAAACAAACCTTCGCATTATGCAGGTTGGCAAGAACTACTGCCGCATCACGTGCATTGTAACGTGGAGCCGGATCGAATTGCTTATAGGAATAATCATGTTCTTCGTCCACAATGATCAATCCTAAATTAGTAAAAGGAAGAAAAATAGCCGACCTTGCTCCTAAGATTATTTTATAATCTTTTTCTCCTTTTTTCAAAACCGTATTCCAGATTTCAACACGTTCCAAATCGTTGAAATGCGAATGATATACGCCTATATCATCACCAAAATAGGCACTTAAACGATTAATTATTTGTGTTGTCAAAGCAATTTCGGGCAGTAGATACAATACTTGTTTTCCTTGTTGAATAATCTCCTCTATTAATTTTATGTATATTTCTGTTTTTCCACTTCCGGTAACGCCGTGAAGCAACACTTTATCATGGTTTTGAAATAAAAATTGTATGTTTTTCAAAGCTTCTTGCTGATAGGAATTTAACTCAATAGAAGACGGACACTGTTTTTGTTGGTACGTTGCCAAACGGCTTACTTCCAATGTTTGTGCAACTAATATTTCCTTTTTTATCAATGCCGTCACCTTACTTTCGGAAACTTTTTCAAGTCGAAGAAAATCAAATTTGCGAATAATCTGTGTTTTTCTTTTTTGAAGCTCAGATAAAAATTGCAGTAAAACATCCGCCTGCTGTTGGGTTCGTTTCGATTTTTCCAATTCTTCCAACAAAAAAGAAAGAGCTTTTTCAGATGTTTTATATGGTTCATTCAGTGATAAAAATGTTTCTTTCCGTGGAGTATATTTTTCTTCCACTTCTTCACATACAAAAATAACTCCTTTGTCAAGCAGGTTTTTAATCTGAGAAAACACATAATTCTTATTCAGCAATTTCTCTACCTGTGCAATGGTAAGATTTCCTTTTTGTGCCAATGCTTCTACTATCCGCAATTCTTGAGGAGATAGTGAAGATATTTCTCCCGAAAAATCAGGATGAAGGCTTATTTTTGTTTCGCTTGCCAACTTGAATGCAGAAGGAAGAGCAGCATACATCACTTCTCCACAAGTGCACAGGTAATAATCGGCAATCCATTTCCAAAAATCCAACTGCAACTGATTGACAATCGAGTATTCATCCAAAACAGAAATAATATCTTTCACAGCATATTTTTCCGGCTTTTGTTGATGGCTTTGGAGAATAATTCCTGCATAGATTTTGCTTTTTCCAAAAGGAACCAATACTCGTTTGCCGATTTCAATCTCACCTATCCATTCTTCAGGAATATGATAGGTAAAGAAGTCAGGCAAGGGCAAAGGCAACAAAACATCTACGTAAGTATTCATATATGCTACAAAAATACATTTTTTAGTGATAACATATCCTCAAAAAATATTATACCCTATTATATTTTATTAACCCTTTTATCTTTCCCGTTCAAAAAAAAGTGAAAAGTTTAATGGGGGAACTTTCCCGCTCAAAAAGAGATAATCCTGAGGTAATAATTATAGATTTTTAATGCGTTTGCCTGGTCTGTTTTTTCTTCTGTTCAGCTTTTGAATAACAGAATATAGGAACGTATAATTTTTTCCGGGGGAGAGTTTAAAAATAAATCCCTCCATACGGTATTTCATTATTGGACTGTTTTGCATGATGGAAAGCAACTCCCGATGTTCATGTATTTGTCGGTTTAAGGTTTTCCGAACCTGCCTGTCGTTTGTTTGACGGACAATAGACAGAGCGTTATTTATCACAAGGGAGATTAAGCTGTAAAAAACCTTTTTGTATTCATCCGTAACGGTTTTCATGCAAAAATGATATAAACTGTCGGCTATTGTTATTAAATCAAATGCTCTTTTAGGATTGATAGTTTTGGTGATAGACGCAGGATTATAGAGGTGATAATAAATTATTGAATCTAAAATGCTGATTCTATTTAAAAAATAATAGGCTCTGGGTGTAAACTCGGTATCTTCATGAAGGATTCCTTCAGTAAATAATAAATTGTTTTTTAGAAGAAATTCTTTTTTGTAAATAGTAAATTGGGCACCGTGTTCCCATTGATTTATTGTTAATAACTCTTTTCCGAAAAAGATTTTTCCTTCCAGTTCTGCTCGAAAAGCATAACGTGTAACATTGTTCTCTGTTGCATTTGCCGAAGATATCAGCAAGGCTTCAAGTTTATTATTATCTAATATTGATACGATTTCCGATAAACAATTTTCTGCAATCCAGTCATCCGAATCTACAAACCAGATATATTCGCCTTTTGCGAGAGAAAGACCTTTGTTACGGGCAGCGCTTAAGCCTTGATTTTCCTGCGATACGACAATTATATTATCATATCGAACCGCAACTCTATTAACAATAGCCAGACTGTTATCTTTTGTTCCATCATTGATAACAATTATTTCATAATCTGAAGAGGGAATGTCCTGATTAATGCATGAAAGAAGACACTTCTCTACATATTTTTCAACATTATAAACGGGGATGATGATGGATAGTTTCATTATAATAAGATATTTGTTTGATGAAAGTTTCTTTATTAGACAAAGCAATAATTATTCCGACAAATAACCATGAAATCTTTAAACCTATAAATGTAAGAAAAAAAATAACAAGTAAGCCTGATATAGAAAGCATCAATGAAGAAGGAATACTTTTAAAACGGAAAGAAAAATAAATTGTTTTTAAAATCTGACAAAGAAGAACAACTATAAAAAACCCTCCACACAGCAATCCTCCAGAAATCAGTATCTCAAGAAAAGAGTTATGAGGGTACATGCCTTCATTATAGTCAGTTACAAAGGTTGTGATAGGCATTCCGAAAACAATTCCTTCTTGCCCTGAGATTATCATATCAAAATAGTTTTTAATGAAGTCTATTCTTCCAGAAGATATATCTCCGTCATAATCAGCAGATTGTTTGAAAATGCGGTAAATAACCATATCCACTTTCCCTAACTCTAATGACCAATACAAGGACGAACTTCTAATGAATCCATATATAAAAAAACAAGAGAGAATAGTCATTAACACAAATAATTTCTTTCTGTTATAAATCACAAAATAAAACAATGTAGTTAAAAGTAATGCTAATATCCCTCCTCTTGATAAAGAAAAAAGAATCATTAATATATCGCTAAAAATAAGTATATAAAGTAATACAATAACTTTACGTTCATTATATAATTTAGATAAAAAAACTTTTG
>QMCD01005019.1_pt1 | contig 12747 bp, 10 predicted proteins | sample 1821841 | NCBI WGS metagenome assembly QMCD01 (sample SAMN01991225, study PRJNA193472) | Termite gut metagenome, whole genome shotgun sequencing project. | isolation source: worker | host: Macrotermes natalensis | reverse complement strand
CTGCTCATCAGGTTTTATCAAATCTGCATTTCGCCATTGAAACCACCCAGTTGCCGCTTCACGCCCACCTGCTCCGAATACGCTATAGAAGCCTTGCAAAAACATGGGCCTTTCAAAGGATTATATTTGGCTGTACGCCGCATCCTGCGCTGCCACCCCTGGGGCGGACAAGGCTATGACCCCGTGCCGTAAGTGTGCTAATGAAAAAGACGAGAGACTGAGAGATTAAGAGAATCTTTAAATTTTTAAATCTTCAAATCTTTAAACCACTTACTGTTGCAGTTGGTGCACCTGCCCGTACAAATAATTGCTTTTAATGGTTAAGTTAATGGTGCGGCCGCCGTTTAATTCTTTGATTACATACAGCATTTCCTGCCGGTTTTTCAGGGTGAACAAGTCGCAGACCAGCACGTAGCGGCCGGCATCGCCGGCTTTGATCACCACCGGCTCGTCGCAGGCATGCTGCAGCGGAACAATTTCGTCGCCACCGGAAGCAGCGTTTTTAGTATGGATATGCAATCCGTGATAATCGACACCATAGTCGACTTTTGAATGGTTGACGGCTACAAAAAGAAAGTACAGGTGAGTGGTGGTAACCCCTATGGCGTGCAGCTGGACTTCAAATCCGCCGGTTTTTTCGCCCACCGTTAATATGTTGCGTTTCTCCTGCATCAGCGCGGCGCAGTACGAAGAAAAATCAGGAGAAAGCGCCGGCGTGTCCTTCGCCGTGTCGGCCGCAGGCAACACCTGTTCGCCCGACAGATGAATAGTAGCGTGGGGAATTTTTTCACTGCAATAAATCCACAGCGGGTAAAACGTGCGATTAGCCAGCACCACCATGCCGCCAATGCCCTCCGGCGGAACGGTATAGTGCTCACTGAAACGCAGGCCGAAACTGTTTGGCGTAAGCTGTTCCAGCTGTATCTCGTCCGGCTCGCAGTCGAATTTCACCTCTCCTACATTGGAGTCGAATATGAGGTAAACATAATTTTTTTTGTTTAACCAAACATGTTGTTGCTCTTTCACACTTTGAGCGCCAACAAAAGAGCAAACCATGGCCAACAGCAAGCCGGAACACAATCTTTTCATATTGTTCATCATTTTTCAAATACATATAACAAAAGGACAACTCTTTCAACAGATGCAGGCAAAAAAAGCACTACGCATACCCACACCGGCCTGCTCGCCGGCAGCGGGCAACAGGAAGTCAAGGGGACATGAAAAACCTCCGTGAGATATCCCCTGCAACGGCACCACGACAGTTGCGACTTGCACATGCCATAAGCGCTTACAACACCTGCGGCGGAGCTGTCCGTAACAAATCATTCACCATGCGTTACACCGACACACAGCGAGCAGACTATGTGTGAGCACAAGCAATAATATGTAGAACAAGGAATTTTAGAGTTTACAATGGATGGGGGCGGTAAAATTCCATACACAAAGATAGGTAAAAAATATATATAAACAAAAAAAGTGCACAAAATTTTTTATGCACTTCTATTTTTATTGTTGGAAACCTTTACTACAAGGCCGTTGTAAACTGCCGGAGGAAACGCACGTCGTTTTCAAAATAATGGCGTAAATCTTTCACCTGCCATTTCAACATGGCAATGCGCTCAATGCCCATGCCGAAAGCAAAGCCGGTATATTTTTTACTGTCGATGCCCGAGGCTTCGAGCACATTCGGGTCGACCATGCCGCAGCCCATGATTTCGAGCCAGCCGGTATACTTGCACACGTTGCAGCCCTTGCCTTTGCAAATATTACAACTCACATCCACTTCGGCGCTGGGCTCGGTGAAAGGGAAGTACGAAGGGCGCAGGCGGATCTGCACGTCGGCGCCAAACATTTCGCGGGCAAAATAAAGCACCGATTGTTTCAGGTCGGCGAAAGACACGTTTTCATCAATATACAAGCCCTCGACCTGATGGAAAATACAGTGTGCACGCGCCGAAATAGCTTCGTTACGGAACACGCGGCCGGGACAAATAATGCGAATGGGTGGCTTAGCGGTCTCCATAGCGCGTACCTGCACCGAACTGGTGTGTGTGCGCAGCAGCACCGGATTGTCGCCCGTGGTCACGAAAAAGGTGTCCTGCATATCGCGCGCCGGATGCTCCGGTGGGAAGTTGAGGGCGCCAAACACGTGATAATCATCTTCCACTTCGGGGCCTTCCGCCACGGTGTAGCCTAAGTGCTTAAAGATATCAATAATCTCGTTGCGCACAATCGACAGCGGATGCCGGGCACCCGACGGCGCCGGTGCTCCGGGCATGCTCAAGTCCGTTGATACAGCAGTTTCGGTTGTCGCTTCAAACGCAGCGCGTAGCTCGTTGATGCGCTCCGTAGCTTTTGTTTTCAGCACATTCAACAACTGACCAATTTCACGTTTTTCTTCCGCCGCCACCTGCTTGAAATCATCAAACAGGACGGTAACACTGCCTTTTTTGCCGATCAGTTGCACGCGCAAGGCTTCCAGTTCCTCCCTGCTTCCGGCAGTCAGCTTGTCTATTTCCGCCAACAGCTTGTCTATTTTAGTACGCATAATAAATAGATTTATTATTTACTATTTATTATTTACTATTTATTATTTGGTCAGCAAATCAATAATAAATAATAAATCATAAATTAAATTACTTCGCCGGGCGGATGCTCACAATGAAAATATCTTTTTCGGGGCGGTCGGCCGCGCCGGTTTTCGCAGCGGCAATTTTATCTACCACATCCAATCCGCTGATGGTTTCGCCAAACACCGTGTATCCGCCGTCCAGCTGCGCGCAGGCAGCGGGGTTTTCCACAATGTAGAACTGCGAGCCCGATGATTTTTTTTCAGGATTTACGGCATCGCCTTGACGGGCAGCTGCCAGCGCGCCTTTCTTATGCTTATACTGCGGTAAAATTTCGGCCGGAATTTGGTAGCCGGGACCACCCACGCCATAACGGGCGCCGGGTTTCGGATTGCGCGAATCGGGGTCGCCGCCCTGTATCATAAACCCTTTAATCACGCGGTGAAAAATCAATCCGTCGAAATATCCTTCGGAGGCTAATTTTACAAAATTGTCGCGGTGTAAAGGCGTATCCTTATACAATTTAATGGTAATTACCCCTTCGCCGGTCTCCACGTTCAATACGGGTTCTTCGCCCAATACAGCGGGGTCGAATAATGGTTGTGTATTCATAGTTGTAGTTTGATTTTTAGTTGTTTCAGCGCCGGTGGCCGGCTTTTTAGTTAGGCTGATTATTACAGGAAAGCAACACCAGCGAAACCGACAGGCAAATAAATAAACGATTGATTTTCATAATTCAGTATTTATATGTAACTTTGACCTTTAATTGATTATCTTATGGCAAAGGTAATCAATTCCTATGAATTCGCCAACAAAATGACCGGAAAAAATTTGATATGAAATACCTACTGCTTTTTTTATGGTTAATTACCGGATCCTATATAGTTACTGCACAAACTGTGGGCTTGGTGTTGAGCGGCGGCGGCGCCAAAGGCATAACACACATCGGTGTAATCAAAGCGCTGGAAGAAAAAGGCATACCCATTGATTATGTGGCCGGCACCTCCATGGGGGCCATTGTGGCGGCGCTCTATGCCTCAGGCTACACACCCGACGAAATGATCGCCATTCTGCAATCCCGTGATTTTCACAGCTGGTATAAAGGCTATGTGCAGGAAAAAGACCAGACGTACATTTTCCGCAGAGCCTCCACCGCCGAAATGGTGGGCTTGTGGTTCGACGTCACCAAACAGGGCTTTAAGCCCAGCCTGCCTTCGAGCATGGTATCGTCCTACGGCATGGACCTGGCGGTGCTGCAACTCTTTTCGGCCGCCGACGCCGTAGCCAAACATAATTTCGATAGCTTGATGGTGCCTTTCCGTTGCGTGTCGTCGGATATCGTAAAAAAAAAGGCTTACGTGGCGTGTAGCGGAAACTTAGGTACCATGGTGCGCGCCTCCATGTCCTATCCCTTTTATTTCAAAGGCGTGAAAATGGATTCCACCATGCTGTTCGACGGCGGGTTCTACAATAATTTCCCCTGGGATGTGATGGCTAAAGATTTCAATCCCGACATCATTATCGGGTCGAAATGTTCGGGCAATCCGCCCAATCCCGACGAAGACAATCTTTTTCAACAGTTGGAAAACATGCTGATGTTTGAAACCAATTACCACCTGCCGGCCGACAAGGGTATTCTGATAGAGACCCGGCTCGACCACGTGTCGTTACTCGATTTCGACAAGGTGCTGGAACTGTCGGCCATGGGCCACGAACAAACCATGCAGCAGATGGACAACATTACCCGGCTCATTCACCGCCGGGTGGAGCACGACGAAATAGCCGCCAAACGCGAGGCTTTTCGTGCTAAAATGCCGCCGTTGACTTTCAGAAACGTAAAAGTTACAGGCCCCCTGTCGAAAGCACAGGCCGGCTTTATCGACCGCAGTATCCGCGGCGACAAATACAACACCTTCGATTTCGACGAACTGAAAAAACATTATTACCACACCATTGCTACCGGCAACCTGAATACTTTTGTTCCCACTGCCGAAATGGATACCGCACTCGGCGCTTTCGACGTGAGAATAAGGGCTACTCCCGCATCGCAATTTCACTTAGGCATCGGCGGAAATATATCGTCCTCCTCCCTGAACCAACTGTTTCTCGGCTTAGAGTGGCATCCCTGGGCCACCAATATGCACCTCGGCTACGCGGAATTCAACCTCGGCTATTTTTTCACAGGCGCCAAAGTCGGGTGGCGCAGTTATTTCGACGTGTATCCCCTGTATTTTGTTGAGTTGGAATTGAACTCGCTCAAATACGATTATTACAACGGGTCGCAGGATTTATCGTTTCGGGATAAACGGCCAAGCTACATGCAGGAATTCGACCTGTTCGGACGACTTTATTTCGGCGTGCCGGTCATCGAAAACAGTAGTTTCATCCTTAAGTTAGGTGTTTCCGGCGGACGGGTGAATGATCATTATTTTCAAGATGATAATTTCTCGTCGCTCGACACTACGGACCAAACGACTTTCAAATACATCATGCCGCAATTGATTATCGAACGGAATACCTTGAACTATAAACAATATCCCTGGAAAGGAAAACGCCAGCACCTGTCGGTGAACTACGTGTCGGGCCATGAACAATACCGTCCCGGGAGTCATTCCGAGCCCTCACTTAGCGAGAATGACCACAAGTGGTTTGCGGCGCGCCTGCAAAGCGAGCAGTATTTTACATTAAGCCCCTACGTGTCATTGGGCGCCTATTTGGATGTGACGGCTTCCGGCCAGCTATTTTTCAGCGATTATTTTTCTACCCTGCTGGAACTGCCGGCATTCACGCCTACGCCGCACAGCAAAACGCTGTTCCTGCCCAATTACCGCGCCCACATTTACGCCGGCGCCGGCATTATGCCCATTGTGCGGTTTACCGACAATTTAATGCTGCACTTCGGCGGTTATCTTTTTCAGCCTTATAAGATGGTAACCTCGAATCATGAAAAGCCGGATTACACCGAGCCGTTTGAGAACAGGGCGTTCATAGTCAACTCCGCCTTTGTGTGGCACACCCCGGTGGGACCGCTGAGTTTTTCGGCTAATTATTACAGTGATGCCGTCAATAATTGGTATTTTCAATTAAATTTCGGATATTTGTTGTTTAATAACAAAGGGATTAATTACTAATGGCGAATGATCTGAAAAAACTGGCCGGCGAAACGGCCGTATATGGTTTAAGCACTATCCTGGCAAGGGTGTTGAACTTCTTTTTTGTTCCTATTTACACCCGGATGCTCAGTACGGCCGACTATGGCATTGCTACCGAATTTTTGTCGTATATCGCTATCCTGCAGGTGCTGCTGACTATGGGTATGGAAACCGGCTGCCTCCGTTTTGCCAACCATAACGACAGGCCGCGCGAAGTATTTTCTACCGGCTTAATCACCATGCTGCTGACGGCCGGTGCGTTTCTTGCCTGTGCCGTAATATGGTCGGGCGACATTGCTTCATGGTTAGGCTACGGCAATTACCGCCTGTGCATCATCTACCTCGGCGGCATTTTAGCCATCGACGCTTTTACGTCTATTCTTTTTGCACGGCTGCGCTTTGAATACCAGGCCATGAGATTCACCGTTATTAAATCGGCGAAAATTGCGGCGGAACTGGGTTTCAACCTGTTGCTATTCTTCGCCGCGCCGGCTTATTTCGCCGCCCACCCCGACTCGTGGCTGCTGAATTTCATACCGGCTACGCCCGATTTCAGCTACATTCTTTTGGCTATCTTCCTGAGTTGCGTGACCTGCCTGCTGCTGTTCATCCCCGACCTGCGGCGGATTAAATTCAAATTCGACAAGGGTTTGTGGAAATATATGATGATGTATTCATTGCCGCTGATGATTGCCGGACTGCCCGGCGTGGCCAATGATTTCATCGACCGTATCCTGTTCCGTTTCTTTGATCCTTCCGGCGCCCTGTGGCAGGAACAGCTGGGTATTTTCCAGGCCGGCGTGAAATTAGCCGTGCTGATGACCCTGTTCATCCAAATGTTCCGGTACGCCGCCGAGCCTTTCTTTTTCGCCGGCGAAAAAATCAAGCGGTCGCCCATCAGCTATGCCACCATTATGAATCACTTTGTGGCTTTCTGCATGGCGATTTTCCTTTTTGTGATGTTCTACATAGACGCTATCGGCCTGCTGCTCGGGAAAGATTTCCGCGCCGGTATTGATATCGTGCCCATTATGTTAGGCGCCTACGTGCTGCTGGGCATTAACTTCAACCTCTCGATGTGGTATAAGCTCTCGGGAAAAACACAATATGCCATATATATTACTACCGCCGGACTGGTGGTTACACTACTCATCAACATACTGTTTATGCCGGTTTACGGCTACACGGCAGCTGCCTGGGGGCATTTCTTCAGCTATTTAACCATGATCATCCTCAGCGCATGGCTGGGTGGCAAGTATTATCCCATTCCGTATAACTGGCCAAAAATATGGGCCTACATCACGGTCGCCCTGTTGCTGTTTTTCGTTAGTAATTGGTTAAACATTGCTATTTTATGGCTAAAATGGTTAATTAATGCTATATTATTATTGGGGTATGCCGGATTTTGGCTTAAATTTGAAAAAATAAATCTTAAAAGTATCTATGGAAATAAAAATTGTTAACCGGTCGCCCTTTGAATTACCTGCCTACGCCACACCGCTTTCGGCCGGTATGGACCTCAGGGCCGGCATTACCGGACCTGTTGTGTTGAAACCGCTGGAACGCACCTTGGTGCCTACGGGACTGTTTATCGAATTGCCGCAAGGCTATGAAGCGCAAATCCGGCCGCGCAGCGGGCTGGCCGCCAAACACGGCATCTCCATTGTCAACTCGCCCGGCACCATTGATGCCGACTACAGGGGCGAAATTAAAGTTATTTTAGTCAATTTATCGGCAGAGGACTTTACCCTGCAACCCGGAGAGCGCATTGCTCAAATGGTGGTGGCGCAACATGCCCGCGTAGAATGGATAGAAGTAAAAAATCTGTCTGATAGTGAGCGTGGTACGGGAGGCTTTGGCTCAACCGGTGTAAAATAATAAAAAAAATCCTTAAATTTGTAGCCTTATTTATGATAATAACCAACACAGCTGTGCACTTGAAGGAACTGATTGCCATTGTCAAAAAAGACAAGACAATAGGTTTTGTGCCTACTATGGGCGCCTTGCACGACGGACATTTATCCTTAGTAAAAATGGCAAAGGAAAAATGCGATTTTGTGGTCGTAAGTATTTTTGTGAACCCCACACAATTTGATAACCCCGACGATTTGGCCAACTATCCGCGCGACATAGACATAGACTTGAAAAAACTGTCGGCCGTCGGTGTAGACCTGCTGTTTATGCCCAACGAACGGGAAATATATCCTGAACCCGACAAGCGGGTATTTGATTTCGGCAACATGGGCAAAGTAATGGAAGGAATTTACCGGCCGGGGCATTTCAACGGTGTGGCGCAGGTGGTTGACCGCCTGTTTAAACTGGTGCAGCCTGCCGTAGCTTTTTTCGGCGAAAAAGATTTTCAACAATTGGCCATTGTGCGCATGCTGGTAGAGAAAGACAACCTGCCGATAAAAATTATATCGTGCCCCACCGTGCGCGAGCACGACGGGCTGGCCATGAGCTCACGCAACCAGTTACTCACCAGTGTGCAGCGTTCGCACGCGCCGGTTATCTATAAAACCCTGCTGAACGCGGCGAACAAGGTAGATAAAATGGATGTACCCTCCCTGAAAAAATGGGTGAAAAACACTATTAACGAAGAGAAAGTGCTGGAAACACAGTATGCGGAAATTGTAGACGCACGCACGCTTCAACCTATTAAAAAATGGTCGGACGCAGGGGCCGTGCAACTTTGTGTCGCCGTATTTGCAAAACCCGTAAGGCTGATTGACAACATACGGTTGAAATAACATCTGAATTATGCAAATTGAAATACTCAAATCGAAAATCCACCGGGTGGTGGTTACCGAGGCTAACCTCCACTACATCGGGAGCATCACTATTGATGAAGATTTGATGGATGCCGCTAACCTTTTGGAATACGAAAAAGTGACCGTAGCCAACATTGACAACGGCGAGCGGTTCGACACTTATGTAATCAAAGGCCAACGCGGAAGCGGGATAATAGGCATCAACGGCGCCGCAGCACATAAGGCGAAAGCCGGACAGCTGGTCATCATTATGGCTTACGCCGCTATGGATTTTGACAAAGCAAAAACTTTTAAACCGGCGGTGGTATTCCCCGATTCGGCGACCAACAAACTCATCAGCTAACGATGAAACAGGCGGAAGTTCACCTTAAGCGTACCAAAAAAATTGTTACGGACATCCTGAAATATACGGGATTTTTGGCGCTAACGGCTTATCTGCTGTATATATCATTTAAAAATGTACATTGGCCCGACTTGGTCAACGGCTTGCTCAACGCCAACTATTGGTGGGTCACCGCCTCCATGGCGGCCGGCTGGGCAGCTATCGTGGTGCGTGCGCAACGCTGGCGTATTATCATAGAGCCGCTGAACTACCGTCCCTCGCTAAAGAACACTTACGATGCCGTAATGCTTACTTACTTAGCCAACTTTGCCCTGCCGCGCATGGGCGAAGTGGTGCGTTGCGGCGCCCTGCGCAAAACCGAAAAAATACCCTTCGACTCCCTGCTGGGCACCGTAGTGCTGGAACGGGTTTTTGATATGTTCTGTTTAGTTATTATTGTGGTGCTGGTGGTACTGCTGCGCATAGAAACTTTCGGCGCTTTCATGTACGACAATATTTGGCAGCCCTTGATGGCCAAAGGCTCCGGAAATATTCGCAACATACTGTTGGCCGCTTGCATCACCGGAGTGTGCGGCATAATACTTATTATTATCTTCCGTAAACGCCTGCTACGCATCCGGTGGGTGCAGAAAATAGTTAAACTGCTTAGCGGACTGACGGACGGGCTGAAAGCCGGCTTCCGCCTTAAAAAGCACAATCAATTTTTCAGTTATACTTTTTTGTTGTGGTTCCTGTATTTTATGCAGTCCTACACGATCATGAAATCCATGCCGGAAACGGCCGGACTCTTCCCCGCCGATGCTTTGTTCCTCATGGTGGTAGGCTCCTTCGGCTGGGTAATGCCGGTGCAGGGCGGGCTGGGCGCTTTCCACTTTCCATTTCTTAGTATCCATGGCGCTCACGGCCATGTACGGCATTCCGCAAACACAAGGCGTGGTATTCGCCACCATCTCCCACGAAACCCAATCCCTTGTGATGATTCTCTTCGGCTTCATCTCCCTCATCGCCGTAAGTTTAAAAAGCGTGAAGCGATTTTCACAGCAAATCATCAAATAATCAAATCAGCAAATCATCAAATAATCAAATAATCAAATCTCTCATCTCTCCGTCTCTTGTCTATTCTCATGGCTAAACTCAAAACATCTTACTTCTGTCAACGCTGCGGCCATGAGTCGTCGAAGTGGCTGGGACGTTGTCCTGCCTGCGGCGAGTGGAATACTTTTGTAGAAGAAACCGTAGCGAAAGACACCTCGCACAACGCCCGCAGCATGAGTTTCGGCGCTGCCAAGGCCGTGCCGCAACGCATAGATGAAATCAGCTATGAGCAGGAACCCCGCATCCTTTTAGGTAGCACAGAGATGGACCGCATACTGGGCGGCGGCATGGTGCAAGGCTCGCTGGTACTCATCGGCGGAGAGCCGGGCATAGGCAAGTCGACCCTGAGCCTGCAATTAGCCCTGCACCGCGAGCAGCTGAAAACCCTTTATGTATCGGGCGAAGAGAGCGTGCAACAGATCAAACTGCGTGCCGAACGGCTGGGTGGCAGCGGCAACAATTGTTATATACTCAGCGAAACACTGCTGGAAAATATCCTCACCCAGGCGAAGGAATTGCAGCCTGCCCTCATCGTCATTGACTCCATACAGACCATTTATACCGACCGCATTGAATCATCGGCGGGCAGCGTGTCGCAAATACGCGAATGCGCCGCACTGCTGCTGAAATATGCCAAGGAAACCGGCACGCCGGTGTTTATTATCGGACACATCACCAAAGACGGCAGCATTGCCGGCCCCAAGGTGCTGGAGCATATCGTAGATGTGGTGCTGCAATTTGAAGGCGACGGCAACCATGCCTACCGCCTGCTGCGCAGCATCAAGAACCGTTTCGGCTCCACGGCGGAAATCGGCATTTTTGAAATGCGCGGCGACGGCTTGCGCGAAGTGACCAACCCGTCGGAAATTTTATTGACCCAACACGACGAAGCCCTCAGCGGCATTGCGGTGGCGGCCATGCTCGACGGCGCCCGCCCGTTCCTCATCGAAACACAGGCGCTGGTGAGCACCGCGGCTTACGGCACGCCGCAACGCTCGGCCACCGGTTTCGACGTGCGCCGCATGAACATGCTGCTGGCGGTGCTCGAAAAACGCGCCGGATTTAAGCTGGCTATTAAAGACGTGTTTCTCAACATGGCCGGCGGACTGAAAGTGATGGACCCTGCGGTGGATTTAGCCATTGCCGTGGCCATTCTATCTTCTAACTTCGACCTGCCGGTGCCTCCGCGCTACGCCTTTGCAGCCGAGGTGGGACTAAGCGGTGAAATCCGCCCCGTGGCACGCGTTGAGCAACGCATTGCCGAAGCCGAGAAGTTAGGCTTTCAAAAAATCTTCGTGTCCAAATTTCACAAAACCCTCCCTCCTGCTAAGAAAATCACCCTTGTGCCCGTCGGCAAAATGGACGAGCTGACTAAGGCGGTGTTTGGACAGTAAAAAATTACACCAATATTCATGTGCCAATAAATTTTAACACAGTTCTTCTTGTTAAATGCACAATTGTTTGTATGTTTGCAGCGGGTAATAACTACGTTCTTTACTTCCCGTTCGCAAACGTCCGTTAGCTGCACAAGCTAACGGAAAATTTTGGTGCTAGCTTTATTTTGCCTGTCGATGAAACCTAGGAAATTTTACGTAATATGGGGGAAATAAAGTCGGCGCCCATGCTATTTTATATACTCTCTAGCTGGCCCTGCCAATAGGTAGCATAAAAGGCGTGGGCCTGACTTATCTCTATATATTACAGGTCTCCTAGAACCCCATCGATAAATTAGGTCGGTCGTTGTCTGCGCTGAAGGTTTGGTTTTATGCTCTACTTATGCTGCAAATTTTTCTTGCGGTACGGGAGTTTATTGTAAATTTATTATTTATGATTTATTATTAAAGTGCTAAGGGGTAAGTTATTAGCTTGTTCAGCCGATTGCTTCGGGCGTTGCCCTCGCAATGACGGTGGGTTATGGAAACTGTCTCTTAGTCTCTTAGTCTCTCGTCTCTTAGTCTCTTATCTGTTTTAATTGGGGCTGCTTCAATCATTCACTTCTTATCATTAACGTATATTTCCCACGGGGTGGCCCCTTTTTTTTCGCACGAAGTGCGAAAAAAGTTGAGAATTGAGAATGAATGATTTGTTTATTTGGTGATTTGTTTGTTTGCTTATTTGATGATTTTTGGTGATTTGCTTATTTGATGATTTGCTGTGAAAATCGCTTAACGCTTTACGTCTAACACTTCACGCTTCACGCTTAACTTGAAAAAAATATATATAGAGATATGAAAAAAATTACTTGTTTAATTATGCTCTGTTTGCTTGCCGGTGCTGCGAATAGCCTCGCTGCGCAAGAGGTTTCGGTGACCAACCTGCAGGTGGCTTCCAACAATGAAATCACTTTCAACGTGTCATGGGGTAATCGCGCCGGCGTATGGAGCGACACGGTGTGGGTGTTCGTTGATTATTTTAATATGGACAAACAACAAATGTGGCGACTGCCTGTTGCGAACGTGCAGTCCTCCGCAGGCGCTGCTTATTTGGCGCCCAGCAACAATGCCGGCTTTTATATTAAAGGTAACGCGCGTAGCGCCGGTAACTTCTCCACTGCCGTAACCCTTACCCCCGTAGCAGGCGTGGTAACTACCGGCAGTATTCGCCCCTGCGTCTACGTGACCGATTACCCACCGACAGGTGAATATAACTTGTCGGGCAGCTCCGTCACTGCCACGCTCACCGGCACGGCGCCTTACAGTGTGCAGTATAATGACGGCTCAAGCGCTACATTGACTTCAAGTAGTGTAAGCATCACCAACGGCAACGGTATTTCCACCCTGGTGGATGCCACAGGCAATGAAGGAACAATTGATTGC